>Ga0316612_1000282_pt1 | contig 17392 bp, 14 predicted proteins | sample MIS2016226_MG_FD_207676 | JGI IMG/M metagenome (GOLD analysis project Ga0316612, IMG submission 207676) | Microbial mat bacterial communities from Middle Island sinkhole, Lake Huron, Michigan, United States - MIS.2016.226 | ecosystem: Environmental > Aquatic > Freshwater > Lake > Sediment... | reverse complement strand
TATCGTTTTTACGAAGTATGAGGGGATTGTTTACCTATAAATTCAACAGGATTTAGTTTAAAATATTTTTTATTAGATTACTTTATTATTTTTACACTAATTTATAGCTTATTTTTGATAATTAAATTGATAAAAAAATGAAAATAGCCCTCGCAACAGATCATGCAGGATTTGAAATGAAAGAAAAAATCAAAACTTATCTGATAGAAAAAGGAAATGAAATACAAGATTTTGGTACTTTTTCTGATAATTCTATGGATTATCCCGACGCCATTCATCCTGCAGCCACTTCCATAGAAAATGGCGATAATGAAATGGGTGTAATCCTTTGTGGAAGCGGACAAGGTGCAATGATTACGGCAAACAAGCATCAAAATATAAGAGCATCTTTACCTTGGAGTGTAGAATTAGCAAAACTTTCAAGGCAACATAATAATGCCAACATCATAACTATTGCTGCAAGATTTATTTCGTTGGAATTAGCCAAAGAAATGATAAATACTTTTCTATCAACCAATTTTGAAGCAGGAAGACACCGAACAAGAGTTGAAAAAATTGCTTGTATGTAAAATTATATTTTATCTTTGTTTGAAAATTAATAAAATTTAAGTTATGGACAATCAATTTAACAGTTTCGATACACAATATCCAAATCTGGTATCTAATTTAGATGAAACAGCAAAAGCAGTATTTTACAGAAAAACCTATATGCACGTTGCATTAGCCGTTTTGGCTTTTATCGGGGTAGAAGCTTTATTATTAAAAATTCCTTTTGTAGTGGAAACCATGATGAGTTTAACAAGCGGATTTTTATGGATCGCTATTTTAGTTGCCTTTGGTGTTGGGAGTGCTTTTGCTAATAAAATGGCACATTCAATGAGTAGAACTACCCAATATTTAGGTCTTGGATTATATGTTATTTTTGAAGCCATTATTTTTGTTCCGATTATCTATATTGCATTATATTACAGCGGTGGTGGTTTGGAAATGATCAGTCAAGCGGGAATAATTACAGTAGGATTATTTGCAGGGCTTACCGCAGTTGTTTTTATAACAAACACCAACTTTTCATTTCTTAAAACAGGTTTAACCATTTTCTTTTTTATAGCATTAGCGATGATAATAGCAGGAGCGATTTTTGGTTTTGAATTAGGCTTATGGTTTTCAGCTTTAATGGTAGTTTTTGCAGGAGGAACTATTTTATATCAAACTTCACAATTGAAATATGAATACGATTCTTCACAATATGTAGGTGCAGCATTAGGCTTGTTCTCTTCATTAATGTTATTATTTTGGTATATTTTAAGAATATTTATGTCTAGAGATTAAATAGTATTTTCTTTTATGAATGAAAAGCATCAAGATTAAAAGTTTTGATGCTTTTTTTAATTATTAAAATATGAAAAGAAAAATCTATTTAACATAATATTATTTTACAAATAAATAATTCATAATTCATAATTCATAATTACATTTGTAAGATGTGGAATGAAATAATTGCTTGCAATTCAGCAAAAAAATATTTACAAGATTCTATTGAAGAAAATAGAATAAGCCATGCCCAATTATTTATAGGAAAAACAGGCTATGGAACATTAAAAATGGCTTTAGCGTATGCTGAAAAAGTGATTTGTAATGGAAGAGAAGATTGCCAAAAGAGAATAGAAAACCTTCAACACCCTGATTTGCATTTTACTTTTCCTACCATAAATACGGAAAATGCAAAAGCCCTAAGCGAAAATTACCTATCTGAATTTAGGCAGTTCATTAAGCAAAATCCTTATGGAGATTTAGATGATTGGAATGATTTTTTAGAAGTAGGAAACAAGCAAGGCTTGATTTCTGTAGCCGAAATGGAATCTATTATTCATAAACTTTCTATTAAAAGTTTTGAAGGGGGTTATAAAATACTAATAGTTTGGAATGCCGATAAATTACACAACGATGCTGCGAATAAATTTTTAAAATTATTAGAAGAACCACCAGAAAAAACACTTTTCATTTTGTTGGCAGAAAATGAAAATGTATTATTACCTACTATTGCTTCTCGTTGCCAGAGTTTACAATTTTATCGTTTGGAAGACGAATTAATAAAACAAAAATTAGAAGAAAAGCAAATAGAAGAGAATAAAATTCCTGCTATTTTACACCAAGCTGAAGGAAATTGGAATGAAGCAAAAAAACTATTAAAGCATAATGAAAATCAGCATAAATATGAACATCTTTTTGGTCTTTGGACAAGAAGTGCTTTTCAAGCAAAGCAAAACCCCAAAAAGTTGAAAGAAATTTATAATTGGTCGCAAGAAGTGGCTGGTTGGGGAAGAGAAAACCAGAAAAATTATTTGCAGTATTGCTCCGAAGTATTTCGCCAAGCATTACTTAAAAATTATGGTAGTGAAGAATTGGTTTTTATGGAATTTAAAGAAGAAAATTTAAAATTTGATAAATTCAGTTATTTTATTCATGGCAATAATATCGAAGAAATTCTACACGAACTCAGTGAAGCATCGTATCATATTGAAAGAAATGGAAATGCAAAAATTGTGTTGTTGGATTTAGGTATAAAACTTACCAGATTTATACACAGAAAAGCAAGTTGATTAAAAAAACCTTACATATTATTTAAACCGTAACTTCACCGAAAACATATAATATCCTGGTAAAATTTTATATTGGGTTTCTTGAAAATAATTTACACCTATCGCATTATTTACTTGAGTTGCATTATTTAAATTCAAGATATTATTTCCTGAAAAGCCAAATTCCCAATCGCTGCCTTTGGGTAGATAATTTATGTTGAAATCCCATGTCCAAAGGTTTTCTGTGGAACTTCCGTCATAGGAATTTAAACGCAATCTTGTTTTCCAATCCCAGCCAGTATCGGGGTAGGCACCTCTAAATTCTATAAAAGGTGAATAGCTTTTCAATTCATTTTGTGATCTTCCTTCAATATCAATTTCATTTTTATTGAGGTTGTATCTCAAACCCACTTCCATATTAAAAGCTGGTTTAAAAAGTGTATTAATACTAGGGCTAAGTCTTATTGTACGAGAAGAATTTGCTGCAAAAGTAGTAGAATTAATAGCTGTAAAACCTTCACTATAGGTAACATTTCCGGATAATCGTATTTGAAATGGGATAGATGAAAATTTCTTTCCTATATTAAAGAAACCGCTATAACTTTTTGAATTAGGTGCAATTACGGTTTCAATTTCTGAATACCCTGCGATATTTAATTTTGAAAAACTGCTAAGACTCTCGTCTTGGTAGGCATAGCTAAATCTTGTAAACATATTGAAGCCTGAAAATTGATTAAAATATCTGTAATTCAAGCTAAAATCGTGGTTTGGAAAATATAAATTGGGCGTAATATCTTGTAAAATGTTTATACTTCTGTATCCATTTATTACTTTTTTATCTGTGTAATTTTCTAAATTCGGAAAATTATCAGTGTAATCATACCCTACTTCTAACACGCTGGAAGTAGAGAAATTAAAGCTAAAATTTACAAAAGGATATACGACAAAACGATTGAATTTTTCATTTTGGTTTTTTATATTTAAATCATAATATTTAAACAAGGCACCTAATTCATATTGAAAAAAATTTTTGTTTTTAGAAATAGTGAATTCTGACGAAAAATCGTTTCTAATAAAATGCGTTCTATTTTGATATTCATCTGTATGAAACACGGTTTGGTTGGCATTTATAATTTTATATAAATCGGTATCAAAGCTAGAGTTTGTATTTTTATATGAAAGCTCCCACTTGAATATTTTTTTCCATTTTGAATATTTTATATTTGCGTTTGCACCCAATTCATGTAAAGTGTTTTCCTTGTTATGAAGGGTGTTGTAGGGCGAAACATCGCCTATTACAAATAAATTTAAATAAGGTGTATTCGACAAAATATAAGCATCGGTATTTTCTTTTTTGAAGCTATGAAAAGCGGATAAGTTTACAATACTTCTTTTGTTTAATTTGAATTCATAACTTAAATTTTGGTTAAAATCAAATGGGTTTAGTTTGGAATTGTTATCAAAATTCTGGTTAGCTCCATTTAATGTATTTACAATATTTGTTTTTGAAATTGTTTTTGAGATATTGAAAGAGGTGTTATATTTTACCAAAGTACTGTCGTTGGGTTGGTATTGATATTTTAAAGTAGAAGTATTAAAAACGATATCATCTTTGCCTAAATCAGAATTTAGTTCATTTATAAAATTTCCGTTTGCATCTTTTTGAAAATAATTTCTTAGAGTGGAAGTATTATCTTTTTGTTTGGTGTGGCTTAACACATTCATAAATTTAATTCGTGATTTTGCACCCAAACTTTGGTTTATATTTAGTGCGGCCACTTCATTGGTTCGTTTTTCTACATTGTTGCTGCTGTTTAATAAGGCACCTAATCCATCGCCACCGAAGCTAAATCTAAAATTATTTCCTCTTCCTGTTGCCCCAATATCGTCAAATCCGCCAGCAAATGCCATATAATCTTCAAACGAAAGCACTTGCTCTCCTGTGTTTAATGCAGCTCCTATAAAACTAATATTTCCAGTTTTGTTGAATTTAAAAAGGTTGGTATGTACGTCATATTTTTCTTTGTATCCTGAACTTACACGTATATCGCCCGTTATTTTATTTTTATAATCGTCGTTTAAGTTTATATTTAAAGCTGTTTTTTTCTCACCGCCATTCATTTCATCTAACTTTCCTTTTTCTTTGTAATCGGTTAAAAGTTGAATATCTTTTACAGCTTTTGAATTCAGATTTTGGGTTGCCATTTTGTGTGAATCCGAGAAAAAATCTTGTCCTTCCACCATCAGTTTATCTACTTTTTTCCCATTAGCTTTTATATTTCCACTTTCATCTACTTCCATTCCGGGAAGTTTGTTTATAATATCTCCTAAGGTTTTTTCTGTTTTATCTGTAAATCTTCCTATTTTAAATGAAATGGTGTCGCCTTTTATTCTTGCATCACTAGAACCTTTGGCAACCACTTCTTTCAATTGATTTTCAGTATTTGATAATTGAATATCTTTTAGTGTAGTTTTTTGGTTTTCAGAAATTACTATGTCTTCTTTATATTCTTTATATTTTATGTTTCTTACCTTAATTATATATTTTCCAAATTCCTTAAACGATAGGGTGTATTCTCCTTTACTGTTTGTGTTTTTAAATGTGATTACTTTATTGGAAAGTGCGTCATATAAAGTAACCGAAGCAAAGCCTACAGGCTTATCTTCATTATTTTTCACAGATCCATTAATAGTATATTGTGCTAAGGAAAAACCAGAAATAGCCAACATAAAAATCAGTAAAAAATTTTTCATTTTTTAATATTTTGGAAGAATAGAATTTTAAAATTCAGGATTTAATTTATTTGAATTCTCATTGGCCCGTTTCCGCCACCTCTGTTTTGATCTCTAAAACCCTCTGTTCTTTCTTTCATTACTTTTTCAAATTCTTCTTTTGTTACTTTTTCACCTTCTTTAGGTGCTTCTAAAATTTTACTTTCAGGGAGTATTCTCATTTCTGTCATCGCAATATTTGTCGGCCCAAATCTTTTGTCTTTAAATGAAACATTTACTACCAAACCCGGTAATCCGAAAAAATCATCAGGCCCTTCATTAATAGGAATATCTTCTGAATAACATGCTGTTACTGTTGAGTTTCTAAATTTTGCAGTAGCTTCCTTGCATGTAAATTCACCTACGGTTCTTGTTTTATCTGTAATTTCCCACTCCAAACTTTTTATACTGTCTTGAATTAAGAATTGTTTATCAAAAATGTTTTGTTGTTTTATTGAAATAAATTTTTCTTGGTCTTTATACAATATGCTTGCAATCATATTTCTATTAAATCGGAATTTAAATCCACCGCCTTGTCCCACTTTCAAGTCGTCGTCTTCATCATCTTCTTTTTTCTTGGGTTCTTCTTTGGTTTTATATAAAGATTTTCCATTGGAGTAGGTAAGTGTATATTCTTGAGGTTTCACCATATTAGATAGAATTTCTTTTTTCATTTGTTCGGGCAACATATTTATTCGTTTACCCATTAAACTATCCATTATAAATTTCTCATCTACTGTTTTTACATAAGAAATTTCATAGGTTTGTGCTGACATACTTATAGTAAAAAGTACTGCTAATGTTAAAAAAAATGCTTTCATATTGTTTTTAATTTTTTATATTTCCCTTCGGGATTATTCCTAACGTCAAAATTAGGTTATAGAATTTTATTAGTATGTTAAAAGCATTATAAAGTTACAGTTGTGTCTGTTAAAAAAAATAGACAATCTAAAAATTGGATTAGAAGAAAACACCATTTTATACAATCAATAATACACATAATTCCAATAGCCAAAAACATTTTGAAAAAGGAAATTCGAATGATTGAATAAAAAAAAACATCTATTTAATTTATGGAAAAAATGTTAAAGGGTAATTTTTGTATAATTTCATACACTATTTGAATACAAATATAAATATTTTGGAAATAAATTTGAAATTTTATGAAAATCTTTGCCCTAACAAAAAAAATCGCGATTATTTGTTAGATATTTAAAAAAACATAGATTCAATAAAAAATTACAACTCAATATTCAAAATTGATTAATTCAAATTCAACAACATCCAAATAGTGGGTTTCATTATAAAAATACTCATTTCAGAGTGGTAGTTGTAAATCAATACTCACTTTTTTATACAGTTTCAAAAGATTTTATAAAAATTATTTTGTTTTGGGATAATAGAAGAAATCCTGAAATATTATCAATTTTATTAAAAGAAATTTCTTGATTTTTCATATACAAAATTACTCATAATAATAAAGTTTCAAGTAGAAATTAGAAAGTAAAAAAATTCTAATTCCCAAATCCTAATTTTCAAAATGAGTATAAAAGTAAAACAACACGATATAAGAGATTATGGAGCCGCCTGTTTGGTATCCATTGCATCGCATTATAAATTAAAACTTCCAATTGCACGTATTAGGCAATTTGCACACACCGACAAACGAGGTACAAATATGTTGGGTTTGCAACAAGGAGCAGAAAAAATGGGTTTCACCGCCAAAGGTGTAAAAGGAGGCATAGATGCACTACCCCAAATTCCATTGCCTGCAATTGCACATCGTTTAAGCACCATAAAAAATGCAGACACAATTTTTGTTCTAAATGATGGGGAATTGGTAGAAAATGGAAACCATGATGAATTAATAAATAATAAAAATCAATATTATGATTTGTGGCAAAATATAAATATCTAAATTTGGCATGTAACAGCCCAATTAATTTGCCTACTAATAACAACAAAATTCTATGTTAAAAACATACTTTTTACTTTTTACCTTAATGCTTTTTACTTTCTCCTTTTCCCAGAAAAAATGGGGATTGCAAGAATGTGTAGATTATGCTTATGAAAATACACTTTCGGTAAAATTATCAAAAATTAACGAAAAAATACAAGAGAAAAGCGTGCAAATTTCTAAAAACGAATGGCTTCCTTCAGTTAACGGGAATTTTAATAATAATTTAAATTTTGGGCCAAGATTAGACCCTTTAACGGGTAGTTTTTTCAATAAATTAAGTTATAGTCATAATTTTGGTATAGATGCAAATATGATTTTATGGCAAAAAGACAAACAAAAATTAGACATTAAAAAATCCGGAATAAACTTTGAGGCACAACAATGGAATACTGAAAGCTTAAAGAACGACATAGCATTGCAAGTAGTTTCCTATTATTTACAGATTATTTTAAATAAAGAACTACTTTCCGTTTCCGACAGACAAAAAAAAATAGGAGCCGACCAATTAGACAAAACCGAAAAATTATATAAAGCAGGTAGTATTCCTTTTAGTAATCTGGCTACCGAACAGGCGAATTTTGCAGCGAATAAACAAAATTATGAAACGGCTTTAATCAACATTGAGCGAGCCAAATTTCAATTGGCAAATCTTTTACAATTACCTGATTATAAAATATTTGATGTACATAATATTAGTTTACCAGACAACCTAACCTTGGGTTTGGAAAATGTAAATGAAATAATTGAATTTGCTTATCAAAATCAACCAGCTGTAAAACAAGCATTATCAAACAAAGAAGCATCGGAATTAGATGTGGATATTGCTAATGTTGCGTTGTGGCCCACTGTTACAGGAACTTACAGCTTAGGAACAAGTTATAATAACGGTTTTGAAGGAGGTGATAAAGGGCTTTTTAATCAATGGAGTAATAATTATAGCCAAGGAATTGCACTTGGTGTAAATATTCCCATTTTCAACAAGGGGAATACAAAATTGCGTATAGAACAAGCAAAAATAAATACTGAAATTTATGACAATGCTATTGAACAAGAAAAATTAAAAGTAAAACAGAATATTCAAACTGCCTATTTTGATGCAAATGCAGCATATCAAACCTATATAAATGCAAAAGAAGCAGAAAAAGCAGCAGGAATTTCATATAAATATGCAGATTTAAGTTATAAAGCAGGAAAAATTACGATTTATGAATTTAATATCAATCGGAATAATTTAGCCATTGCAGAATCTCAAAGTATTCAAGCAAAATTTGATTTTATATTTAAATTAAAAGTTTTAGATTTTTATGCAGGCAGACCTTTGGGCTTGTAATATTTTATTTTAAAAATTCGAACTTAATTTCTTGTCGGAAAAGGAATTTTAATAGTCATTTTTATATATAAATTCTTATCGAAATCAGCTAAACTATAATATCCAAACCTGTAATAAGCGCCTATTCCAATAAAATTTTTCATAAATAGATTATTAAGTTCTAATCCTGCTTCTTGAAATACTTTATTAGGCGTTTTAAATGAAAATTCAGTATGCAATCCAGTGTTTTCCATTTGTCCAAATAATGCTTTGTATTGGGCTTGAATGTTTATAAATTTAGTCCCTATTTTAATTGCTGGAAAATTATGGTTTATAAACAACGAGGTGTACTTATCAGTAAAAAACTCCCCAGCAAGCATGGTTTCAAAACCATTTGTGGCTAATGATATTTTACTCCAAAAATCTGTTCCTTTATTAGCGGCACCATTTCCCTCGAAATTATAAATAAGCGATGTATCGCCATATAAAAATCCTATGTTGGTATTGAGAAAAGTATTTCCCAATCTGTTTTTAAAATTATAAAATGCTTTGAATTCTACTTTATGAAAATCAAAATCAAAGTAATCAGTTTTCCAACTTTTTGTATAATCAAAATAAAAATAGGGCGATTTTGTTTCGGCCGTCATTTTACCAATTGGGCTTGTGATGTATTTTGAAAATGGAGCCCACTTTAATTGAATACTGGTGTTTAATACATGATACTCAATATCAGAACCTTGGTTTAAAAAATTGTACCCAAACTTGGTTTGTATTTTTGAAAATTCAGAGGAAATAGTGGCAGTAAGGGTTCTGAAAAAATCTTGTTGATAGCCTAATTCGGCTTTTTTATATTTGAAATAAAGGCTATTGTATAGGGTATTATCTATAAAAATTGGTGAATGTTTTTCTGAAATTGAATTATAATAATTTCTTCCCGCTGGCGCAACATCTTGGGTATATTGTGCAAAAATTTTTCCGTATTTTAATTTATTTGCCAATAAAGAAACTCCTACTGAGCCTTTGAAAGTTTTATCTTTAAAACCATAGGCAATATAGCCATTAATTCCAAATATTTCATTGAATTTATAATTGGTTTCTGCTGCAATTTTCAACCGGAAACCCTCATATTCATTATAACTTAAAAATTGTAATGGTTTGAAATTTATCATTTTCCATTCATAATTTCCAGTTGTAATTAAACGTAATAATTTTAAATTCTTATCAAAGTTTTCGGCTTTTCCAATACTATCATTTTTCACATACGTTAATTGTTCTCTATCGCTTAAAGGAAAACTTCGATAACTTTTCAAAACCTCATCAGCCAAGCTATAAGCATCTTTTGAAATATCGTTTTCATACCCTTCAAATTCCTTTTTTTGTAATGGAATCGAACTTTCAACCTTAATAAAATCAGTAGTATTATATACCCAAGCGGAAACATAATTGGTAGAATCTCTAATTACTTTTTTATCAGTGCCTATGCTGTCTTTTTTAGGTGTTTTTTTATTGCCTTGTGTTAAAATTTTAAAAAATAATTTCTCTGGAAACCATTTATTTTCTTTTTGATGCCAATCTATTTCTATATAAGTATTATTTTTTTTTCGCACTCTTTCGCCAAAAAATTTGGTAATTCCCTTGCTTTCTTTGTCAATATAAATATAGCCATCTAATGGCTTTTTAATTTCATCATTTTTCTTTTTTGAAAAATAGCGAACTACAATGGTAGGTTTGCTGTTGTATTGTATGGTATCGCTTATTTTATATCGGTATATATCAAAATTATTTTCAGCTATTGGGTTGGGTAATTTCATTATAAAAAAACTGAAATTATCTTCATTTAAATACATTGAAATAGGTTGTAGGGCGGCAAACTCGTATAAAGGAGTTTTTATGCCTGAAATTCTATCGGCCAAAAGGGTTTTTTTCTCGCCTTTTCCTTTCAAATATTTATGCTCTGTAACTCTTTCGGCGATGAAATTCATACTTTTTTCAAGCAATTTTTTACTTTTATTGTGTGCAGAATCTTCTTTTGTTTTAGGATTTCCAACGTATTGTATAGAATCGTATTGTTCATCGGCAATAAACTTATTATAGGCATAAAATTTATAGGAATCCAGTTGATTAGGATGATTTTCTTTTTGTTTTTTAATTACCTCTTGCAATAATTGTATGGCTCTCATGTCTCGCCCGCTCTTTACGGCTACTTCATTTAATATATTTTCAATTTTTGTAATATAAATTTTATTGTTTGCCTTTCCTAAAATAAATTCTTTACCCTGATAATTCCTTGCTCGTACTTCTAATTTGTCATACCCTTCATCGCAAAATACATTTCCATTTTTGTCGGTTATTGCAACTTTATTAGTTTTATAAAATAGTTCAGCAGCAGGTACAGCTTCATTAGAGTCGCTATCTAAAATTTGAATTTTAATTTGAGAATTGTATAAAAAAGGCAGTAAAAAAAATAATAAAAATGCTATTTTCATATAAAAATTTCGTGTTACAAATTAATGCTTTATTTTTATTTCTATTCTATAAATGATAGTTAAAATTTAATTAAAAAAATAGTCTATATAATACAACAATAGTTTAGAATACCCACAATTATAAATTCCTGATTTTTATTTTAAAAACACTTGCAAAATTTCCAAAATTATTCAAAAAAAATACAAATTTTATTGTTTGGTATGATTATATTTATATATTTGTCAACAGAACTAAAATTTTAAAGAATGAAATTACTCAATTTTCGAAAAAAATCAATCGACAATTTAGATGGAGATGATGGACATGAAAAAATGAACAGAACCTTATCTGTATTTGATTTAACCTTATTAGGTGTGGCTGCGGTAATTGGTGCTGGAATATTTTCAACAATAGGATTTGCTTCCTATCATGGAGGTCCTGGAGTGTCTATTTTATTTGTTTTAATAGCCATTACTTGTGGCTTTTCTGCACTTTGTTATGCCGAATTTGCCTCAAGAGTACCCCAAAGTGGCTCTGCGTATGCGTATGCGTATGTTTCTTTTGGAGAAGTTTTTGCATGGATAATTGGCTGGGCTTTAATCTTAGAATATGCAATCGGCAATATTGTAGTAGCAATTAGTTGGAGTGGCTATTTCAACAATCTTTTACAAGGTTTTGGGCTTCATTTGCCCAATTGGCTAAGCAAAGGATATTATGCTGCACATGAACCCATAACAGTATTAGAAGAAGCGGTAAAAGAGGGGAAAATTATCAGCCCTGAAATGAAAGCACAAGCACTAGAAGCTACACAATTTATTGCGGCATGCCCTGAAATTTTTGGGCATAGAATATTAATAAATTTACCCGCTTTTTTAATAGTAGCACTCATTACAGCTGTTGCTTATATTGGAATGCAAGAAAGCAAAAAACTTTCAAACGCAATGGTTTTTCTAAAATTATTGGTAATAGCATTAGTTATACTCCTTGGTTTTAATTATGTAACCCCAGAAAATTGGACACCCTTTTTACCTAATGGAATGGGAGGAGTTTTAGCAGGTGTATCCGCTGTATTTTTTGCCTATATTGGTTTCGATGCCATTTCTACAACAGCAGAAGAGTGTAAAAATCCTCAAAAAGATTTGCCAAGAGGAATGATATATGCTTTAATTATTTGTACTATTTTATATATTTTAATTTCATTTGTACTAACGGGAATGGTAAGTTACAAAGAATTAAATGTGGAGGATCCTTTGGCTTATGTGTTTGAAAAAGTACATTTACCTTGGGTAAGTTATATCATTTCTATTTCTGCCGTTATTGCAATGACATCTGTTTTGTTGGTGTTCCAATTAGGGCAACCCAGAATTTGGATGAGTATGAGTAGAGATGGCTTATTACCCAAACGATATTCAAAAATACATCCAAAATATAAAACACCTTCTTATGCAACAGTTGTTACAGGTTTTTTAGTAGGAATACCGACACTATTTATGCCCTCTTCTTTGGTAGCAGATTTAACAAGTATTGGAACTTTGTTTGCATTTGTATTGGTTTGTTTGGGTGTTTTGGCATTGCCAAGAATTAAGAAAGTGGCCAATAAATTTTCTTTACCTTATATTAATTCACGATATGTGATGCCGTTTGTTATTGTTTTATTTTTTTATTTTATGTATGAAAAAATAATTGAATCGATGCAAAATATGGCAACAGAAGGATTAAGTGAATTTTTATTTTTTATTTTTACCTTAATATTTACAGTATTAACTATAGTATCCATTGTAAGAAAATTTAATGCAATTCCTATTTTTGGAGCTTTAAGTTGTTTGTATTTGATGATTGAAATTCCATACAAAGCATGGATAGGATTCTTTATTTGGATGGCATTAGGATTGCTGATTTATTCAGCTTTTGGTTTCAAAAATAGTCGCTTGAATAGACTTAAATAGAAAATTTAATTCCGTTGGTTGGATATTTTTGAATAAAAAGTATCCAATCTTCTTTCAATTTCTCTTTTGAAATATGTAGCGGTTTTATATTTTTCGCCTTCCATACTTGTAAAAAAATATCAAAACCATACTTCTCAATAATATAGGAAACCAAACTTCCTGATTGTGGATAGCTAACTCTATAACTATTTTTTACGAATTTCCTATCCGAAAAAAGGGAATCAAAAGACATCAATTTATTTTCTTTGAATAGATAATGGCATAAAGAATGTACATTTTTTCCATGGAATTTTTCATCGGAAAAGGTAGCCGATCCTTCTTTTATCCAGACTTTTGTTTCGCCCCATTGTTGTATGGAAAGTAAATGAAAATATTCATGAGTTTCACTACAAAAATTCTGTGTTACCAGTATTGTATTACTTTTTGCGTAGGTTAAACCTTGATAAGGTATTTTTTCAAAAGGAATAAAATCTTTCTGATTTTCTAAAATAAATAAATGAAACGGAGGTTTTTTAAAATCGAAAACTTGCGCTTTTTTTTTAGCTTTTGCAATAGCAGAATCTATTCTTAGTTTGGTTTTTGGCAAATTTTTATCCGTTTTTGATAGGGGTTTATAGTACAATAAATAGTTTTGTAAAGTATCTTTTTTCCAATTATTATCTATACGTAAAATTCTTTTGGAATAGGTATAGCAGGAAGTAAAAAGAATAAATAAAAGAATGAAAAAGAGAATTTTATAAATTATTTTCATCTTCTTTTCCATGATTTAGGATTTCGAGCAGTATGATAAAATCCTGTAACTAAAATAAGATTGTCATTTTCAATTATTTCAAAATGAATACCATAAGGAAATGTATGTAAAAAAGCAATTCGATTTTCCGTATATCGTTTTTCAAAAGCAAGTGGATTTTCAGAAATATATTGTAATTTTTGTCTAATTTCTTTCTTTAAATCTTCATACAATTCAAAATTTATTGCTTTATACCATTCTAACGATTCAATGATATCATGTAAAACAAAAGGTAAATATCTGAAACTATAATTCATTGAATTTATTCAAAAATTCATCCTGATTTAAAGCTATACTTGGATTTTCTTTAAAAATCTGCTTTCGTCTTTCGGTTTCTTCAATCTGCCAATTAGGAATAGTACAATTATCCTTATTTTGAGATATGTCTTTTAAATAAAATACAATATCATCAGTTAATTCATTAGGAATATCTACTAATAAATCATTTATTTTTTGGATAGAAATTGCAGTCATTTTCGAAAAATTTTAACAAAGTTACAAATTATAATTTATTATTTCAGCACCTTCGCTTCTCTTTTAAATATGTCTATTTTCTCTTTAATTACATCTAAACCTAAATTATGAATACTACCCAAATGTGTGGTTTCAAACTCTTTTAAGGGTTTGTAATTTCCGTTTTCTACTTCCATTCCCACTTGTTTGTATGCATCTCTAAAAGGAATATTATTTTTTATTAAATCGTTAATATTTTCCACCGTATAAATTGAATCATATTTTTCTTGATTCATAAAACCTTCTGTAATTTTTAATTGAGGCATTGCGAAGATTAAAATATCTAAAATGGAAGTAAATTGCATCATGGGTTCAAAAAGAATTTCTTTTAATAATTGAAAATCTCTATGATATCCACTGGGTAAATTATTAATAACCAACATAATATCATTAGGTAGTGCTTGCAATCTATTGCAATGTGCACGAACCAACTCGAAAACATCAGGGTTTTTTTTATGTGGCATAATACTACTACCTGTTGTTAATTCATTAGGTAATTTAACAAAACCTAAATCTTGTGAATTGTACATCACCAAATCGTAACTCATTTTTGAAAGAGTGCCAGAAACCATTGCCAAAGCCATTGCAACTGCTTTTTCAGATTTTCCACGTAACATTTGTGCGCCAACAGAACTTACGGCTAATGAATTAAAATTCATTTCATTAGTTGTAAATGCTCTGTCGATTGGAAAACTACTTCCAAAACCAGCACCCGAACCAAGTGGATTTTGATTGGTAACATTAAATGCGGCTTCAAAAAAATGTAAATCAGACAATAAATTTTCGGAATATGCAGTAAACCAAAGCCCAAAACTACTGGGCATTGCGGCTTGAAAATGCGTATAACCTGGTAGTAAATGATGTTTAAATTCTTCTGCTTTTGTATTTAAAATTTCTATTAATTCTAAAATTTGTTTTGAAGTATTTTGTAAGTATTCCTTCAAAAATAATTGAATAGCAACCAAAACTTGGTCGTTTCGGGAACGTGCTGTATGAATTTTTTTTCCTGCATCGCCATATTTTTCAGTTAAAAAAGATTCAATTTTAGAGTGTACATCTTCAAAATTTTCTTCAATTTGAAATGTTCCATTTTCAATTTGGACTAATAATTCTTGTAAGCCTTCCAATAATTGTTGCTCTTCTATTTGAGAAATCATTCCAATTTTAGCTAACATTTTGGCTTGTGCCATTGAAGCTAAACAATCGTATTTGGCTAAATATTTATCTAACTCACGGTCTTTTCCAACGGTAAATTGTACTATTTTTTCGTTTACAGAAAAGCCTTTATCCCATAGTTTCATTTGTTTTCAATTAAAGTTAAATTATTATTTAAAAAAATTAGGTTTTGTATTTTGGTAATCAATTTCGTAATTCTGCTGAAAAATGCTCAGAAAATTGCTTGATTAATTTTTGCATTACAGTGTCTATTTCTTTGTCTGTAAGTGTTTTATTTTCATCTTGCAATTCAAAACTCAAGGCGTAGGATTTTTTTCCTTCAGCAAGATTTTTGCCTTCATAGACATCGAACAAGGCTACTTTTTTAAGTAATTTTCTATCTGTTTCAAATGCTTTTTTATATAAAGAAGCATAGGATATTTCTTTGTTTAATAATAACGCTAAATCTCTTTTCACTACTGGAAATTTTGGTATTTCAGTAATCTTTATATTGGTGTTTTTGATTAAATTTATGCATTCATTCCAATACAATTCTGCATAGAATACGTCTTGGGAAACATCGTATTTTTTCAATTTTTCTTTTGAAATTTTTGAAATGGAAGCTATTGTTTTATTTTGAATTTGAATAGAAATTCCTTCTTCATTTTGAAGGGCAATTTCATCATAACCTTGAAAACCAAATGTTTGTAAAATAATTTTAACAATACCTTTTAAATGATAAAATGACGCCTTGTTATCTGTTGAAAACCAATTATTTTCATGAATATTCCCAGAAATTGCGAGTGCTAATATCTTTTTCTCTTTATATTCATTTTCTTTTGAATAGATATTTCCAAACTCAAAAAACTTTATATTTTGTTGTTTTCTATTAGTATTATACGCAATATTTTGTAGGATTGTGTTTTGCATTGTTGTGCGTAAAATAGCCAAATCATTACTCAAAGGATTCAATAATTCCACACGGTGTATTTCGTTTGTTTTTTCAACTAAAGAATTATTCATTACCTCAAAAAAACCATTGTTTTTCAATAAATTAGATATGTTGTTTTCTTGATTTAAAGATATATTTGCTTCTACTTTTTTGTAGGTGAACTCTATTTTTTCAGGTATTTCAATATGATTGTAACCGTATATTCTTAAAATTTCCTCAATAACGTCTATTTCTCTGGTAACATCGTTTCGGTATGATGGAATTTTGATATTTAATTCATTTTTACTTTCGCTTAAAATCTCTATTTCCAAGGACTGGAGTATGGTTTTAATTTCTTCTACCTCAATACCTTGACCTAAAATTTGATTTATTTTATCAAATCGAACTTTTACTTCAAAATCTTCAATTTTTAAAAGGAAACTGTCTATAAAGTTTTCATTTAAAACGCCTCCGGACACGTTACATATTAAATCGGCAGCAATTTTTAAAATAGTAAGGGTAAGCTGGCTATCAATTCCTCTTTCAAAACGAAAAGAAGCATCGGTATTTAAAGCGTGGTTTTTTGCTGTTTTTCTTACTGCAACAGGATTGAAGTAGGCACTTTCTAAGAAAATATTTTTTGTGTTTGATGTAACTCCTGAATATAAACCACCAAAAACACCTGCAATACAAATGGGTTTTTCGGGACCTTCTTTTATCATTAAATCGGTTGACGAAAGTTTTCTTTCCACGTTATCTAATGTAGTAAATAGGCTTCCTTCTATACAATTTCCTATATGTATTTTCTTAGATGAAATTTTGTCTGCATCAAACGAATGTAAGGGTTGCCCATAATAATGTAAAATATAATTGGTGGCATCTACAACATTATTTATTGGGTTTAAATCTATTGCTTTAATTCTATTTTTAAGCCATTCGGGTGATTCTTTAATAGTAACATTTTCTATTAA
>Ga0316612_1000281_pt1 | contig 17413 bp, 14 predicted proteins | sample MIS2016226_MG_FD_207676 | JGI IMG/M metagenome (GOLD analysis project Ga0316612, IMG submission 207676) | Microbial mat bacterial communities from Middle Island sinkhole, Lake Huron, Michigan, United States - MIS.2016.226 | ecosystem: Environmental > Aquatic > Freshwater > Lake > Sediment... | reverse complement strand
AGTAAAACCTGCGGATGCTGAGTAAGACCAAAACTGAGTTCGCTTAGTCTAGGCTTCGGCAAATGAAAGAGGAAGCCCGTACTCTATTTTTTGTTTACAGAAAAAATGAGTGTCGGGTATGTCACTACGTCCATTTTGTTGTAAAACATCATAATAATCTCCACCCACCTCGGCAGCAGGTTCCATAAAGCCAGCAATATCTAAGCCTAGAATTAACGCAAGCTCTTTGTCTTTTGGTAATATCATTTGCTGGAGTTTGCGCGTTACTTCTAACTCACTACTCATCCTCATATTCTCTTCTTGAAGTTGAGTATTAAGGGTAACAATTTGCTGATTAGCCTTTTCTAAGGCAATCTCGGCAATCTTGCGTTGGCTAATGTCTTCCACAGTACCTTCATAACAAATTATTTTACCTTCGTTATTACGAATTGCCCGTACATTCTCACTAATCCAGATCGTGCTGCGATCGCGCCTATATATCTGTGATTCAAAGCCAGTAACTATATCATTAGCTTCGATTAGGGATTGAAACTGCTGACGGCGATCGCTATCTACATAAAGCTGAGACTGAATATCCACGATTTCCTCCAGCATTTGGGCAACCGATCTATAGCCGTAAATCTCTGCCAGTGCAAGGTTGACATTAATATATTTGCCATCAACTGTGGTCTGAAAGATGCCATCTACCGAATTTTCAAAAATACTCCGATATTTTTCTTCAGATTCCCTTAAGGCGATCGCCACATTATTAAATGACCTTACCACCATTGATAATTCATCTTTACTATCAAGATTAATAGATATAGCTCCACCAACGGTCATTTGTTTGGAAGCAATATCTAATTGATGTACGGTTCGCATCACCGACAGATAAAAACCAATAAACAGGTAAATAATCGCAATAAAAATGACTAGGACAAAAACTAAAATAAATTGTTTGCGCTGTGCAAATCCCTGTATGCGATAGTTTAGCAACTCATCTAAGCGGTCAATAATTTGTTGCCATAGTGTGAAACTGTCCTCTAAAGTACTTTCCATCTCTTGCTGATAGAAACTGCCAGTAAAGGGGACTCGATCATTGTTACGAACCAATTGATGCGTATAGTCATTAATTTCACTAATGCTAACCACAAAATTACGGAGAGGGATTCCTAAAGAATTCCGCAGATTACCATAGGGATTATTTTTAAACGATCTCTCCAGATTAGTCTCGATCTGATTATTGTTGTTTTTCAAGAGGCTAACCAGAGAAATCAGTAACTCGCGGTTGTTGTTAGTAAGCTCTTTGTTAAAAACAACTTCCGCTTCAGTTTGCATCAATTTATGTAAAAGCCTCTGCATCTCTGGAAGTTTATTGGCGATCGCATCCATCAAATAGTAAGTATCTAAATCTGGATCGAGAATTAGATTAGAAAAATTAACAATATGAATACGGAAATAGTCAAGTTGCTCCATTAGCAGATCATGACTACGAAGGGCTGAAACTTCTTTACTATTATTCCGCAAGCTTTGCCATACCAATTTTACTTGTTTTAATTTGTCCCCAGTTTGCATTAATCCACCTAACTGGCTATCAACCTTTGAGAGAAGTGTAAATTCTTGGTCAATCTTATTTTGGAAATCCTGCAATTCCTGTGATTGTGGCGGCAATGATTGATCTGCATTCTGAGAATTCGCATAAAACTGGCGCTCTAAAATTAACTGTCTACGGGGGATATATCGCCATAGCTGATTTACAGAACGGAGGTAAGCATTGCCATAGATTTCTTTTTGGGTAAATTCGATGCGGCTGTTGATCTCTGACAGCAACAAAATCATCACTAATGCTAGGGGCAACATAAATAACAGACTGATCAGAAAAAATTTCTGAGGATATTTCAGCCAGTTCATCAGCGCGATCGCAGGTTTAAATATTGACATATTTTGCTTGGATGTCTCTTTTGAATGCTGTTGAGTCATACCGTACTGCCAAAGTAAAAATAAAAATTATGTTAGGAACTTATCAAAAATCTAAGCGTCATAATAGGTTAAATATAGGTTAAGATTAGGTTAAATGAAATTGCTAACATCTATCGAATTCAAATAGCTGCCAAAAAAGGTAACCCAATCCGCACTATTGTGCCATCTCACCTTTCAGGATCTTAAGGCTACCTAAAATCTAGTCACCCTGAGTTGTAATCTAAGGAGGGAAAATCATGCCTGTCACAACCAAATTTATATTTCCCCAATCTCGTTACTACGGCACATTTACGCCAGAGAACTTGATATTTAATACTAATCTGCAAGAGTTTTCGCATCGCGTCAGTATTATTTGCGCCTTAGAAACGGGTGGTAAAATTTCGACTCAAGATGCATTCTCCCAAATTGCAGAGCTATGGCAACAACTAGAACAATCTAAACACAACCTTTGCATATAGAGCTTTTTAAAGCCTATTGAGGCTTTGAGTAGTCCAGATAAATTTGGGGGGTTAATTAAGCGCAAAGCGCTGTAAAAGCAGTAAAAAGCTTGCTTCGCAAGCTTTTTACTGCTTTTACGTATTGGGGTAAAGCGCTCTATTTAGGTACTTATGTATGGATTTGCCAACAATTAGCTAACTTTTAGTTTAATTTTCGCGCTTAGTGCTAATCTTATAAGTGGCTCGGATCTATGCGATCTTAACGCCCGAATCGTGTCAGGGTCGGAAGACAGCAGCACTAAGGGATGCTTAGGATAGGCGTAGTACCCGGGCTAATTTTTTTAGGTTTAGAAATCGGTTTAGGAGAGATCCATGGGTCGGGCGAAAAAAGTCGTACTTGCGTATTCGGGCGGCGTTGATACATCGGTTTGCATTCCTTATCTCAAGCAAGAATGGGGGGTCGAAGAAGTGATCACCCTTGCGGCAGATTTAGGACAAGGCGATGAGCTTGCACCGATTAAACAAAAAGCTCTTGATTCAGGAGCATCGGTTTCTCTAGTCAGAGACGTTACTAAAGAATTTGTGACAGACTACGCCTTTCCTGCGATTAAAGCCAATGCGCTTTACGAAAATCGCTATCCTTTAACTACGGCGTTAGCGCGTCCCCTGATTGCCAAAATTCTAGTGGAAGCTGCCGAAGAATATGGCGCGGATGCAGTCGCTCACGGTTGTACAGGTAAGGGCAATGATCAGGTGCGTTTTGATGTATCGATCGCCGCACTAAATCCAGACATTAAGGTACTAGCCCCTGCGCGAGAATGGGGCATGAGTCGTGAAGAAACGATCGCCTATGGTGAAAAGTGCGGTATCCCTTCCCCAGTCAAAAAATCTTCGCCCTTCAGCATCGACCGTAACTTGCTCGGACGTAGTATCGAAGCAGGACCTCTCGAAGATGCTTGGAATGAGCCACCTGAAGAAATTTATGACTTCACCAAGGCAATTTCGGACACTCCTAACGAGCCTACTTATACCGAAATCGGCTTTGAAAAAGGGCTTCCCGTATCCCTCGATGGTCAAGCCCTTGAGCCAGTAGAACTGATTACCCAACTCAATGCGATCGCTGGCGGTAACGGCTATGGACGCATCGACATGGTAGAGAATCGCCTTGTGGGGATCAAATCCCGCGAGATCTATGAAGCACCTGCGATGTTGGTCTTGATCCATGCTCACCGAGATCTTGAGAGCCTTGCTTTGCCCTCCGACCTCGCCCAGTACAAGCGTAGTGTCGAAGAAACCTACGGCAAGATCATTTACAACGGTTTGTGGTACAGCCCCCTCAAAACCGCCCTTGATGCCTTCATCGATAAGAGCCAAGAGCGTGTCACAGGTGTGGTTCGCGTCAAGTTCCACAAAGGCAATGCCACTATCGTCGGTCGTAAGTCGGTGAACTCACTCTATGACGAAGAGTTAGCCACCTATACCAGTGCTGACCAGTTCGACCATAAAGCTGCCGAAGGCTTCATTTATGTCTGGGGTCTGCCGATTCGTGTATGGGCGCAGAAAACCAGATAAGTTCAGATAAACTAAAAGGGAGTGCTAAGCGCTCCCTTTTAGTTTGTATAGGTATATGTCAAAAGTCCCTTTACCCGAAGAACGCATTTTATTTACAGGTCATCCTGCTGTGATTGGCAGTGTGACTAGGTTGCTGATTTCTGTGTTTAGTTTCGGAATTGGGGCACTTTGGTTTTGGCTAAAGTCAATTAATACCCACTATTTGATTACGTCTCAGAGGATTGTGATCGAGAGAGGAATCTTTTCGAGAGATATTGAGACCTTAGAAATTTATCAAATCGATGACATTCATCTAGAAAAGCCATTAAACCAACGGCTGATGGGTAGTGGCAATATGCTCTTGATTACCCGCGATCTGTCAGCCCCGAAGATATTATTAGAACGCTTACCCATAGATGTCAGGGAGCTATACGAACAGATGCGCCCCTGTATTCAAGAGGCTAGGTTTCGCTTTCGGGTTCGTGATGAAGAAAATCCTAGAGAATTTAGCTAGGACAAATCAAAACCTAAAAAGAAAAGTGGTGGTGCTTCGTGCTACCACTTTTCTTTTCGGTTATTAAGTAACCAAATAAGTTATGAATTTAAAACTCAGGCTAAACTAGTTAGAACGTCTTACACTAGAGCTAAGTTTAGTAACAATGACTTCATCATCAATTTCAGTTAGAGAATTGCCTCTGTTCCCCTTACCTGAATTGGTACTGTTTCCCGGACAGTCTCTGCCGCTTCATATTTTTGAATATCGCTATCGCATGATGATCAATACCGTGCTGGAAAGCGATCGCATGTTTGGCGTATTGATGTGGGACTCGGAGACAGGAAAACCTGCAAATATTGGATGTGTCGCCCAGATTGTGCAGTATCATCGCCTGCCAGACGATCGCTTTAAGCTTTTGACCTTGGGACAACAGCGATTTCGAGTATTGGAGTATGTGCGCGAAACTCCTTATCGGGTAGGGTTGGTGGAGTGGATTCAAGATGAACCCAGCAATGATGCGCCCTATTTATTAGCGACAGAAGTAAGAGAATTACTCAACGATGTGATTCGTCTTTCCCAAAAGCTGACGGATCAAGAGATTGAAATACCTAAGATCCCGCGCAGTCCCATTGAATTGTCTTACTGGGTAGCTAGTAATTTTCAAGGGGCTAGTCTAGAGCAACAATCATTACTAGAAACCTGTGATACGGCGGCAAGATTGCGTCGGGAAGCGGAAATATTATCTTCGACAAGAAGTCAACTAGCTGCCCGTACTGTTTTGAAGGATACTTTTAAAGAGATCTAAAACGAACTTATTCGGTACAGAGCGATCGCCTCAATTTTGCTGGGGAGCATCTCGCTTTGGTGCTAAGTAATTATATTTAGAGGCAAAAGTGTCTAAAATTATCCTTTTGGGCAATCTGTGATTTATTAAATTCATCACCTTCTGCAAGTCTTCTTCTTACAGGATTTTAGGGTTTGTACTTTTGAGATAGAACTCTCTAACTAACTCATTTGGATGTTTGTTTAATTCGCGTTCCCAAGACCTAATAACTACTAAAACATTCTGCGATCGCTATGCTGATGACTAAAAATGAAAATCAAATGATTTCTATGGGTTTGCGAGCAAATTGTATTAAAAAAATTTTGCTAGAACAGCGAATAAATTAGGTACGGTTTTTCGGTATCATAAGCATCAGATTAAAGTTAAATGTTAAATTTATATAAAGGGCGATAAGCAGTGACTATCAGGGTAGCGATTAACGGATTTGGACGCATCGGACGTAATTTCCTCAGATGCTGGGCAGGTCGCAAAGAAACAAACATAGAAGTAGTGGGACTTAATGATACTTCTGATCCTAGAACTAACGCTCATTTGCTGAAGTATGACTCCATGCTCGGCAAATTTGACGCTGATGTTAGCGCCGATGACACGACGATCACGGTCAATGGCAGAACCATCAAAACTGTTTCCGATCGCAATCCTGACAATCTACCTTGGAAAGATTGGGGAGTCGATCTGATTATTGAATCGACGGGCGTATTCATCGACAAAGTTGGCGCTAGCAGACATATCAATGCAGGCGCGAAGAAAGTCCTGATCACGGCTCCTGGAAAAAATGAAGATGGTACGTTTGTAGTTGGTGTCAACGATGACCAATACAACCATGACATCCACAACATCATCAGTAATGCAAGCTGCACCACCAACTGCTTAGCACCTGTCGCTAAAGTCCTTCTCGAAAACTTTGGCATCGTTAAGGGTGTGATGACCACCACCCACAGCTACACTGGCGACCAACGTTTGCTTGATGCAAGCCACCGCGATTTGCGTCGGGCTAGAGCCGCCGCTTTGAGCATTGTACCTACCTCCACAGGTGCGGCTAAGGCAGTGGCGCTCGTATTGCCCCAATTGGCTGGCAAGCTCAACGGTATTGCTTTGCGTGTCCCAACCCCTAACGTTTCCGTAGTTGACTTTGTGGTTGAAGTCGAAAAGCATACGATCGCTCAGGAAGTAAACGAAGCTTTCCGTGTTGCTGCTGAAGGCTCCATGAAGGGTATTTTGGAATATAACGAATTACCCCTTGTATCGATCGACTATCGTGGTAGCGATGCCTCCTCCATCGTTGACTCTTCCTTGACTATGGTTATGGGTGGCAACATGGTTAAGGTGGTGGCATGGTATGACAACGAGTGGGGCTATAGCCAACGGGTTGTTGATCTAGCCGAAATTGTTGCTAAGAACTGGAAATAATTAATCATAAAAAAGAGGGTGGTGCAAAGCACCACCCTCTTTTTTGTGATTACAGAGCTTTGCGCTTTCAAAAATATTTCTGGCTTTCAAGTAACCGCAAAGTGCTGTAATACCGCTATTTTGCTGATGTATGCCCATAGAATGTTGCAGTTAGATCATGATTTTGCATTGGCAATCATAATGAAACTTCGTTCCTCTTTGGTGAATTTTGGTGCTTTTTGTAAACGCAATCATCAGCAACTAGTTGCGGGTTTGATTACTTTCTCGGTGTCCCTAGGGACACTGACACTGCGAGACAATGGCGCTTTTAAGCAGGTTGAACTTTGGAGTTATGACACCTTGATGCGATCGCAACTCAACGAACCTAGCGATCGCCGTATAGTTATTGTCGAAATTGCCGAGGCAGATATTCAAAGATTTAGATGGCCATTTTCTGATCGACTATTTGCTCAACTAATTAAGCAAATCTCAGCAGCTAAACCCGCAGCGATCGGGATTGATAAATATCTTGATATTCCTGTGATGGAAGGACGAGATGAATTAGTATCTGCCATCAAAAATGCGGGTAATGTGGTTAATGCCAAATTCGACCAGACCGTAAAAGGTATTACCAAAATCATTCCTGCTAAGGACCTAGATCAAATTAGTCTGCATGGTTATGTCAATCTGCAAACTGACAAAGGCGCGACGGTGCGGCGGGCGGCGATCGTCGGCGAGTCGGATTCCTTTGCCTTTGCGATCGCCAATTTATATTTGCAAAATGTTCATAACAAGCCCATAAACTTTAATCCCACTGCAATTCAGTTTACGGCGGGAACCCAAATAATTCCTAGACTGACGCGGAATTATGGAGCCTATCGCAAGGAAGATGATAGCGGCTATCAAATGATGATTCGCTATCGTGGTAAGCCGCGTTCCTTTCAACATATCAGGGCAAGCGATGTAATTGATGGGCGCATTACTGCTGAGCAATTTCGCGATCGCCTTGTTTTAATCGGCGTAACGGCGGAAAGCCTCAAAGATAGCTACCCCACAGCCGTTACCGTTGATGAAGAGTTAATGTATGGGGTGGAAATCCATGCCAATATCATCAGTCAGTTAATTAGTGCGACCTTAGACGATCGCCAATTTATTCGGGTATGGTCTAATGATCCCGAAAATCTTTGGATTTTAGTTTGGGCGATCATTGGTGGCGGAATCGCCGCATTTATTCCCAACGCTTTTAAAAATATTAGTCTCTTAGCCGCCCTATCGATTGGTTTAACAGCCACCAGTTACTTTGCCTTTGCCCAAGCCCTATGGCTCCCCATATTCCCAACTCTATTAGGTTTGATTGCTGCCAACGTGCTAGTTACGGCTTATCAACTGGCAATTCAGCAATCGGAGCGAAAAATTTTGATGGGGCTATTTTCGCGCCATGTTTCTAAAGAGTTAGTTGATATTATTTGGACTAATCGTGAGCAATTCATGGAAGCAGGTCGGATTACAGGGCAGGAGGTCTATGTGACGGTCTTATTTACGGATATGCGGAACTTTAGTACGGCGGCGGAAGCGCAAGCCCCTGGGGAAACTTTAAATTGGCTGAATAATTATTTAGGGACGATCGCCAATGAAGTTTTAGCTCACGGCGGCATGGTTGATAAATATATCGGTGATGCGGTGATGGCAGTTTTTGGTGTACCAATTCCTCACGCCAATGAGATCGAGCGTACCCGTGATGCCCATTCTGCGGTCGATGCGGCCCTTGCGATCGCCGATAAACTTAAGGAAATGAATGAGATCTGGGTCGCGCAAGGATTACCCCCCGTCACCACAGGGATTGGGATCAACTCTGGCACTGTAATTGCAGGTAGTTTGGGTAGCTCTGAACGCTTAGAGTATTCAGTTTTAGGGGATGCCGTGAATATAGCGGCGCGACTCGAAAGTTTTAATAAAGAAGTGGATGGCGGACCTCATCATATTTTGATCAGTGAAGAGACTCATCAACGGCTCAATGACAATTTTCAAACTGAGTTTGTGGGGAAATATGCCCTTAAGGGGAAAAAGCAAGAAACAGGCATTTATCGAGTTTTAGCTCACAAGCGAAAGCCCCGCACTCTATTCGTTTACAAGAATGAGTGACGGGATGAAAGCGCGGCAATGAAGAGTCCATCCCGTCAGAATAATTTTGACCAACGCTCAAAGCATGAAGAGGGGATGGCGATGAATTGCCAATAGTGCAAGATTCTTGTACTATAAGGACAGACAAACAAATCCTTTCGAGGTTTCCCTGTTGTCCACGGCGGGAGGGCATCCCGTGGTTAAAGCACAGCGAGTTTCCGAAAGCAATAGCTGGAGTAGCTGTGAAGCCCGTATTGTATCCGTTTACAGGATCAATAACGGGAGTTGTCACGTATTCGCAAAGAAATTGGTCAAATGAGCCAGAAAGTTCTTTCTGAAAATCCATAAAAAAAGCGACACTCTGTGTCGCTTTTTTTATGTTAGGGGCGCTTTGCGCCCCTAAACTTACTTACAGCGCTTTGCTCTCAAATCCAAACCAAGAAAAATTTTGAAAGGGTTGCGAAGCAACCCTTTCAAAATTTTTCTTGTGGCTCGTTTGATCGACAATTGCTGTAGGACTTTAGGACTACCTATTTAACACTTTAATCTTTGTCGATGTGGTGGTAGATAGATCTGTTAATGCTGGCGTATTGTCTGTGGACTTAGACTCTAGTTTGGTTTCTAGGGTTTTCACAGCAACAGGAGCAGCAGATTTTTCTTCTGGTTTAGCGATCGCAGGTTTATCTGTTTCAGGGGAAACTTGGCGGTTAAAGCTAAAGTTTTTGAAATAATCCTCAATTCCGCTAGTCACTTTATCAGGAGCAGGTTCTTTAATTGGTTTGAAGACTCTCTCAGGTTTTGGAGATGGAGTTGCAGATGGAGCGACCTCTTTACTGATTGGCGCAGCAATAGCTGGAGATTTGACTGAGTTTACTATTACAGGTTTAGCCTTCACAGGCTCCACAATCGGCGCGGGTTTAACGACAGGGGCATATTTTTTAATTGGCTCCACAATCGGCGCGGGTTTAACGACAGGGGCAACCTTGATTGGTTCAACCTTGATTGGTTCAATAGCCTTAACTTTGGCTGGTGCTGCTTTGACTGGCTCAGTTATAGGTACAACCCTATTGATAACTGGTGCAACCTTCACAGGCGCGATCGCTTCTGGAGTGACCTTAACGGGTACAGGCACGACCACAGGAATTACTGAATCTGGTTTGACTGCGGCTGGAGTGGTGTTTGTGGGGCTAGGTGAGACAGGCTGAGGAGCTTCTTCGACTTTGGCGGTAGGAGTTACTACGGGCGTGGGACTTGCTGACTCAACGGGAGAAGGGGTTGGCTCAGGGGTCGGGGTGACATAGTTCGGATCAGCGATCGCTTCGATATTGGCAATCTTCTCACCACGCACTAAACGGGAGAGGGTATCAGAGCCATTGGGCTGGAAGTTGATCACATGGGCGGTGCTATTAAACACATTGGGAATCGCATCGCCATCATCTTCAAGCAGTTCCAACTTGACCCAGTTTTTGCCTGACTTCAAGCCCTTTAAATAAATTGGCTCCCAGCGATCGAAGGTAAAGCTTTGACCATTAACCGTGGCGCGGACTTGCCAATCATCAATGCTTGGTTCATCCTTACCCAATAAATGCAAAGGCGCATTTTGGATGTAAAAATCTAACATTACTGGCTCTGCGCCATAGGTTCCAACGGGACGGCTATAGGTAAGCAGAGGTGTTTTGGGGTCGGGAGTATTTTCGCCAGTCTTAGTCAAGACATTAAAGGAAACCTGTGCGTAGGCTCCTTTATTTTTAAAGCTTTCATGCCAAGGACGAGAGGCAAAAGCTCGAATCGTATGGGTTCCGGGCGCGAGATTCTCAAATGCTACGGTTTGGCTGAGATCGTAAAGTGCTTTGTATTCTTGGTTATCTAAGGTCACATGGATATGGGGACCTAAGCCAAAGTCAGAATTTTTGAAAATCGGCAAATTTTTAACATCAAATTTCACCGCTACTTGGTCACTATTTAGCACCTCATCAGGTTTGGGGCTAACAATGCTCACCTGTGGGTCGTAGCGATCGAGAAGCCGACTTAAACGTTGAATTTCGGTAGGTGGTGAAACTTCGACGATATTAGTGGCAATACTGTCAACTTTTTGGGCGGGATCTTTGCTCGCGGACTGATTATCACCACCGCAAGCCGTGAGGTAAAAGCACAGGGCGATCGCCATTACCAAGCTAGATAATTTTTTCCAAGGGATATTCCGCCAATAGGATTGAACTCGCGAAGTCTTTGGCTTGTCTTCGGGTTGGTTAGAGTTTGCGATCGCGCTCATAAAAACTATGCTCAACTCACATTACACAGGCAAATATACCGAAAAACGAGCGCTTTGCTCATAAAGAAACTGCATAATTTACAAAGCTACAGCACTTTAAGATAATCAAAGAGCCGAGAGAAATTATTGAAAGTGCCGCGAAGCGGCACTTTCAATAATTTCTCTCGGCTTAGATAAAGTCTGGATCGCCGCCATCATCCCATCACTTCAAAATCGGTTTATTCTAAAAGTTGTGTCCTTTTGTATATCTAGAGTTATTTTATAAATGCAAGTACGTCGCCAATCTGAAGTTGCTCGTCACCAAGGCTATGCGATCGCCGCTATCACCGATGCGCCCCAAAATATTTTAGAAAAAATTGTCTGGCAAAAGGAGCGTGAGGTGGCGCAAATGTACGCCAACGAGTCACTAGATGCGGTGAAAGCGAAACTGGCAAATGGGCAACCAGTACGAGATTTTTATGGTAGCTTGCAAAATTCTCGTACCAAACCTGCATTGATCGCTGAAGTCAAAAAAGCATCGCCCAGTAAAGGTGTATTTCGTGAAGATTTTGATCCTCAAGCGATCGCCAAGTCCTACGAAATTGGCGGCGCGAGTTGTCTCTCGGTATTGACCGACGTAGAATTTTTCCAAGGCGGCTTTGAAAATCTGCAACTAGTGCGCCAAGTCGTTGATTTACCGTTACTTTGCAAAGAATTTATTATTGACCCCTATCAAATTTATTGGGGGCGATCGCATGGTGCAGATGCCGTTTTATTAATTGCAGCTATCCTCACTGATACCGATTTGACTGAGTTACAAGCATTAATTCATCAGCTAGGAATGACGGCTCTAGTTGAGGTGCATACTCAAGAAGAATTAGATCGCGTTTTAAAAATTGCGGATGTGCGCTTAATCGGAATTAACAACCGCAATTTAGAAAATTTTGTGGTCGAACTTGAGCAAACCAAAGTATTAATGGATAGACTAGATCCAGCCACTAGAAATAAATATCTATGGGTGAGTGAGTCTGGTATTTATACCCGTCAAGATTTAGACTTTGTGCAAAATTGTGGTGCAAGGGCAGTACTAGTAGGCGAGTCTTTAATCAAACAGGAAAATATTGAAGAAGCGGTTAAAAAGTTACTCGAAACTTAGGTGTAATCATGCCAATCTTTCAATCAATAGTTCAGAAGTTGTTATTACCTAGTTTGCGGATTCTTGTTTTTGCTTATATTGGCTTAGCGATCGCCTTATATTTCGGACAATCAAACATGGTATTTATGCCAAGTAAAGATGTCCTAGAAACACCGAAATCTATTGGTTTAAAATTTGAAGATATTCAACTAATCACCACGGATAATGTAAATTTATCTGCTTGGTTTGTTCCCGCAACAGATAACGATCCCATTGGCAAGGGTGTAATTTTATTTTGTCATGGCAACGGTGGCAATATTGGTAATCGGGTTAGCTATTTACCAATATTTAAAGACTTAGGGCTTGCCACATTTTTATTTAACTATCGTGGCTATGGCAAGAGTGAAGGCAAAACCACCGAAGAGGGAACCTATAAAGATGTTGAGGCAGCGTGGCAATACCTCACCCAAGAACGCAACATCCCACCCCAAAAAATTATCATCTATGGCGAATCGTTAGGCGGGGCGATCGCCTCCTACATCGCCCAAACCACTGCACAACAAAATCCTCAAAATTCGGCAGCAGGGCTAATCCTTGCCTCGACCTTCACCTCAGTTAGCGATCGCGCCGCCGAGCTTTACCCATTCCTGCCAATTCGCCTATTATCAAAATTTTCCTACAACTCGATTGAGCGCCTACCAAACATCAAAATCCCTGTATTAATCATTCACAGCACCGAGGATGAGATTATCCCGTTTCATCATGGCGAGAAAAATTTTCAAGTAGCCAACACACCAAAAAAATTAGTTAAATTGCGCGGCGATCATAACGGTGGTTTTTTAGACTCCAGCGAAACCTACCGTAACGGTATTGACGAATTTATTCAAAAATTATGACCTTTCCAACCATCGATAAACTCTCTGAGCAGCAATGGCATCAGCTTTCAACAGAAGCTGTTGCGGAATATCTGAGAACCGATTTGAACGCTGGATTGTCAGATGCTGAGGTATCTCAACGGCAAGAAATTTATGGATTTAATCAACTTAAGGGCAAAAAAGGCAAAAGTGCGATCGCCCGTTTTTTGATGGAATTTAACCAACCTCTGATTTATATTCTGCTTGTTGCAGGTGTAATTACCTTGCTGCTCAAAGATTGGGTCGATGCAGGGGTGATTTTTGGGGTAACAGTAATTAATGCGGTGATTGGATTTATCCAAGAGTCAAAAGCAGAAGATGCGATCGCGGCTCTTGCCAAATCTATCTCCACCGAGGCAACCGTAATTCGTGATCGCAAAAAAGTCCAAATTAACTCCCGCAATTTGGTGATTGGCGATCTGGTCTTGTTGTCATCGGGGGATAAAGTGCCTGCGGATTTGCGCTTAGTGAGCTTGCGCGACTTACAGGTAAGTGAGGCGGCTTTAACGGGCGAATCGGTTCCTGTACAGAAAAATATGGAAACTCTTGCCCCTGAAACAGTTTTAGCCGATCGCTTAAATATGGTTTATGCCAGTGGTTTAGTTACTTTTGGTCAGGCTAAAGGGATTGTCGTGGCGATCGCCAATCAAACAGAAACAGGACGCATTTCGCAACTAATCGAGCAAAGCACCAATCTCGAAACGCCACTTACGCGCAAAATTGAGCGATTTAGTCAAAAGCTGTTATACGTCATTTTAGGTTTATCAGCCTTTGCTTTTGTGGTGGTAATTGGCAAAGGCGGAACTTGGACGGATGGCTTTAAAAGCTCGGTGGCGCTGGCGGTAAGTGCAATTCCTGAAGGACTACCCGCCGTTGTCACTGTCACCTTAGCGATCGGCGTGGGGCAGATGGCAAAACGTCATGCCATTATCCGCAAACTCCCCGCCGTAGAAACCCTTGGCAGTACTACGGTGATTTGTTCTGACAAAACAGGCACACTTACCGAAAATCAGATGACGGTGCAAGGAATCTATGCTGGTGAGGCTTCCTACGTTGTGACAGGTGTTGGCTATCAATCGGAAGGTGCGATTTTAGAGAATGATCAGCCCAATACTCAACCTGTTGAAGTTAGCCAAATTCCTGCATTACAGGATTGCTTACAGTGTGGACTATTGTGCAATGATTCCCATTTGCAAGAACAGGATGGACAATTAACGGTGGTGGGCGATCCCACTGAGGCGGCTCTGATTGTTTCGGCAAATAAGGCGGGCTTAACGTTACTAGATCTAGAGCAAACTCAACCCCGATTAGATACGATTCCCTTTGAGTCACAGTTTCAATATATGGCGACTTTACATCAACATCGAGAAATTGCCAATTTTCATACAATTTATGTCAAGGGTTCGGCAGAATCAATCTTGAAAAGATGCTCCTACCAACTCGATCGCTATGGTGAACATATTGATTTAAATATCGATTTAACGCGATCGCAAATTGAACCAGTGATTAACCAAATGGCATCCCAAGGCTTGAGGGTGCTTGCCTTTGCCAAAAAAGAAATCCCCGAACAAAAACAAAAAATTAATCACGACGATATTGATGACGATCTAGTTTTCTTAGGACTTCAAGGCATGATCGATCCACCGCGTACTGAGGCGATCGCTGCCGTGCGAACCTGTCAGTCCGCAGGAATCCAAGTAAAAATGATCACGGGCGATCATGCTTTGACGGCGGCGGCGATCGCTAAGCAAATGGGACTCAGCCAAGATCAACAAGCCTTAGTATTCACGGGTAAACAACTAGGCGAAATGGACGCGCAAGCTCTTGCTGTTGCGGTTGAAGCTAGTAACGTATTTGCGCGAGTTGCCCCCGAACAAAAACTCCGCCTAGTCGAAGCCCTACAAGCCAAAGGGGAAATTGTTGCCATGACAGGCGATGGCGTAAATGATGCGCCTGCGCTGAAGCAAGCAGATATCGGTATCGCCATGGGCATTACTGGCACAGAAGTCGCCAAGGAAGCCGCCGACATGGTGTTGACCGATGATAATTTTGCCTCGATTGAAGCTGCTGTCGAAGAAGGCCGCACTGTTTATAGCAACCTGATCAAAACCATTGGTTTTATCTTGCCCGTTAATGGCGGTGAAGCGCTCACAATTTTGGGTGGTGTTCTGGCGGCGACGAATTTGCCAATTCTACCCGTACAAATTCTGTGGGTAAATATGGTTAGTTCTGTCGCTCTCAGTGCCACCCTTGCCTTTGAGCCAAAAATAAAAGGCATCATGAAGCGATCGCCGATTCGTCCCGATCAGCCCTTACTCACATGGCAATTAGTATGGCGCATCCTGATCATTTCCATCTTTAATCTAATCGCTGTATTTGGGATGTTTGAATCGATTTTGCAAACTACAAATAACATTGATCTGGCACGAACGATGGCAGTACATACCCTCGTTGCCTCCGAAAGCTTCTATCTGCTCAGCATCAGTCAATTTGTACCATCGCTACTGACTTACCTAAAAGATCACAGCAGCCCTGTCACCTATATTCCTGCGATCGGGCTTGCCTGTGTCTTTGTTTTCCAAATTTTATTTAGTCAATTACCATTTAGTAATCCCCTATTTCATACTCAACCGCTTAGCATAACTCAAGCTCTCATTTGCATCATCGCAGGAAGTTTTGTAACTATACCTGCCCTATTTCTCAACCGATTTACACCCCTTAAATAAATAAAATTACAGGAATATCTGTGCTGCTAGGTTTCGATCCAGGAAAACAAAAATGTGGTGTCGCAATTATGGGCTTAGATCGTAAGCTCAATTTTCAGTCGGTTATCCCTAGCACCGAGGCGATCGCCCAAGTTGGCAATCTATTAAATAGCTATCCCATCTCTCTAATGGTGATGGGCGATCAAACTGCATCTAAACAATGGAAAGCCGAACTACAAAAAACATTCCCCGATTTACGGATCATCACCGTAGATGAACGTTTTAGTAGTGAAGAGGCGCGGCAGAGATTTTGGGACATTTATCCTGCTAAAGGTTTAATGAAATTAGTCCCCCGTGGAATGCGATCGCCCGATCGCCCGATCGATGACATTGTGGCGGCGATCCTGATCGAGAGATATTTGAGCCGTTTAATTAGTTCTTAGCTAAAAAGTTCACGCGAAGCATGAGCTTTTCTCTAAAAGTTTTGTCAAGCTTCGTAAAGTAACGTTAAGTAAGCTTGAAGCAGGGGTATGGAAAAATGATATCTTTGCACTTGATATCAAAAGCATATACGCAATTTGGGAGAACATCTCAATGTCTGAAGAACAAGCACAAGAAGCAGCAACCCTTACTGCTCCTAAGCCCACTGGCAAAACCCCAATTTGGGGCGGTAGCACAGGTGGCTTGCTCAACTCCGCCTTCACCGAAGAAAAGTACTTAATCTCTTGGAATTCTCCTAAGGATCAAGTATTTGAACTTCCCACTGGCGGCGCGGCAACTATGGTCAAAGGCGATAACTTGCTTTACTTAGCTAAGAAAGAGCAAGCCCTTGCTTTGGGTACACAGTTGCGTAAATTTAAGATCACCAATTACAAAATTTGGCGTGAATTTCCAAACGGTGATCAAGTGTATCTCCATCCTCAAGATGGTGTATTCCCTGAAAAGGTGAATGCTGGTCGCGTTGCTTCTAATAGCGTTGGTCGCAAGATTGGTGACAATCCTAATCCTATAAACGTTAAGTTTACTGGTAAGGCAACCTACGATGCCTAATTGATAGCTTTGGCTATTACTACTGCTCTTATTTATTTTTTATTTTTACAAAAGCTACTGCGATCGCTTGATTTCGGTAGCTTTTGTTTGTGAAGGCGACTCGCGCTGCGAGTCTTCCCAAAATATACAAAAGCTACTGCGATCGCTTGATTTCGGTAGCTTTTGTTTGTGAAGGCGACTCGCGCTGCGAGTCTTCCCAAAATATACAAAAGCTACTGCGATCGCTTGATTTCGGTAGCTTTTGTCATAGCTACTCCCTTCCCAGTATCAAAATAGACATTAAAAACCAAGAATTAGCGTTGCGGCGCTTTGCGCCGCAACGTCTAATCTTTCACTGGGAAAACCAAAAAGAGAGTGGCGGCGCAAAGCGCCGCCACTCTCTTTGAAAATGCAAGTTTTAGACAAGGGGATTAAGCCCCTTGTTTATCATTTACTTTTTTAACTAATGTGAGTGGGAAGTCCCGCACTCTATCCGTTTACAAGGATGAGTGACGGGATGAAAACGAACCAGAAAATAAATTGAGCGACAGTGAATCCATGATAGAATAGAGATAAGCGGGG
>Ga0316612_1000280_pt1 | contig 17513 bp, 18 predicted proteins | sample MIS2016226_MG_FD_207676 | JGI IMG/M metagenome (GOLD analysis project Ga0316612, IMG submission 207676) | Microbial mat bacterial communities from Middle Island sinkhole, Lake Huron, Michigan, United States - MIS.2016.226 | ecosystem: Environmental > Aquatic > Freshwater > Lake > Sediment... | reverse complement strand
TGTTGAATAGATGTTACACTTGTGTTGTGAATTGCTTTCAAAATTGTACTTTAGCATATAATTCCCAACATACCGCGATTCAATCGCTTGATATGTTGAGAGTTATGTGCTTTTTTTGAAATAGAAAAGAAGTGGTGTTTGTTTGGTGTAATACAGCGAGTTAGTCTGTTTTCTTATCCTGTGTCATCAAAACAACTCTAATTGTTGTGAGGGTTTGTCGGTTTCTACCTGTTTTTTTCCATAAAAAAGTTCCATCATCCCAAATTGTTTGTCGGTAATTTGCATTACACCCACTTTCCCATGTTCAGGTAAATTGTTTTTAACCCGTTTGGAATGTACTTCTGCATTTTCACGACTCGCACAAAAACGCATATAGATGGAAAATTGAAACATAGAAAAACCATCGTCTAATAATTTCTTGCGAAATCCACTGGCAATTTTACGCTCTTTGCGAGTTTCGGTGGGCAGATCAAAAAATACTAATATCCACAAACTTCTATATTGGTTTAAACGGGTGTAATGTTCGTCATACATAAACAGGGTATAAAATTTTCCTTGCCGTTCCTTCAAAACATTCGTGTAAGGAATGTGTAGTGCGACTCATTGCTACCATCAGCGGACTATTTTTTCCATCGATAAATACATCAATAGTCGCAATACTTAGCAATTGTTTTTTGATTTCGATTGTTAATTCATCATAACTATCTTCGGTTTCCATAATGTGACAAACAATCAAATCGATGTATGGACGATACGGCTCCATAATATCATCAGCTAGGCAATAGGCATTGTATTTGTTGCGGTGAAAAATGCCTAAAGTAGGCAACATTCCTGAACTGACAATAGCTCTTGCTGTAATGGCTCTCAGAATAGCATAACCATAATTCAGTAAATTATTGGGTGGCATTCCTTTTTGTCCTCTAGTAAAATTTTCTATTGGGATGAGGTTTTGCCAATAAAAAACGGCTGCTCTCGATTCGTGATTTAGCGCATCTCCTGAGGTAACTTCTTTTGCCCAAAGTTCCATTTTTCGGCACGGAATTCCTTTTTCATTGAGTAGTCCGGCTTGGTTTGCTATTTTAGCACTAATGGTTTGTTGCCACAAATTCTTTTTTAGCGGGACAGAGGCATTAATTTGATTTTTGAAACGTTCCGTTTGCTCGGTATGTCCGTTGAGTGGCATTAACAAACCAATGGGTAAATGGTATTGATCACAATTGATTAATGCTACGTTATTATTGGTTAGTTTCTCCAGCAAACCATTGGTAATCGTGATTTGTTGGTTTTCCAAAACGATAACGCCAATATCTTCTATAGCCACAGTTTTGGTTTCTTGTTCCTTGTCAGGATAAGATATGACTATTTGCTCATTTTTGGTGCTCAAATAAGCTGGGTTGCCGAAGAAAAGGGTTCGTTTTATCATAATATTATGCTTTTGAGATATTACCTAACCAATCAATTTTCAATTTGATACAAGTATCTTGAATCTTCAAAGGTTTATATTTCTTATTTTTACCTTTGGTATCTTCATTTAAACTTTTAGTAAGTATTTCGCCAGATTCATAAGGGGAGCAATCTCTATAAGAGCCATATTCGACAAAATTTAATTCCTTTTTAGGGATTGTTTTATCTTTGTATTGTTCTTTTAAATATTTCTTTTGTTCTTCAGTCAAATCTTTAGGGATACTTATAACGTTTGCAATATTGTGTGGTATAAAAAAACAATCTTTCCCTGTGAATTTTGCAACTTTATAAACTCGTTTACTAAAATTTTTCTTATTTTTTAACTCATTCAACCACTCATTTAATTCATTATTATTGAAGTTTAAAATAGGGTCGTCTATATTTTCAGGAAGATAAACTAAATCGTTTTGTTGTAATGTAAACAAAACCCTTTGAGGTTTATCTTTATGCTTTACTCTATAATCTTCACAAATAAGTTGTTTGTAATTTTCGTCTTTCTCACGTAATGCCTTTTTCGCTATATCAGCAGAATCAAATAATGAAGCAATATCAAAGATTCGATTATCTGCTTTTTTCATTACCATAAATAAGTAATTGTCCCCTGTGACAACACTCAATTTATGGTTGTCATTATAAAGTCGTTGAAGCGTACTATCATCTGTTGCTTTATTACTATACCAAACTTTTACCTTGTAAACTGGTGGTTTTAGTTTAGTCGGTTTCTTTGTTTGAAATCTATTTTCATTAAATGATTTCAATCCCTCACCCGTAAAAGCTTCTTTTACTGAATCATATTTTTTTCGATGATTGTCAATTTCGGTTTTAAGAACTTCATCGATGATTTGGGGGATATCTTTTGCCGTTATTTTTGATATGTCAATGCTTTTGGTATCACGTAATAATCCTGATTTCGTGTCTTTTGTTTTACCGTAATTTGTTTCTTGATGCAATGCGCCTTTTATTTTTAATTGTGCATTACCGTTATCATCTTTTTTGATTTCTAATTTATCTTTTGGCTTAATCGAAACAATCATTTCTTCCAAAAGTATTTTGGCTTGTTTTACTAAATCTTTAAACGGTTTTTCAAAGTACCTTGAGCTTTCAATTTGTCTTTGAATTTCCTCTCTGCGTTTTTTTTCTAAATTAAAAAATGCTTCAAGAATAGTTTCTCCTTCCTTTACTTCAAGTTTAAATTCTTCTTTTCGATTTGTTAATTCATCTTGTAGATATTTATTGAGGTTATTTAATCGCTGAATATGGCTTTGAGTGGTTAATGCCACTACCAATGCATCTATAGCGTGGTGGCGGTGGTCATATCGCTTACTCCAATTTTTGATTTCGTAAATATGTTTTTCCTTTTCTTTATCAAAATATTTTCTTATCCATTGACTATTAGATTCATTAGTTTCTTTGTTCCAATCCCAAAGTTCCATTTGTTTAAAACGACTTTCAGTGAGTTCCATAAATAATTTCTTCAAGCCCCAACGACTTCTTAAAAAACTTGTCACTTCGCCGGTACTTGTTTTTATTTTATTGCTTCCTACGATTTTTGCCAGTTCATTTTTTACGGCTATTGAAATATATTGCGTGTCTTTTATTTGACGTTCAACGGGATTTGTAGGGATTTTTTCCAACAATAAATTCTTTTTCTTTTGACCATAGAAGATGTCATTGATGTACTTCACAAAATTTGCTTCTGAACAAATTCCTAAAATGGAGTTTTGTTGTGAAATATATTCCCAGGCCGTTCGGTTGCTCTTCTCCTCGTTAATGTTTGTTTCACAAACAACTTTATTGGAAAGTGAATCGTCGAAAAATCTTGATTTTGGAATAATATGGTCAATATCATAAAGTCTTTCGGATGAAAATAATTTTGATAATGGTATTGGTTTCAAAGTATAAGGCGAAATACATTTTTGCTCTTCCCATAATCTTAATTTTTGAATTTCTTCTTGTGTTGGCTCACTTCCTTTCTTTGGAGATGGATAATCTTCCGTATTCTGATTACTCCATAATTTATACAATTCTATATTTCCTTGACTAGGTTCTTGTTTTAACTCTATTAGTTTTTTCTTTATTGTTTCATTAGTTTTTTGACTTTTAATTTGTCCTTTGTAAATCTTATCCCTTTCCTTTGCACTATTTTTCAAATCCCTCGCCAATTCTACTCGTATCTCTAGTTCTTCAGGATTAAACTTATATTTTTTCCAAATGGCTTTAACTACTTGCATCGTTTCGTTAGCTAATTGCTCTACTATCGGATTTCGAAAGTTTCTATCAACCCGTTGTATTTCGTGATAATCTTTAAATTGTGCTGAGATTTTTTCGGCTGTATGCTTGCCGTAAATCAAAGAAACGGCAAATGCTTCCATAATTCCGCCTTTTTCTAACAAATCAGGATTGTTTTTCACAAAAGAAATAACATAATCTTCTAGCAAATTTTCATCTAAAATCTCGCCTGTTTCTATCAAATGCTGAATATTTGAAAAATTGGTTTTGATTTTTGCCGTAACATTTATCGGATTCAGTTGCATTAAAGGCAATATGTTACTGATTGCTTTTGTAGAAAAGCCTGCATATTTTCTTGGAAACTTAACACTTTGAGCAAATTTTAAAGCCAATTCCATTTCAAGAGTTTCATTATTCAACGATTTTAAAACTTCTTTAATAGAAGAAACTTTTAAGCTATTTGTGTCATATTCACTACCATTATTAGCATTGTCAAAAATGGCTTTCCAAATTTTTTCTACGATAATATTATCACTTGTATAGAGTGCGTCAAAATGTTCTCCTAAAATTTTCTTGATGGTAATTTGTGTATCACAACCAATGAGTTTTGCCTTTACATTTAGTCCATTTAGGTATTCGGTCTTGTTATTTTTCAGTTTTACGATTTTTGCAACTTCCCCAAAACCTAATTGTTTCTGTATTTGTAGTCTGTTATAGATTTCTTGCTTTTCATCATTATTTAAAAACCTATCAGTATATTGGAAAACACTTTTCTTCTTTTTCTCATTATATACTTCTTGCTTTGACGTAATATATAGATTGTTAATCTGTTTCCAGCATCTAAACTCCTGAAATAAGGGATGAGAATTTGCTAAAACCTGCTCTTCTTTCTCAAATTGACATTTGCTGATTAATTCTGTTTGTGGTTTTAATGGTCTTTGGTAATAGATTACTTGTTCTTTTATAATGTACTTTAATCCGTTTTTTATTGCAGATTGTCTTAATTTTTCTTGTGTTTCACTTTTTCCAGGAAATAAGTAATTGGCGATTTTTTTTGTTGTTTCCTTTGGACAATTATTCAAAATAGAATGTGTTTTGCTTTGTGTTTCCCAAACTGCGTCAAACTCTGCCTGATAGCGATGACGAAGAAAAACACGATTTCTGATTTTAGTCCATTTATTTTGTTGCAAATCCTGTAAAATGAGTTGGCTAATGTTTAGATTACCTTGTTTAAGGTCTTCTTCAGTTTTCTCCATTTGCTTACGCCAATTGGTTTTCTGTGGCAAGGCAAAAACAACAGAAGTCGTTTCTCCTTTTTTGTTTCTTCTGATTCGAATTTCTAATTCTTCTTCCTGATTTATCTTTTCAGATAAGTTTTGAAGTTCAGTTTCACCATCTAATTCCTCCTCATCAAGCAAAACAGTTACATTAAATTTATTAAACTCTAAATCTTTATTCTTTCCTCTCCCTTTGAATTTAATGTCTGATTGTTCAACTTCTTGAATAATTACTTTTTGTGTAAATACTTCATATCTTTTTTTGCTTTCATTTTCATCATCACTATCCTCTTCTTTTTTCTTTTTTGTATCATCATCGTTATTTCCCCCTGCATAACCACGAAGTTGATTGAAACTATATAATATTTTTCCAAACTCTTTTGAAGAGATAGAACTTCCCAATGCTTTTTCTCTCAACTGATAGTGTTGCAAAGAATCTAATTGTAAAGTTCCTCTTTTAATTGGAAGTAATTCTAATTCTTGAATTTTAGTCGCTTCGGGAATGCCATTTTTGAATTGAAATTGTTCAGGTAACATTCCTAATTCGTGAAGAATATACAACAGTTTGTTTCTACGAAGCTTATAGCGTTTATTCATTTTGCGAATTGTACGTTTTGTTCTTCGATCTGCATTTTTAGTTATGCCAACACCTTTTTCATAATCTTGCCTGTCTGTCCCCATTGGTATTATACGTGAACCCATTCCAAGTATTTTTTGATCTGTTACATCTACCAAGCTCCACCCAATACTATTTGTCCCTAAATCCAATCCTAAAATTTTCTTCATTTTATAAGTTATTTATGTTGATTTTTATGTTGATTTAATTTTGCTCGAAATGTAATGAAAAGAAAATTATTAAGTTTACGGGAAACCTCATTCAAACATTAAAATTTTTGTTGTATTATTGCAGTACAATTTTGAAGCAATTCACAATAAGGATTATTCCGTTGTGAAAACATTTAAGGCGGGGAGACTCGCCTTTTTCTATGGATTAAATTTTAATGTTTCACGAACACCAAAAAAATTATAAAAGAGTGAGCTAAAACATTCAAAGCGGCCTCAAAAGGGTCGCTTTTTTTTTAGGTATTAATTTCTAAATCTCAATTACGGTTGTATTTTTTACTTCACTAATCATAAATGTGCTGTGTGTACTTCCGATGTGTTCCAATGTGGTGAGTTTTGTAACCAAAAATTCTCGATACGCCTCCATATCTTTTACTAGAATTTTTAAGATATAATCATAATCGCCGCTCACATGATGACATTCCAAAACCTCTTTGAGCTTGACCACCTCGCTTTCGAATTTGGTCAAAAATTCTTTGGTATGCTGAATGAGTTTGAGATGACAAAAAACCACAAACCCTTTTTCGACTTTCGAACGATTGAGCAAAACTACATATTTATCAATGACGCCTTCTCTTTCTAATTTTTTGATGCGCTCATAAACCGCAGTAACCGATAAGTTTAATTTTAATGAAAGTGCTGCTGTTGTTGTTTTGCAATCATTTTGCAATAAAAAAAGCAATTTTTTATCGATTGAATCTAAAGCCATTTGTTTGAAATTTAAGATTTGAAAAATTATCTGAAATAGTTTAAATATTGAAGTAAATGTAGAAAATATATTTAAGTATTAAAAAAAATATAGTTTTTAAATCTAAATATTTTGAATAGTATTGATTATTAGTCTAACAAAACTGAACTTTGTATTGTAAATATTAAAAACCTAAAACAATGAAATTCAATCCTGCAGATGACATCCAAGATTTACAATATTTTGGCGAATTCGGAGGAGTAAATCCTTCTATTTCAGATAGTTCAACTTATACTTTTCTGTCTGCAAAAACAATGTTTGACACTTTTGAAGGCAATGCCGATGGTTGCTATTTGTACTCTCGACATTCCTCTCCAAGTAATTTGTATTTAGGTCAAGCATTGGCTGCAATGGAAGGAACAGAAGCTGCTAATGTTTCCGCTTCAGGAATGGGCGCCATTAGCCCGACTCTTTTACAGCTATGTGGTTCAGGCGATCATATTGTTTCTAGTAGAACAATTTATGGCGGAACTTATGCTTTTTTGAAGAATTTTTGTCCAAGATTAGGCATCAAAACTACCTTTGTTGACATTACCAAAATGGATAAAGTGGAAGCAGCGATTACACCTGACACCAAAGTTTTGTACTGCGAAACCGTAAGTAATCCGTTGCTCGAAATTGCTGATATTGCGAGTTTGTCAAAAATTGCAAAAAAACACAATCTCAAACTGGTTGTCGATAATACTTTTTCGCCTTTATCGGTTTCTCCTGCAAAATTAGGAGCTGATATTGTCATACACAGTTTGACCAAATACATCAATGGAAGCAGTGATACGCTTGGTGGCGTGACCTGTGCCTCACAAGAATTTATTGACAGTTTGAGGAATGTAAATAATGGTGCGAATATGCTTTTGGGACCAACAATGGATAGTTTACGTTCAGCAAGTGTGATGAAAAATCTAAGAACCTTGCACATCCGAATGAAGCAACATAGTCAGAACGCAATGTATCTTGCGGAGCATTTTGAAAAAGATGGTTTAAAAGTCGTTTATCCAGGTTTGAAAAGTCATTCAGGTCATCATTTGTATGCAAATATGATCAATCCTGAATATGGTTTTGGTGGAATGATCACATTGGACGTTGGCACTTTGGACAAAGCCAATGAATTGATGGAATTGATGCAAAGCCGAAAATTGGGTTATTTGGCTGTGAGTTTAGGTTTTTATAAAACTTTATTCAGTGCACCGGGAACGTCAACATCTAGCGAAATTCCAATAGAGGAACAAGAAGAAATAGGTTTGACAGATGGTTTGATTCGTTTTTCGATAGGATTAGATAACAATATTGAACGAACCTATCAAATGATGAAGGATTGTATGACTGAACTTGAAATTTTGAAAATGGAAAGTGCCATAAATTAAAAACTTTAGATTAATTGAGCAAAGGCAATTCAAAAAAAACACTAGATAAGTAGAATAAATATCTTAGCTAAGCTGAATATTTTGTAAAACAAATGGGCTCAAAATACAATCTTTACAAATATAAATTGAGTCATAGCAGTGTAGATAAAATATGGACTAGGAATAGAAATAAAAAACCCTAACTAATTGAAAATCAATCGTTAGGGTTTTGTTTTAGCGGAGAAAGAGGGATTTGTCTGCTACAAAAAACACCAATAAAACCAATACTTCGCAAAGTATTTTATTTAAATGACACCTCGACTGACACCTCTTTATTAGGATTACAATTATCTTAAATTCAAAGTAGTCAAATATAATGATAATTACTTGAATAACAAAGCATAAAGACTAAAAAATGAACTAGTTATTTAAGTATATGTTTATTGCTATCGGTTTAAAATTTGATACTGCTCTTAGTATCATTTTACCCAAAAATCAGGTGAGCTACTTGTTCATATTTTATCCCTGAGTACAAACAGAACTCATCAATCGTTAGGAACTCATTTTCGAGCTTGTTGAGGTCGTTTTTTACCTTTTGCATTAATCTGGTACTTTGACGATAACTTTTGCCTGTTATGCGCTGTATGTCCTTTGGATAGATGCAAACCCTCTGTTTTTCATTTTTCATACACTATCTATACCTTTGATTAGGCTTTGACTAGCATTAAAGTACTAGTTGTGCCATCGAAATTTTTGACAAAAATACCATTTTTTAAGATACTATTTATTGCTCCAAGTTACACCTCTCTGGGGTGTTTTTTTATGTGCATTTATGGCGATTTAAGCCATTTGTGTCGTTTTTGGACATATGGAACTATTCCTGCTTTTTTATTTTGTTAAATAGGCTAAAATTTGTGCTCAAATCATACGATATTTAGTTGCAACGAGGATTCGGAATGAAGGAGAGAAATGATTTAATAATCTAAATTTTAGAAATTATGGCAAGGCAAAAAGGCATAATTAAGTTGAAAGGTACTATCGGAGATATTACTTTTTACAAAACCCAAGACGGGCATTTGGCTCGCGAAAAAGGCGGAATTGACGCCAGTAGAATCAAAAGTGATCCTGCGTTTCAAAGAACGCGTGAGAACGGTTCTGAATTTGGGCGAGCCGGGACAGCTGGCAAGATTTTGAGAACGGCTTTAAGAGCATTGCTCTTGAATTCTGCCGATGGCAGAATGGTGAGCCGCTTAACTCAACAAATGGTTAAAGTAATCCAAGCTGATGTAACGAGCGATAGAGGATTGCGAAACGTGATTGATGGTGAAGCAGAACTGCTTGCAGGCTTTGAATTCAATATTCGTGGTAAACTTGGAACGAGCTTGTATGCACCATTTGTGGCAGCAATTGATCGTGTTGCTGGAGAAATCTCGGTTGACATCGCATCGTTTATTCCAGCTAATATGATTGCTGCGCCGAGTGGAACTACTCACTTCAAAATTATTTCTGGTGGCGCAGAAATTGACTTTGAAGCTGAAACGTTTGTTATTGCAACATCTGAAACGGCAATTTTGCCATGGGATGCAACACCAACTGCAGCTATTAACCAAGTAAATGCGGTGACACCAGCAAGTACAAAACCCTTGTTTTTAGCATTGGGAATTGAATTTTATCAGCAAATTAATGGAACTATGTACCCATTGAAAAATGGCTCATTTAACCCATTATCTGTTGCTAAAGTTGACAGTGGTGTGTAATGGTTTTATTGCTCACTAGAACTTATTTCCCTAACGGAACCAATGGAAAACTCGAATGTGAGGGCAAATTTATCTGTAATACAATTGAATTGCCTTGGAAGAATAACGAAACGAGAGTTTCCTGCATTCCGGAAGGGAACTATTTTATTAAAAAACGATACAGTCAAAAATTTCAATGGCATTTGGTAATTGAAAATGTTCAAAACAGAAGTTTAATTCTTTTTCATCCTGCGAATAATGCTTTGCAAGAATTGAATGGTTGTATTGCTCCAGTAACTAAAGTTTCTGGACCAGGATTAGGTTTGATGTCCCGAAAAGCATTTAATAAGCTCAAAAAGATAGTTTATAAAGCTATGGACAACAAAGAAAGTGTTGAATTGATTGTAAAATCTTAATTAGTATTATTATGAATATAGTTGAAAGAGCGAAAGCTCCAACCCCGAAGTTTTTCAGAATTTTGAGAAGTATTGGCTTGGCTTTATTGGCCATTAGCGGAACGGTTATTGCAGCGCCGGTTGTTTTACCTGCTACGGTTGTAACTGTTGCTGGATATATGGCGGTTGCTGGCGGTGTAATTTCGGCAGTTAGTCAAGTAACTGTTGACACTTCGACAAGTAAAGTGCAGGCTCATGAAGAAAAAGAAACCAGTAATAAAGCACGTGATGGGAACTAATATCTCTCTAAAAGCTGGAACTGCGTCAGGAACTTTATTGAGTGTTTTGCCCAATATCCTTTCTGAAGATGTTGTAAAAACAATTATCTTAGCGGTTATAGGAGCCACAGTAAGTTTCTTAGTTTCTTTCTTTTTAAAATGGCTGACAAAATCTAAAAATAAATAGTCCAGTTTTCGTGTGGTAACCTTTACTGGATAACTTGAGAAAGCCTTGTCGTCAGACCAGGCTTTTTTCATTTCTAATTCTTAATTTATGATAAAAAATAAAATCGATTATATCAAAAGAGGTGCTTTTGATGAACTTTATACCCCTAGAGAAGCCGTAGAATTTATTGTTGACTATATTCCTGAAAATGTCAAAACGATTTGGGAATGTACTGCAATAGAGAATAGTGAAATTGTAAATGTTCTCCGTGAGAAGGGATTTACTGTTGTTACTTCACATATTAAAAATGGGTTGGATTTTTTTGAATTCGAACCTCAACACTATGATTTGATCATAACAAATCCGCCCTATTCATTGAAAGACCAATTTTTAGAACGTGCTTTTTCGTTGGGTAAGCCTTTTATGATGCTGCTTCCCATAACTACGTTAGAAGGCAAAAGAAGAAGTGAAATGTTCCGAAAAAATGGTGTTCAAGTATTAATTCCAAACAAGCGTTTTAATTTTATTGCTGCTAAAAAAGGAAGTTGGTTTCAAACTTCTTGGTTTACTTGTGGTTTGGGTTTAGAGAGAGATTTAAATTTTATAGGTTCTACTTAAAAAAATAAATAAGTTTTAGCAAAAATGCCTAGTCCGTTTTTGGACCAGGCATTTTTTTATTTTCTGCAATAACGGTATAAAATGGCTCTGCGCAAATCACTGATAAGGTGCAAATTTTCGTGAAATTGTTTTTCTTTTTGTTCCAGAAGTTTGAGAGCTGCAACATTTTTTTGGTGCTGCTCGTGTTCCACCATCATAAGACTGGCTTGCGGATTGAATTGTTTTCTGAAATCTTGAAGGCGTAAAAACGGAATAACCGAACCTACTAAAAATTGATGCCAAAAATTTGTTTTCCATAAACTATAAGCAATGAAAAAAAGGTTTTCGCAGTCCTGTTCTAAGTCAAAAATGACTACAAAACTGTTCGTAAATGGTTCTTTTTGGGGCTTTCCACTGTTCATTCCTTTGTTAAGTAGGAATAAATGCGGTTTTTTGTAAATAGTCCCTTTTTTGTGGGTTTTGATGATTAAATTCTGCATAACATTCGGCTTTAAAAATTGATTAGATTTTCAATTTTTCGCAGATTTTCTCTTGAAATGCAGGGTTGCTCCCAAAAGGTCGCCCATTAAAATTTTTCAAAAGAAAAAAAAGAAAAAAAGAAAGCCGTTCGTTTAAGTGGAAGGTTTCAGAAAAAAAAGTTTTTTTAAAAAAATACTACCCAATACATCTTCGGGAGAGATGGCGTTTAGTCGGAATTGGGTTTTGTTGCGAAACGGTATGGGTGGAGATTTTTTTTAAAACCCGAAGGGCTTGAACTTTTTTTTCTGAATACCTGGAACTTATCTTTGCTCTCTTTTTTTTTATTTTTTATTTTGAATATCCAATCGGATTGTTGTTTTATAATCGGATTAAATCTGAAGGATGGTGAGGTGAATTAGAAGAGGGTCGTCTTCGGAAAGGGTATCAAATTCTTTGGATGGATGAAAAAACCAAATCAAAAAATAAAAATGCTTTTCATCTGGCCAAAGAATTTGATACTCTTTCGAGGATTTGACTTTTGAGGATGCCTGAAAGTCAGTTGGCAGTCGCAGTGTTTAGTTAGCAGTAAATATCTTATGGAAATGGGAAGCATCTTCAAAAAACAATGCATTATACTACCGAGTGCGATGGGGCAGTAGCGCAAGTATGGGTATCATTTTTTTATTTGCTGATTGGGATTTTTCTGATTGCTTTTATTAATAGCCGATGCTTATAAACGTCAAAAGTTTGAAGGCTGCAAGTCAAAAAGGAATGTGTTATAAAAAGGAAAAGGCATCGGCTATTGTGAAAGCAATGACTACTAAGCGTTGTGGCAAATAAAAAATGATACTCATACTGGCTTTTTTGGTTTTGTGGGTTCAAAAAATGGCTTTAACCATAGGCAAACAACTAAATTTCAAAGCCATTTTTTGAACTTACAAAAGCAATGCAAATACTTACCGATTTAAACACAAAGTTGATAAAAACAGTTACCGTGAACGTTCTTGAAAGCAATTATAACCGAAAACTTTCCTATGAAATGGCGAACGTTGTTAAAGACAGTGGCGAAGGATGGCTTTTTTTGTTGCCGGCTGGTGCGAGGAAGCAATGAAAAAAGCTGTCCTGGAGCCACTGGCATGCGCGTTGGGTGAGCGGCTTTTTTACATAATGTTATTATAGTTCATCCGTCAACATCAATAGTAGCAGGGACTTTCTTTATGAACTATAATGCCACATTATGTAAAGAAGCTTTGGGAAAAAAATTACTGGCGCAAGTTGCGAAGCGTACGTGTTTTTGTTCCAAAAACTGTGACAGTAATTTTTTTTGGAGCGTTGGCAAGGAGTGGCAATAGAAATGTTGATATTGTTTATAACTATTTTTAAAATGCTTGTTGACAAATAATATTTTTTTTGTAATTTTGTCAACAATCTGATAGTTTAAATCTTTAATTATGGAAAATGTATTTGCAAATAGACTACAATCTGCAAGAAAAATGGCTGGTTTGTCTCTTCAAGGACTTGCCGACAAACTAGATAACCTAGTTAGTAAGCAGTCTTTGAATAAGTATGAGCAAGGTGTCATGAAACCAGATAGTGAAGTTTTAATTGCATTGGCTAACTCATTAAATGTCTCTATAGATTACTTTTACTCGGTGCCAAGTGTGAAAGTTGAATTTGAGAGTATTGATTTTAGAAAATACAGTTCAAAGCTTTCTAAGACTGAAGAGGCTTCTGTTATTGAAAAAGCTAAAGACTGTTTTGAAAGGTATTTTGAATTGGAGGATATTCTTCAGTTAAATGAGAAGTATGACTATTTTACTTTTGACAAAGAAATTAAGACTGCCGAAGATGCCGAAGATGCCGCCAAAAAACTGCGAGAAGAGTGGAATTTAGGATATGATCCTATACCGGATGTTGTTGAAATGTTAGAGGATAAAGGTTATAAAGTTATTGATCTTTTAGTTAATGATGCTTTTGATGGTATGAAAGCTACTGTTGGTGATAGAAAAATCATTGTATTGAAAAAGAGTGTTAGTGCTAATGATGATGTGGTTAGAAAGCGATTTACTGCTTTGCATGAATTGGCACATCACGCATTGACTTTTTCAAAAGATTTGAAACATTCAGAAGAAGAAAAATTATGTCATGTCTTTGCTTGTGCTGTATTATATCCAGAAGAAATGGCTAAAAAAGAGCTGCACAAACAACGTTTTCACTTCTACCAAAAAGAGTTGGAGATTATAAAAGAGCGTTGGGGAATATCGTTTACTGCTATTTTTCACAGAGCACATCGATTAGGAATATTGAACGATTTTATTTTAAGAAAGTTCCATGTTGGCTATAAAAAAAGAGGTTATCATGTACCTAATAGTGAACCTGGTAGGTACAGGAGTAAAGAAGAACCAACTCGTATGGAACGATTGGTGTATTTGGGGTTAGCAAAAGAAGTTCTGACAATTAATGAAGCGGCTTATTTTTCTGGTATAACAGCTTGGGAATTACAAGGTAAAATGAAATTATTGGTATGAAATTAATTATTACAGACGTAAGTGTATTATTTGATCTCTATCAATTGGGGATTTTACCTGAGTTTTTTGCTTTGAAAGCAGAAATCTCAACCACTTCGTTTGTCTATAATGAAATAGTAGTCACTAATCAAATTAATGAATTTGAGGTTTACAAAAGAGCACAAAAACTAAAAATAATTTCAATATCAGAAAGTGAGCAAGATGAAATAAGTAAATTTATTACTCGAAGAAGTTTAAAATCTTTGCCTGATAAAACAATGTTATGGAAATCGATACAACTAAAATGTTCACTACTAACCTGTGATAAAAAATTAAAATCTGAAGCAATTGAACATGGAATTGAAGTTCATGGTAGTATTTGGGTTATTGAGAAATTAATTGAAGAAAAAATATTAATTAAAGAACGGGGTATTGAATTGTTAGAACTTTTAAAGCTTGGTAACGAGAGATCTCCAGTCAATGATATAAACAAAATTATTAAGAAATTAAAAATGTGAGCTGATAAATAAAAAAACCCAATCGAACTTGGCGGTACGGATTGGGTTATAGGGAATTAAGTTGCGTGACTTTAAAATACTTAGGCTTATCACCTCAGTATCCCTCTATTTTGTTGTGTAAAACTACTATGTTTTTTGTGAAAAACAAATTTTTTAGCAACAAAACCGCTTGAAACTGACAACTCCATCAGTTTTTAAAGGAATTGGAGCGTTAAAATAAGTTTAAATTAAAAAAAAAGACATTATTATGTTTACACAAAAAGACGGTCAGGATGACCACAGTAAAAGACCTTCATTAGTATTACTTATTGAAGGCAAAAAGTTTGAATGGTTTGAGCAGTTTATTACCGGAAAACAATTGAAAGAATTGAGAGGACTTCCTCTTGATTGTGAATTATTTTTAGATATAATTGAGCCATGGAAATATGATGCTATTTTAAACGACGAAGTCGTTGATTTGGCAAGACCTGGAATTGAGCAATTTTATATCAAGCAGAAATTAAAGTACTCTATTGATGGGAAAAACTTTGATACTGACAAACAGTACATTAAAGGTTCTCAGATTAGAAAACAAGGTAACATAGCTGCCGATTTTCAAATCTTTTTGGATAATAAACAGCCATGGGAAGACGATTTAATTGAGGACGATGAAATCGTGGATTTAGCTAGACCCGGTAAAGAAAAATTCTATTCTAAAAAGGAAATTACTGAGTTTATTATCATTGTAAATGGTAGAGAAAAGCAGTGGAACCAAAAAACAATAAGTTTTAAGCAAGTTGTTGAATTGGCATTTGGAAATTATCAAGAAAATCCAAACACTGTTTATACGGTAACTTATGCTAAAGGTCCTCATCAAAATCCTGAAGGCAGCATGGTTAAAGGTGATAAAGTTTTTGTAACTAATAAAATGGTTTTCAATGTTACAGCAACTAATAAATCATAGTCCCGACCTTAAAAGGTTACAAGATGAAGGTTATGAACTTGAGGTTAAAGGTGGATATTTACTTATCCACCATATACCTTATGCTAATCATCTAAAAGAAATTAAATATGGTATTTTGGTTAGTGAATTGTCGTTGGCCAATAGTCAAAAGACTATTAAGCCAAGTACACACGTTATCAATTTCATTGGTGAATATCCTTGTAATGCCGATGGTAGTATTATCACAGCTATTCAACATTCCAATCAACAAAACCTTGGTCATGGAATTGTGATTAATTTTTCTTTTTCTAACAAACCACCTAACGGTTATGCTAATTATTATGAAAAAGTATCTACTTATTCTACCATTATTAGTTCTCCTGCCAAAAAAATTGATCCGTTAGTTACTGAAAAGACTTTCAGGATTAGAGAAAACGCAATTGATACTGATGTTTTTCAATATATTGACACTAATTCCGGTAGAGCGAAAATTAATCTTATTAATGAAAAAGTAAAAGGTCAAAAAATTGCCATTATTGGATTAGGTGGAACCGGTGCTTATATCTTAGATTTGATTTCTAAATCGCCTGTGAATGAAATTCATCTTTATGATGGCGACGTGTTTTCGCAACACAATGCCTTTCGTTCTCCTGGAGCTGCCGGAAAGGAAGATTTAGACACTGTGCCATCAAAGGTTGACTATTACTTTAATCAGTATTCAAAAATCCATCAAAAAATTACTGCACATCACAGTTATGTTTCAAAAGATAATATGAAAGAACTATCAACGATGTTTTTTGTGTTTATATGTATAGATAATGATGTTTCAAGAAAGTTGATTATTCAATTTTTGTTGAAAAGCAATATTCCATTTATTGATGTTGGACTTGGTGTAAATACAGTTGATGACACTCTTATTGGAACAGTTAGAGTAACAACAGGAACGGATAAAAAAAATAATCACTTAGTTGATAGAATTCCTTTTGTTGATGAAGGTAATAACGATTATAATACTAATATTCAAATTGCGGAGTTAAATTGTTTGAATGCTGTTTTAGCAGTAATTAAATGGAAAAAAATGTATGGTTTCTATCAAGATTTGCGAGAAGAGCATCACAGTACTTACTCTATTAATGTTAATCAATTGACTAGTGATGAAGTTACAGCATAAGTTTGTAGAGTTTATCCCAGAAGTATTGGAAGATGGAATATTATATATTTCGCTTACTTATTGTACGGCCATACATAAATGTGTGTGTGGCTGTAACAATGAGGTTGTTACACCTTTTTCTCCAACTGATTGGAAAATGACGTTTGATGGAGTAACTATTAGTTTATCGCCTTCTATTGGCAATTGGAATTTTGCATGTCAATCACATTATTTTATTAGAAAAAGTAAGATCGAATTTGCTAGAATTTGGTCATCAGATGAAATAAATGATGGTGTAAAAAAAGACGAAAAGAAAAAGAAAAGCTTCTTTTTTAAAAGAAAAAAGAAGAGAAAATAAATTTTAATTAAATTTGTAAATAACCATCTAAAAACAAAATTATGGCACTTAAAACTGGACCGAAAAGAATAGCAAAATCAACAGGAAAACCAGACCAACGTCAGCGTGATAATAAAGACACGCCAGGTAATACTCCTTCATTAAAACCGCCAAAAAAGAAATCCTAATGTAATTTATGATTTTACTGTATTACAAAAAAGACAGGTTACATTAATCTGTCTTTTTTGTTTATATATGAAATTAGCGAAATGAAGCAAATAAAGAATTGATGCTAGGAATACTTGAACAAGGAGCAATTTTTGTGTAGATGAATGAGATAATTTTATTTAACCTACTTGATTATTCCAATTTTTTAATTGTATTAAAGTTGAATCTAAGTAGGGTCTGCTGAAAAACCACAAAACCTTTGCTAATAAGAGATAAGAAGTATATTTGTATAATTAAGTGCAAGAAAATATGCAAAACACCTCAAAAAATCGTGCACCTTCTCCAAAATATGTAAGTG
>Ga0316612_1000278_pt1 | contig 17610 bp, 15 predicted proteins | sample MIS2016226_MG_FD_207676 | JGI IMG/M metagenome (GOLD analysis project Ga0316612, IMG submission 207676) | Microbial mat bacterial communities from Middle Island sinkhole, Lake Huron, Michigan, United States - MIS.2016.226 | ecosystem: Environmental > Aquatic > Freshwater > Lake > Sediment... | reverse complement strand
GTTGTTTCGGCCATGGGCTAATTGGTTAATGTGTTGAGTTGTTGAGTCGTTGAGTCGTTGAGTCGTTTAGGAGTTTAGTTGTTTAGCTGTTAAAATGTTATTGTGCTATTGTGGCAAGCCACTATTGGGGCAATGAGGTTATGAAATAATTTTGGTTTTATGTTGTATGCTGTCATCTTCCAAACAAAGGGTTTTTCTGCAGTTGATGAAACTAATTTGATTTTGCATCCTCACATTTTCTGATTAGCACATTACCGCATCATCAAATTATCGCATTAGCACATTATCGCATTATCTAATTTCCACATCCTCACATTTTCAAATCCTCACATTTTCAAGTTTTCAAATTAGCACATTATCTAATTATCTCATTTCCAAATCCTCACATTTCCACATCCTCAAATCCTCACATTTCCAAATTATCAAATTATCAAATTACCGTATTAGCACATTATCGCATTAGAACATTATCTCGAATCAAACTTGTACCCTACCCCTTTAATCGTTTTTATATGGTCGGTTGCGGTTTTTTCGCGGATTTTGCGGATATGCACATCAATAGTGCGTTCGCCAACAACAACATCGTCGTCCCATACCCTGTTCAAAATTTCTTCGCGTGTAAACACCCTCCCTGGTTTTGAGGCAAGTATGCTTAGCAGTTCGAATTCTTTACGGGCAAGTTGTATTTCCTTCCCATCAATTATAACAACGTATTTTTCCCTGTCAATAATAATATCTCCAGCCTGAAAAACCATGGATTCTTCTTCAACAACAGGTATCCTGCGCAACAGCGAATTTACCTTGCTCACCAACACTGACGGTTTTATTGGTTTGGTTATGTAATCGTCGGCGCCTGCATCCAAACCAAGAATTTGGGTGAAATCTTCGCTTCGTGCAGTAAAAAAAACGATTATGGTATCTTTAAGTTCGGGATAGCGCTTTAACTCCTGACAGGTTTCTATCCCATCCATTTCAGGCATCATCAAATCGAGCAAAACCAATTGAGGGATTTCCCTTTTTGCAATCTGCAGTGCATCCCTGCCATTCAAGGATGTAATAACCGTAAAGCCTTCTTTTCTGAGGTTATACCCTACAAAGTCGAGTATATCTTCTTCGTCGTCAACTAAAAGTATTGTGTATTTTGATTTATCCATTGGGATTGTTTGTTTTAAGCCGTATTTTTTAAAATAAGTTTGTTTTTAGCGGATTTTGATCCAAAACCGACTTTAGAAATTTTCAGGTTCCGAAAAGTCGCTATTTAGTAATTTACTGTGCTTTATTATGTTAGCATCAAAATAGTAAATCAGTTCTTCAGCAACATTCAGGATATGGTCGCCTGTGCGTTCCAATTTCCTGATTATTGATAAAGCATCGAGTAGCAGCATCGTATTTTCAGGATTTTGCTGGATGAGGCCACAAATAACAGAGTTTGCTTTTTTGTTAGCCTTATCAAGTTTCTCGTCCATACCGAACAATTGATTTACCCTGCTGCGGTCAGCATTTTCGAATGCGTCAAGCGACTGCTGAAGCATGGCTTGAGCGGTGAAGAACATTTCGGGCAAATGCGTGGCCTGCAAAATATTTTCAGGTATTGGCTCCTTGGAGTTCCCTGCAACTTTAGCAATTGCATTTGCATAATCGCCTACCCTTTCGATATTATAATTTATTTTCAAGACCGATAAAATGAAGCGGAGATCAATAGCAACAGGATTCTTTAGCATCAAAGTACTTTCGCTGTCCATATCAATTTTTAACTCAAAAGCATCAACGCGTTTTTCGTTCATCACTACTTCCCTGGCCAAGTCGTGGTCGCCATTTATCAAAGCAATTCGTGCTTTTTCCATCTGGCTAATAACTAGTGACCACATTTGTATAAGGTCAGCTTTAATTTGTAGGATATTGGTATCTATGGGGGACATTTTATTTCGGATTTCGGATTTCGGATTGCGGATTGCGGATTTCGGATTGGGGATTTCGGATTGGGGATTTCGGATTCTGTTTTTTTCATCAACCGAACCGGCCTGTAATATAGTTTTGGGTTCGTTCGCGATCGGGATTGAGGAATATTTTTTTTGTTAGGTTATATTCTATTAGTTCGCCAAGGTAAAAAAACGCTGTTGATTCGCTTATACGGCCAGCTTGCTGAAGGTTATGGGTTACTATTATAATGGTGTATTCATTTTTTAGATTGAATATCAGTTCTTCGATGCGGCTTGTAGATATTGGATCGAGGGATGAGGTTGGCTCATCCATAAGAATAAGTTTCGGCTCTACTGCCAAAGCCCTTGCAATGCATAATCGTTGCTGCTGCCCACCTGAAAGCTCCATAGCCGATTTTTTTAGCAAATCCTTAACTTCATCCCACAAAGCAGCTTGTTTGAGCGATTTTTCAACTGTTTCTTCGATTATTGATTTATTTTTTATGCCATTAACCCTTAAACCATAAGCCACATTTTCGAAAACTGATTTAGGGAATGGATTTGGTTTTTGGAAAACCATACCAACTTTCTTGCGTATTTCATCAATCTGGACATCCTTTTTATATACATCCTGCCCATTAATTGTTACTAATCCATCCAAACGAAACGTGGGGATAAGATCGTTCATTCGATTAAATAACCGAAGAAACGTTGATTTCCCACAACCAGAAGGCCCGATGAGCGCAGTAACTGAATTGGGCTGAAAGCTCATGCTCAGGTTCTTAAGGGCATGTATGTTATCATACCAAACATTTACATTTTTTACTTCTGCATGGGTCATTTGTATAGGAGTTGGGGGTTAGGGGTTGGGATTTGGGGCAATCATAATATCATATTTGGTTTGTGATTTTTCCCAATCATGGCTATTTCATATTTACTTTTTTACGTATCCTACGGCGAAGCAAATTGGCAGTTACATTAATTAGTAGAACTATTGAAACAAGTACCAATGCGGTCCCATAAGCCATTGGACGGGTTTCTTCCATGTTGGTACCACTGGTAGCCAAAACGTATAAATGATAAGGCAACGCCATCACCTGATCGCTAATGCTTTCTGGAAGCCGTGGCAGGAAATAAGCTGCAACAGTGAATAAAATTGGTGCAGTTTCACCCGAAACCCTGCCTATGGAAAGTATCAATCCTGTAAGTATATTAGGAAAAGCAACTGGAAGTACAACTTTCTGAATAGTTTGTATTTTTGTTGCACCAAGTGCAAAACTCCCAAGCCTTAAATCGTCAGGCACTGATTTCAAAGCTTCTTCGGTAAGTCGGATTACTACTGGCAATGCAAGTAAACCAAGCGTTAGCGAGCCAGCAAGGATAGAATCACCGAAATCAAGGTAATTAACAAAAAGTGCCATGCCAAACAACCCAAAAACTATTGAAGGAACACCGGCCAAATTGTTTGTCATCATTCGTAAAAACTTCTTCAACCAATTCTCGCTCAGGTATTCGTGGATAAAAATGCCCGAAAGAACACCAATTGGAAAAGCAAAAATCATGCTTCCAAGTACCAAACAACCAGTACCAACAATAGCAGGGAAAATCCCGCCTTTTGTCATCCCATCCTTTGGCATTGCAGTAAGGAATTCCCAACTTATGACCCCTATGCCCCGCACAACAATGAACCCCAAAATAATTACCAGAATAGCAACTACAATGAAACTCATCGCTCCGAAGATCGTAAAGGCTATTTTCTGTTTTAGTTGTTTTGTGGTCAAAGGTTAGTGATTGGTTAATGGTGATTGGTGATTGGTGATTGGTGATTGGTGATTGGTTATTGGTTATTGGTTATTGGCGGACACTGAGCGAAGTCGAAGTGTTATTGGTTATTCGTTATTCGTTATTCACTATTTTTCCCATTCCCCTTTCCCTCCATGTACCTCACCCCTTTTCTTCCCCTCTCCTTGAAAAAAAGAGAGGGGAGGGAGCGGAACGGTGCTAAAGTAATTGGTGTTTAACATTCGCTTTTTGTTATTGGTTATTGGTTATTTGTTATTGGTTATTGGTTGTTGGTTATTGGTAATTCGTTATTGGTTATTCACTGTTAACCATTAACTATTAACTATTAACTATTAACTATTAACTATTAACTATTAACTATTAACTGTTCACTGTCCACCATTAACCATTAACTATTCACCATTAACCATTTACGCCGTCCTCCTGCTTCTATTTTTTATTATTTCAACTGAAAAGTTGATAACAATTGTAAACAAAAAAAGGATTATAGCTAAGGCAAACAAAGAACTGTAATGCACGCCACCATAAGATGTATCGCCCAATTCGGCTGCTATGGTTGCTGGGATTGTGCGTGTTGGCTGAAGAAACGAGTAATTAATATGTGTTGAATTACCAGTTACCATCAATACGGCCATGGTTTCGCCAATAGCCCTACCAATTCCTAATATAACAGCAGTTGAAATCCCTGATTTAGCATAAGGAATAACAACCCTTACCAGCGTTTGCCATTTCGAAGCCCCCAATGCCAGACTTGCTTCCCTTAATGTTTGAGGCGTAGTGTTTAATGCGTCTTCGGCCACTGTAACCATGGTAGGCAAGGCCATTATACCTAAAACAATACTTCCGGCCAATGCGGTTTCGCCAACATCAAGGCTAAAAAGTTGCTGTATTAGTGGAACAAGTACTACCAATCCGAAGAAACCATAAACTACCGATGGTATTCCTGCCAGCAACTCAACAACGGGTTTCAAAACATTGCGCAAGCGTTCACCGGCAATTTCCGACATAAAAATTGCTGTTGCCATTCCAAAAGGCAAGGCAAAAATAATGGCGCCAAAGGTTACCATCAAAGTTCCGATAATCATTGGCCAAATACCAAACTGAGGGATGGGCGTTGATGTAGGATACCAATGTTTGCCAAAAACAAAATCCTTTGTTGTAATTTTCTTAACAGGGATTACCCTCCCCACAAAATTAACAGGAATTTGATCTTTTGAAAGATACAGTATAACACCAGGGTTGGCGCTAACAAATTCATTTACTTTGGTGGGGAGGTTTTCAAGCTCAGGCCCTAACTCCGCTTCGGTAAAAATCCCTGCAAGATCATTTATTGTCAGCAGTATAATACTATCATTTCTTCCTCCCAGATATTTCCAGTTTGTAATATCCTTATTAAATATATTGGCTAACTCATTGGACGAAATAATTGGAATTGTATTTTCACTGCTTACGGCAATTATATAATCTTTTTGCGTTGGGGTACTTTTAAACAAAACAATCCCTTCCCTAAAAAGAAAAACCACTATAAGTATTACCGTCAAACTGGTGATAGTACTGCTCGAAAACAGTATCCCAGTTATCATTTTTTCATAAATACGTTGTGTTTTATTCATCCCAGGCAAATATGGCCATTATTAGATAAAGACAATCAACTTTCACAGCAGCAAATCCAAATGTTGACTTGCATTTATACAAGGTTATCCCTAAAGCTACAAATTACGATTTTGATTTTGGATTCACGATTTTTTTCAAGAAGTTTTAATTGTCTATCGCAAATCGCTCATTATCAGTAATACATCACCTTAATCAAATACACTATTTAACGGGAACATATCCCGTTTTTAAAACAATTTGCTGTCCGGCAGATGAAAGCACAAATTTAATAAATGGGCTTACAGTGGTTTCCACCGAAGTTAGATAATAGTAGTAGAGTGGGCGGCTAATGGGATAAGTATTGTTTTTTGCGGCTGCTACCGAAGGTGCAACATAAGTTACGCCATTATCGTAAGAAACCTTAACTGCTTTCACGGTTTTTTCGAGGTATCCTAAACCTATGTACCCAATTGCACCTTTAGTTTGGCTAACACTTTGCACAATTGCACCTGTTGCAGGCATCAACAAAGTTGTCGGGGTGTAATTTTTCTTGCTCAAAACATGTTCTTTAAAAAACTCATAAGTCCCTGAACTTGTTTCGCGCGAATAAGCGACAATTTTCAGGTTTTCGCCCCCAACATCCTTCCAATTTGTAATTTTTCCGGTATAAATTGCTTCAAGTTGCTCACGTGAAAGCTGGCTAACTTTATTCGAGGGGTGAACTATAATGGCAATTGCATCGTAAGCAATTATTACTTCCTCATAGGCTTTTCCCTCATTTTTCAGTTTAAGCTTTTCGTCCATACGCAGGCTTCGCGAAGCTTGGGCAACATCGGTTGTGCCATTTAACAGGGCAGACAAACCAACCCCGGTACCACCTCCGGTAACCATCAAATTAGCATTTTTATTTCGCTTCATGTACTCTTCAGCAACATTTTGGGTTAAAGGTAGCTCTGTGTCGCTACCTTTAATCTTGAACTTTTGTGCAAATGCCTGATTTATGACTAGAAAAAACAGGACGAGAATGGCTATTTTATTCATTTTCAGCATGGTTTGTGTTGTGTGTTAATTTTATGTAAAGTAAACTTCCTTTTATTAATTGCTGGTTACTCTTATATTAAGTAATTGTTACCACGGTAGGGTAAAATTGTTAATCGTTGAACAATAAGCTGTTATTGATTTTTATTTGTTCGACCAACAAATATAGAGATATACTTGATAAGTTAGGTACAAAATAGGTTTTTGGTTTAAAAATACCTTAATCAGGAAGTAAATTCATTTTTAAAAAGTAAAATAAACAGCAAATTGAAAAAATGCCCATGATTTCACTTTCGTAAATTGCATAAATTATGGTAATTGGAAATTGACCCGCAAGTGTTCGGAATATACAATAAATTCAGGGTTGAATTATAATAAAACATTATCCTCATTTAAGCTGCCCAGCCCAATAACCTAAACAAATAATAAACCAAAGCCGCAATTATCATCGAAACTGGAATAGTTAAAAGCCAGGCATAAAGCAAGTTGATGGTTACGCCCCAACGTACAGCCGTAATGCGTTTTGTAAGCCCGGTTCCCATTATTGCCCCAGTAATAGTATGGGTTGTACTAACGGGTATCCCAAAAGCCTCGGTACCAAAGAGTAAAATTGCACCTGCTCCTTCGGCTGCCACACCCTCGAATGGGGTTAATTTGGTAATTTTACCACCCATGGTTTTTATAATCCGCCAACCTCCCATCAGCGTTCCTGCTGCAATTGCTGAATGGCAGCCTATTACAATCCAAAATGGTATGGTATGTATTTTTCCAGCCTGTGTAAAAGTGATATTCGCCCATTCAGGGACCTGACTTGGGTCAACGCCATTATAAAAAACCAAAAGCGCTGCCGAAATAATCCCCATTACTTTTTGCGCATCATTGCCACCATGGCCAAGGCTGAACAGGGCCGATGATAACAATTGCCCTACTTTAAACCATTTTTTCAGCCTGAAAGGGTTAAAATTCTTAAAAAACCATAACAACACTATAGACAGGAAGTATGAAAATATCATACCTAATAATGGTGCCAGAAAAATAAAAGCTGCAATTTTTAAAATTTTGCCTGTGTGAACAACATCCCAACCTGCGTATGCCACTGCTGCACCGGCAAAACCACCAACCAAAGTATGCGACGAACTGGAAGGTATTCCCAAGTACCAGGTAAATAAATTCCAAATAACCGAAGCTATCAAGCCTGCAAGTATCACATGCAGATTGATTGCCGAAGTGTCAACAGTTTTAGCAATTGTATCAACAATATGGAGTTCGAATACCAAAAATGCAATTAGGTTGAAAAATGCAGCCCAAACAACTGCTTGCAATGGGGTCAATACTTTTGTTGAAACAACGGTAGCTATTGAATTTGCAGCATCGTGGAAACCATTGATAAAATCAAAGATTAATGCGAGTACTATAATTACTATCAGTAATGTAAAACTCATTAGTGGTTGTTTAGAAGTTATAAGTTTTGATAATTATCAGCTATCCAGTTTGCAAAATCAAATGGTACATCAACCCATTTTTACGATCAAGGTCGAAAATACTTTGGCAACATCATCGCATCTGTCAATAGCTTTTTCAAGTGCAGTAAGTATGTCGCGTTTTTTGATCAGTTCTACCGCATTGATTTCGCTTTCGAAAAGGTTAGCCAGAAAGGATTGATATATATCGTCAACTTCGGTTTCCAAGTTACTTATTTTGGTACACGAATCAATATAAAGCTTGAAATCGTTTACATCTTTCACATTTTTTAAAACAAGTTGTATTTCCAGAACTGCCACGTGTATTATATCAGCAATTTGAATAAACTCTTTTGGGAAGACTGATACGTTGTACATTTGAATCCTTTTCGAGGCTCCATGCAACAAATCCACAATGCTATCCATTTTATCCACCAAAACATGAATATCTTCCCTTTCGAAGGGAGTAATAAAGGTTGCATTCAGTTCTTTCATTAGCTTACGGGTCAAATCGTCTCCAAGGTGTTCGGCATCCGAAATATCTTTTATATACTTTAACCTTTTATCCGGATCTGCTTCGTCAAGTAATTTTTTGAATAATTCAGAAGCCACAACCAGGTTGTTAGCTACTTCAACGAAAAGCGGAAAAAATTTGCGGTCTTTAGGAACCAGGTAGCTAAAAATTCTGTCAAGTTTCATTATTGATTCAATTTATTTGTTGGGATATTTGTGGCGAATGTAGTTCTTAACTATTAAGTGTTTGTTACCTTAATATTTAGTAATTGTTAACAAAGATGTATCTTGATTTATATATATTACTGATATACAATTAAATATAATTTTATTTTTTAATTATATTTCCAAGATGGTTATTCATGGCTAAATCGTCTTCTATAATCTGAGATACCTTTGTAAATCTTAAATCGTGTTGAATCATCCTTGTTGGTTGTTTCCCAATCACTATGTGATTGAAAGCTGACAAAAAGTTTTTAATTGTTTTAGATTAAAGCAAAAAAACCGTCCTGGTAAAAGGACGGTTTTTAAAGTGAATAGAAAGCTAAAATATTTGTTTTACTTTACAATCATTTTGAGTGAGCTACTGCTTATTCCATCAGTAATTTGAACAAAATACATACCTTTAGCAAGCGACGTGGCATCATATTTCACTTCATTCTTACCAACAGCATACTGGCTTTGGGCAATCGTTCCAACTTTGTGGCCCAAATTGTCATACAAGGAAATGGTGATTTTCTTGGATTTTTCGAGGTTGAAAGCAATTGTTGCGATTGAAGAAACTGGATTCGGGAAAATATTGGCTTCAAATGCCTGATGTTTATCATTCAATCCTGTTTGAGGCCAAATTGAACCTGATTTTAATTCCGATCCGCTTTGCAGTAGAAAATTGGGTTGTCCAAGGTTAAAAGGATCAACATACATCAACAAGTCGTTGTCAGCCATAGTGTCGTTGCCAAGACTTACAGTTTTGAAAAAATTACGCTCAAACTGACTTGCGAAGAATGTTCCCATTCCCGAAAGTACGTTCCTTTCCATTTTCAGGTCTCCATTGGTTGCATTGCCTTGTGCAGCAGTACCATCAATAAAAAGTCCGGTTGGCCAACCTGCAAAAACTGAATTGTACACAGTTGTGCGTGTATTGCGGCGCAAATGCATAGCACGTTTAAAGTTTGAGTTTACGGAAGTTGCAAGTGTGTATTTTGGCCCAAACGAAGAAACATTACTAAATATAGGCTGGGTAACCGGTGTGTTGGTCGAACCAGTTCCATCGTTATCCGACTCGAAACTGTTGGAACCTGAACCTGGATCGGCAATATCCTTATCACGCAAGGAAACAGCATACTGTATCAGACCGCGATAACCAAAATCGGTATCAAAATCATCGTCCCAACCACGGAAAGCAATAAGATGTTTAGCGTTTACTTTACCACCAAACCACTCGAATGAGTCATCGCCGGCATACGAAACCTGAATGTTGTCGAGTTGGGTTCCACTTCCAACACCACCTAAAGTAAGGCCGTTAATTTCTTTGTCTGGAACAAATGGGATACCCGGGAATTCGATACGGAAAAATTTAAGGCTTCCGCTATTGTCAGCATCATCAGGATTGGCGCCACCACCATAAACCGATGTTGGGCCTCCTTCAATTATTGCAGTTCCACCAGGAACATTTATTGCAGCTTTTCCACAAAGTACTACTCCGCCCCAGTCGCCATAAGCACGGCTACCGGCAGCAATATTCGAAGTAAAAACTATTGGCTGGCTTGCAGTGCCTTCGGCCATCAACTTTGCACCGCGTTCAATCAATAAAGTGCCTTTTGTATCCTTATCGCCACGGATTACTGTTCCTGGCTGTATGGTTAAAGTAACGCCATCACGAACATAATAAAACCCTTGTATAAGGTACACGTTGTTTGATGTCCATGTTGTGCTTGAAGTCAATTCGCCCGAAACCGTAACAGTAGGGTTACCATAATTGGTATTTTGAGGATTCCAGTTTGCCCAACCTGCGGTCCAATCAGTGGTTGTCCCAAAAGCACCCCTGAAAGCTACTTTATCGAAAAAAGGATCATTAATCGTGCTTTGGCTGAAACCGGCCACAGCCATGCATACGAGCATTAAATTTAAAAGTAATGTTTTTTTCATTTTTTTTGAAGTATTTGTTTTGCGGCAAAATTAGTCTGCCCGAGTATAAAACGTGTTAACTTAATATTAAGGATATTAAATCAAATTGTTATTGCCCGAACCACTCATCTTGAAGCTAAAATAACAACATTATAACTACACGCATTTGTATATCAACATATTACAACTTAATATGCCTTTACATCAAGCATAACAATAAATTAACAATGAGTTAATATTAAGAGCGGAATTTTGCAGCGTTTAATACGAAGGTAACATTTGATTCAGATCAATCAACCTTTTAGGGAATCGCAAATCAATAATTAATATGAGTTTTTCCTACTTTTTTAGGGATTTCTGGTAAATAATCAAACATAGAATACATGATTAAAAAACATTTTACACTCCTGTTTATTTTTTTGACCGCAGTAACTTTTGCCCAGCAAACAGGTGTTAAGGGAGTGGTAGCTGACAAAATCACAAAAGAAACCTTGGTGGGCGCAACGGTACTAATACAAGGTACAACAACAGGTTCAACCACCGACCTCGATGGAAACTATGCAATAACATCATTGGCACCCGGCAGTTATAACCTGGTGGTTTCCTACATTTCGTATAAAACACAAATAATCGAAAAGGTTAAAATTGTTAAAGGCGAATTGCTAGATCTCAATATAGATATGGAAGGAAACAGCGTTGCGCTTGAAGGTGTGGTGATTTCAGCCAAAAGCAGGATGGGAGGCAGTGAAATTTCCATGCTTTCGTCGATGAAAATGAGCAATTTGGTTGTAAGTGGCATTTCGAGCCAACAAATAAACCGTTCGCAGGACCGTGATGCCTCGGAAGTCATCAAACGTGTTCCAGGTATAACCATTATGGACGATAGGTTCGTAATGGTTCGTGGTTTAAGCCAGCGATATAATACAGTTTGGCTCAACAATGCATCTACACCTAGTTCGGAAGCCGACGTTAGGGCTTTTTCTTTTGATGTTATACCAAGCTCGATGCTCGAAAACATTTTGGTATTTAAAAGCCCTGCGCCCGATTTGCCTGCCGACTTTTCGGGAGCTGCCATCAAAATTTTTACAAAAAACAATGCTGATAAAAATAGTTTTTCGGTGGGATATGCTACGTCCCTCAGGCCTGGCGCTACATTCAACGACTTCAGCAATTACCGTATGAGCAAATTCGAATGGTTAGGTTTTGATGACGGTAGCAGGGCGTTGCCTACCGATTTTCCTGAACATTTGAACCAAGTTAAGGAAAAACCTGAAATCCAGCGTCTTGGCAGGGAACTTGATAAGGTGTGGACACCGGAGCAAAGCAAGGCAATACCCGACCAGCGTTTTCAGCTTGAGCTTACACGCCGTTTCCTCTTGGGGAAAGTATCTGTTGGAACTATAAATAATTTGACTTACAGTTACGTACAGGATGTTGACGACATTTACCGCGCAGATTACCAGCAATATGATACTGTAAAAGATGTTTCGGATACTAACTATTACTATAATGACATGCGTTCGAGGGCAACAGCTAAGATTGGGGCTCTTAGCAACTGGCTGTTCATTTTTGGTAAAAATCAAAAAATAGAATTCCGAAACCTTTTTAACCACATGGGATATACCCAGGTTATTGACAGGAGCGGGCGCGACAACTATGGTGGGTTGACCATTAAAGCGCAGGAGCTAAGTTTCAGCAGCCGAAACACTTATTCAGGACAATTGGCTGGCGATTTCAATTTCAGGAACAACCTTACGCATTTCAACTGGGTTGCAGGTTATTCGTATGCCGACCGTTATCAGCCAGACCTGAAACGTTTATCGTCATCATTAGTTGAAGATCCTGATAACCAATATTTTGGACAATATGGGGTGAATTTTTCTTTCGCTGCAACCCCTGAATTGTCAGGACGCGTTTATCAGGACATGAAAGAACATATATATACGGGCAACTTCAATTTTGATAACACCTTTCAGTTTGGGGAATTCAAACCAGAACTTAAGGCAGGGCTATACATCGAGAAAAAAGACCGTGATTTTAACTCAAGGAGTATAGGGTATGCAATCGCGAATTTTTCGCAATTCAATTGGGGCCTGCCTTACCAACCAGTAGATGTGATATTCGCCGACACAAATATCAACAACACCACTGGCTTAAAGATAGACGAAACCACCAATAAAAGCGATTCATATACTGCTACAAATGATTTATTGGCTGCATATCTTGCCTTCAAATTGCCATTTACATCAAAACTAGAATTATATACAGGGGTACGTTTGGAGAAGAACAGCCAGCAAATGCACAGTTACTCCAGCGACAATGCTACCGAAGAGGTAAATATCAACTTAGACAAAACGGATTTTTTCCCTTCAGCAAACCTCAGCTATAAATTTACCGAAAAAACTCTTGCACGCGTTTCGTACGGGCTTACCATAAACCGCCCTGAGTTCCGCGAAATAGCGCCTTTTGCTTTCTATGACTTCGAATTGAAAAAACTGGTTCGTGGCAACGCTGAACTGGAAAACGCCAGCATAAGCAACTACGATTTAAGGTACGAATATTATCCATCGCCAAGCGAAACCTTTGTTTTGGGCGTATTTTACAAGGATTTCAAGAAACCGATCGAAACCATCGAAATCAATTCGGGCAGCGGCAAGGATTATACTTTCCAAAATGCACTTGGTGCCAAAAACTATGGTGTTGAGCTTGAATTGCGCAAATCGTTGGAAAGTCTTGGAAAAAAAGATAATTTCCTGAAATATTTTAAAAACATCATGCTTGTAGCAAATGCCTCGTATATTTGGAGCGAAATAAGCCTGGATACAACAAAATTCTATTCGGCTGAGGCAAAACGGCCAATGCAGGGGCAGTCGCCATACATTGTTAACTTAGGCATGTATTATCAAGATAACGACCATGGCCTAATGGTAAGCCTGCTTTATAATGTTATTGGAAAAAGGATAGTAGTGGTTGGTCTCGAAACTCCAGATGTTTACGAAATGCCGCGCAACGTAATTGATTTGACAATATCCAAAAACCTTGGTGAACATTTTCAGATCAAGGCAGGTATTCAGGATATTTTAAACCAGAAAGTTGTTGAGAAACAATTTGTTGAGTTTACAAACCTCGAAGGCGCAACAGTTAAACGCGAACAGTCAACCCTCGAATATAATCCTGGCAGTATTATTTCGGTTGGCTTAAAAGTTATTTTTTAACAACGAACCATTTCAATAACTCACTGTTAACAAATTTCTGATTTTTTTTACCAATAAAAACCTTGAACATGCAAAAACTGGCATTAATTACTTTCCTTCTACTCACTTTTTCAGGCGTTTACAGTCAAAGCCTTGAATATAGCGAGGGATTTTATTTTAAAAACGGGATGCTTTACACCGGGACTTATACCGAATACTGGCCGAACAAAAATGTTAAACTTGTACAAAACATTGTTAACGGGCAGGAGGATGGTATTTCGGAATTATATTTCGAAAATGGCAAAATACAAGAACAGCGCTCATACCTCGAAGGCCAAAAACATGGGCTTTGGAATACATATAATGAAGCCGGCTCCAAAATTTCAGAAGCCAATTACAGGCACAACAAAAAGGATGGAATTTGGAGGATATGGGATGACAAAGGGGTTTTGCGCTACGAAATGTACTACAGCAACAACGAAAAAACAGGAACCTGGCGCATTTGGGATGAAAACGGGAAGTTAACCAGCGAAAGGAATTACAGTGCTAATTGATTTTCAGGCGATAGAATATAAGAATTGCCAGCTTTAAAATGCGGTTATCAAACGCACGTTTAAAACTTTGCAATAAATTCAATCGTAAACCTATCGAAATGGGTTGGAAATTTTTTTTTAAGATAGTTTTCGTAGTTTAGCCGTACTTCGGCTTTAAAAGGTTTTGGTTCAAATCCAAAGTTAATGCCAGTTGTTATCCGCTCTGCCTCTATTTCGTTTGTTTCCAACTCTTTGCCCATAAAATCCCACCGTATAACAGGACTTATAATCTGTATCATTTTTGATTTAGTATAAAAATTATAATAAGAGTGTATATAAAACCCGAACTGATCGTGGATAACGGAACTGGTGTCGGTGTAATGCCTGTGGAGATATTCTGTTTCGACCAAAAAATTGTCATTCATAAAGCGCAATTCGCCTCCATACATGGTTAAATCTTTCTCCAGAATAGTTGACCCTTGATACAGGTTTCCAACAACCCTAAATTTTTCCAGAGGTTCCACTATCAGGCGGGCAGCATAATTAGGTTTATCAATCCATTGAGGATTGTTGTTTCCTGTTCCGTTCATAGCAGCCAACCATATATTAAAAGGAATGAGGTATTTAAACTTATAATTTGCCACAAAACCAATATCCCTCAAGCCATCGTTCACATATTTAGCTACAAATGAGCGGTTGGCAAAAATGCTCTCCACAGGGTTTCTTAAATAGTCGGTACCAAATGGTACTTTGCGCTGCCCAAGATAAAAATCCAGGTTTTCAATTGGGGTTACTTTTATAAAAGCATCAAGCATTTTAATTTTACCCTCATCGGTCAAATCAACCTCCACGCGGTAACCGAAATACTTGTTGATGTCGCCTCTTGCCCCAAAACGGGCATTACGGACTTCAAAGCGCATCATTTTACCTTCGAGATCAAATTCGACTTTTGTTTTCAGCGAGCCATCAATTTTGGGCAAAAAGGGATTGCTTGTAACAGCTTGTTCCTGGGCATGCACATTTGCGTTGCAAAAGCATATTGAAATATAAAGTAAAATAAATGGCAGTATTCTTCTCATCCAGAAAATTTTGGCAAAAATATCGAAATTCAATTGATTTTTCCCATTCGACAATTTGTTCCTGTTAAGATATTGATAATAATTTGCTAACACTACCTTTATAACAGGTTTAGATCGAATAAACCGTTGGTATGCTATCCGTAAACAAAACTCTGTATTAGCATAACTTTTTATTCCTGATTTAAAAAATCCGCTTCCTGACGAGGATAGCGGTTTTTTTGTTTTTCTGGGAATCCGGATTGCGGCTCCTTTATTGATTTATAATCCTATTAAATCAATCAGTAAAATTTAAAAATGAGCATCCTTAGTTCTAAACTTTTAGTTGCCTTTACCTTAAACTAATAGATTCATAATAGCATTTTCATATACCTTTAATAATGAACAGGTACTTTTGGCAAACTTTTAACCATGACACAGAAAACACAAACCCAGGTTTCAAAAGAAACGCAAGATTTCAACCCACAAAATTTTCATTTCCATGCATTTGGGGCTAACAAAATTCACTTTTTAAAGTATAGGAGAAAGTTCTTTTTATCGAGGCTTATCCTACTGCTTTTTATAAGCTTCTACCCTACCCTAAAGCACTAATATAGTAACTATTCACCTTATGGATAATCATGTTTTTAGAGTACTTAAAGTGCCTAAAGTGCCTGAAGTGCCTAAAGTTAATGCCACTAATGCCTTTTACCCCTTAATTAGAAAAATGTCGAGTTTAATAATCTGCAATTCTAATAACTATTTGAATGTAAGTGCTTGGTTATTAAAGCGATTAAGATTAGAAGGGAACTTTAGGCATTTTATGCACTCACAACTTTAGGCACTGAATAGTTACAAAATTTATTATGAACGTCCAAAAACGGCAGATCGACATTCTTGTAATCTCTGATATCCATCTTGGAACTTATGGCTGCCATGCCAAAGAACTGCTACATTATTTAAAAAGCATAAAGCCAAAAGTGGTGGTTCTAAATGGCGATATTATCGACATCTGGCAATTTAGCAAAACATACTGGCCCAATAGCCACATGAAAGTGGTTAAGCATTTGATTAACTGGATGGGCAAGGGAATAAAAACCTACTATGTTACAGGCAACCACGACGAAATGTTGCGCAAGTTTGTTGGGCTAAAAATGGGTTCACTAAACATCGTTAACAAAGTGGTGCTTAAACTGCCCGATGGCAAAAAAGCTTGGGTATTTCATGGCGATGTTTTCGATGTTACCATGCAGCATTCCAAATGGCTGGCAAAATTGGGCGCGGCAGGATACGACATACTCATCCTGATTAACAGGTTCTTTAATTTCTTTTCGGAAAAAGTATTTAAAAAGGGAAAGCTGTCACTGTCGAAAAAAATAAAAAGCAGCGTAAAATCGGCTGTTTCGTTTATCAACAATTTTGAAGAAACAAGTGCCGATATTGGAATCAGCAACAACTTTGATTATGTGATCTGCGGCCATATCCACCATCCGGAAATTAAAATAATAACAAATGATGTAGGCAAAATAACATACCTGAATTCAGGGGATTGGGTCGAAAACTTATCAGCACTTGAATTTGCCGATGGCAAATGGTCAATCTTCAGATTTAATGAAAAAGATCGCGCAGATATGATACAATTGTCTGTTAGTGAAGAAGATGACCTGAATATCAGCCATCTTTTTGATTCCATGCTTCACGAATTTAACCTGATGAAATAACCATGATTGGGTAGAACCACCAACCGAAGATGATATTATCAACAATCTGGCGCACTGCATCTGACCCCTAAAAAACAAATAATAACAGATGACATCATGAAAATACTATACGCAATACAAGGCACGGGAAATGGGCATTTAAGCAGGGCAAGGGATATAATCCCTGTTTTGCAGAAAAACCACGAAGTTGATTTATTGATAAGTGGTTCGCAGGCAGATGTCGAATTGCCCTACCCTGTGAAATACCGTTTCGAAGGATTGGGTTTCATTTTTGGTTCAAAGGGCGGAATCGATCTGGTTGAAACTTATAAAAAAAACCATATCAAAGTTTTGCTAAACGAAATAAACAGCCTTCCAGTTGAAGAATACCAATTGGTTATCAACGATTTTGAACCTGTTTCGGCATGGGCTTGCAACTTAAAAGATATAAATTGCATTTCTATCAGCCATCAGGCGGCTGTGGTGAACAAAAAAGCCCCGCAGCCCAATGAATTCGATATAATTGGAAAGGCTATCCTGAAAAATTACGCTCCAGTTTCAGCAAAATATGGGTTTCATTTCAAAGCCTACGACAAAAACATTTTTACACCAGTTATCCGTAGCCAGGTCCGTGAACAAGTTGTGGAAAAAAGGGGGCATTACACAGTTTATTTG
>Ga0316612_1000276_pt1 | contig 17672 bp, 15 predicted proteins | sample MIS2016226_MG_FD_207676 | JGI IMG/M metagenome (GOLD analysis project Ga0316612, IMG submission 207676) | Microbial mat bacterial communities from Middle Island sinkhole, Lake Huron, Michigan, United States - MIS.2016.226 | ecosystem: Environmental > Aquatic > Freshwater > Lake > Sediment... | reverse complement strand
CAATTAAACTGATGGTATCAACATATAAAAATTTCAAAACGAAATTGGAGGATAGTAGTATTTTTAATATTCTTCAAGACATAAAAAACGGTAAGTATCAAAGTGATATAAATTCTATTCGTTATGCGATGCAAACGGGGAAAGAAAAAATAGCCGATGAATTAAAAAGTGAATTACTGGCTTTTACAACTTCTGGTACATTCGATAAACAAAGAAAAGCAGAGTTTTTAAAAACCTATTCGCAAATCATTAACCTTGATTTCGACCACATTCCACTCGATGAATTAGATAATCTTGTGGCCATTATAAACGAATGCAAGTTTACACTTGCATCATTTATTAGCCCGAGAGGCGAAGGGATTAAAGTATTCATTAAAATCAATTCTAATGCAGAAAAACACTCAATTGCATACATTCAGGTGGCTAATTTTTACAAAACTATTACAGGTTTCGACTTTGACCCAAAATGCAAAGACATTTCCCGACTGTGTTTTGTTTCTTATGATCCAAATACTTTTTTAAACGAAAATGCTTCAATATTTGAAGTAAAAGAAGAAATAAAAACTACAAACGCTAAAGTTGTAAATCAAGTAGCGCACCATCTTACGACAGAAGAATTATTAGATAAATGTTTAAAATTCACAGAAAACAAAGAACAGTATTACGACGGAAATAGAAACAATTTTGTTTATTTATTCGCTTGTAATGCCAATCGCTTTGGGATTTATGAAGCTGATACTTTAGACTATTGCCTAACTAATTTTGATATTGACGAAGCAAGAATAAAAGCATCTGTCAATAGTGCTTACAAACATCAAAGTGCAGACTTTGCAAAGTTTGCAAACTATGCAAACAAGAAACAAGACTTTATCTCATCTTCCAGTAATACCAACAAAAAGGATGAAGTCGAAGATGAAGAAATGTTTTTAACCACTTCGCCTTTAATTCCGCAATTGGTATATGATAACTTACCATCAATACTAAAACAAGGTACCGAAGCTTTTATAGAACCAAGAGAAAGAGATGTTTTTCTAACCGGAGCATTAATAATCCTTTCAGGATGTATGCCAAATGTTTCAGGTGTTTACGGCAGACGCACAGTCTATCCGCATTTATTTTGTTTTATTTTGGCACCAGCAGCATCAGGCAAAGGAGCATTACAATCGTCCAAAGAATTAGCAGATAAATACCATAGCGAAATCCTTAAAAATTCTATCGAACAAAAAAAAGAATACAACAAAAAGTTAGAAGCCATTAAACACACCAAAAGGTTTAAAAAGAAAGAAGACACCTCCCAAGAAGAAATTCCTGAAGAGCCACCTTTCAAAGTAGTGTTTATTCCTGCCAATACAAGTAATGCAAAAATTATTCAACATTTGCAAAACAACAATGGTACTGGAATTATATGCGAAACCGAAGCCGATACACTAGGGCAAACCTTTAAAAACGATTGGGGTTCTTATTCCGATTTGCTTCGCAAAGCTTTTCATCACGAAAAAATATCGATTTCCAGGAAAACAAACAATGAGTATTTCGAAATCAATAATCCGCAGTTGGCAGTAGCATTATCAGGAACACCAAAACAAGTATTCAATATCATATCTTCTGCCGAAGATGGTTTGTTCAGTCGCTTTTTATTCTACATTTTCAAATCAGAAAGCAAATGGATTGATCCTTCGCCTTTTGGTAACCAAATCAATCTAACTGAACATTTTGCAAAGCTATCTAATACTGTATACGAAATGGTTTTATTTCTTGAAAATAGTAAAACAGTAATCCATTTGTCAGAAGAACAATGGAATAAATTCAATCCAACTTTTGAAAAATACCTATATCAAATAAGCACTTTTGTTTCCGAAGATGCACAAAGTGTAGTCAAGCGTTTAGGAATTATATTGTATCGTTTTTGTATGATTTTCACAACAATCCGCAAATATCAAACACAGGAACAGGCCACTAACATACAATGCTTAGACGTTGATTTTGAAAGTGCACTGACCTTGATAGAAGTCTATTTACAACACAGCATAATAATGTTCAACAATTTACCTAAACAGGACGAACAAGGTCCTTTTAAATCAGGCGAAAACAAAAAAATGTTTTATGATGCACTACCTAATAAATTCCAGAGAAAAGAAGCAATTGAAATCGGCAAAAAATTTGATATTAGTGAACGCTCAGTGGGTAACTTTCTTAAATCGTGTTTGGGCAAATACTTAACTCAACCTAAAGCAGGGTTTTATGAAAAAAATATATAAAATGGAAATTATAAAAATAAACTTAATATATTTGCCCAAGTTCGGACAAGTCAATAAATGGTTCAATATGGGGCAAAAGAAATTTCCTCAAATCAAAGAGAATTACTCTTTCTATAACAATTTGTTATCAGAGAGGAAATCCATATTTTCAGAAGTCATTCAAATCAACAAGAAAGGCAACAATCACAATACTTTAGAATCAGTTGAGGAAGTAATACACCCAACCGCCACAGAGGATAAAATGGTTTTGTTGGTTGATGTTAAAGTAAATAACCACGACTTTTTCCAATTCAAACTTAGGTACAAATCATTTGTGCCAGCTCCATTCTTTCGCTTTGATAGTGATGGCGAAACTCATAGAAATAAAGTTGATGGAATAAGCCTTGAAGAATCACAAATCACTACACCGCATTTTCATAAGTTCAATGAAAACGGTATTGAGATAGCTTATAAGACAGATAAACTATTAGACCCTAAAGAAAGTAAGGCATTAGAAGATATAAACCTTTGTATTATACATTTTTTCCACGAATCAAACACAAGGTTAAAGGATGATGATTTTCCAGAAATCAAAATATTGTCAGACACTTTAGGTTTTAAAATAACTAAGGAAGACCCTAACCAAAATATTACCTTCCTATGAATCTATTAGAAATTTTCACAGATATAAAAAATACTTTTGGTGGCTTATGGCAAACCAAGCAGAGAGGTAATTCATTAGAAATTATTACCCCATACGCAACAACAAACAATCGTTTTGTTTCAGTATTTCTATCCAAGCAAGGAGATGATTATGTTATTTCTGATGGTGGTTGGTTAAATAGTGGTGTGTATGAAGTTGCCGTAGGTGAAGAAACTTGCTTTTTAAAAATACTTTACCATTTCCAAAACTCTTTTGAAATCAAACAAATTGTAAATGCTGAGGGCATTACTTACTACTATCTAAAAACAGCAAATGCAATTGATATACCTTCTAAATTGTTTGACCTTACTTTATTTATTCAAAATATTGTATGCGTTTCAGAAATAGCCTTTGAGGATAAAGAAGAAAAAGAAACCAAAGAAAGATTTGTGTCAATAGCAAATGAATACTTAAAATCATTTACCAACAGAGAGAAATTAAAACTAAATCAATTCCTCATTCCAGAGAAAAAGGATATTAAGTTTAATGCCATTTATAATAATACACCAAGCACCTTGTCTTTGGTAAATTATGTTACAGGTAGCTCAAACTTTTATTTTTCAAATAGCATTTCAAAAGCAAATATGCTTTTTCAAATGGCTGATGATTCAGGTGCAAAGACCTTTATTAAATCGAAAGTTTCAATTATCGACAATTCGGCAGATGGATATGTGCCTGAAAAATTAGCGAGTTATTTATATCATTTAGAACATCACACAGGTTCACTTTTAGTCAACTGGAGCGAAAAAGAAAGACTTCAATCAATACTAAATTAAGATGACAAAGCAAGTATTTCATACCAACACTTTAGGCGATAAACTTCGGCAGTTAAGAGATGAAAAAAACTTAATGCAAAGAGAAGTTGGGGCAGTTATTGCAGTAGACGGGGCTTTTATTAGTAAAGTCGAAAATAACGAGAAACCAATCAATAGAAAGCACTTACATACTTTAAGCAAGTTTTTCAATGTGCAAGAAGATGAATTACAAACCCTTTGGTTGGCTGATAAAATAAGGATAATCATACAGAATGAACCATACGCTGTAAGTGCATTAAATATTTTAATTAAAGGAATTGAGGGCAATGAAAATAACTAAATACCACGCTAAATATTTTGCTTACGAACTAACAAGGCAAAGACCTTCCAACGACCTTGGAAAGTTAACTTCCTCATTGCAAGATGCTCAAGTAGATTTAAACCCACATCAGGTTGAAGCTGCTTTATTCGCGTTTCAATCCCCATTATCACAAGGAGCAATTTTAGCTGATGAAGTTGGTTTGGGTAAAACAATTGAGGCAGGAATAATTTTGTCGCAACAATGGGCGGAACGTAAAAGAAAATTACTAATTATCGCACCTTCAAATCTCCGTAAGCAATGGAACCAGGAGTTAGCGGATAAGTTCTTTTTACCTTCTATAATTTTAGAAACTAAATCTTTTAACGAACATATAAAAGCGGGTAATTTAAATCCATTTAATCAAAATGATAACATAGTAATTTGTTCCTATCAATTTGTAAAAAGTAAAGCGATATACATTGAGCAAACTCAGTGGGATATTGTTATTATTGATGAAGCTCACCGTTTAAGAAATGTTTATAAACAAACAAATAAAATTGGAAATGTAATAAAAAATGCAATTCAAAAAAGAAAGAAAGTATTATTAACGGCAACACCATTACAAAATTCAATTCTTGAATTGTATGGTTTAGTTAGTATAATAGATGATTTCATTTTTGGAGATTTAAAGAGCTTTAAAAGTCAATATAGTAAACAATTAGATGAAGGTAATTATGAGGATTTAAAAAGCCGATTATTACCAATTTGTCATAGAACTTTAAGAAGACAAGTTCTAGAATATATACCTTTTACAGAAAGAAGAGCCATTTGCGAAGAGTTTACGCCATCAGATGAGGAACACCAATTGTATGAATGGGTTTCCGAATATTTACAGCGGCCAAAGCTATACGCGTTACCAAATAGTCAACGGCAGTTAATGACGTTAATTTTGAGAAAATTATTAGCTTCTTCAACTTATGCTATCTTCGGAACTTTAGATGCTTTAGTTAAAAAATTAGAGAAAATAATTCACAAAAATGACACTGATCTATTAAGTGAATTAGAAAAAGATTTTGAAAAGTTAGAAGAAATTAGTGAAGATTGGATCGAAGATGAAAATAATACAATTATTGATATTGATTATACCGTAGAAGATATTGAAGCAATTAATGCTGAAATTGAAGATTTAAAAAAGTTTCGAGATTTAGCAGAAAAAATTAGAATTAATTCCAAAGCCGAGAAGTTAATTGTTGCTTTAGAAAATGCTTTTGTTGAAATTGAAAAGTTAGGAGCTAATCAAAAAGCATTGATTTTTACTGAAAGTAGAAGAACTCAAGAGTTTATATATAATTTATTAGAAGCAAGAGGATATAAAAACAAAATAGTTCAATTCAATGGTTCTAATACGGATGCTAAATCTAAAGAAATATACAATTTTTGGTTAGAGAAGCATAAAGGGACAGATAAAATTACAGGTTCGCCAACTGCCGATAAAAGAGCTGCATTGGTTGATTATTTCAAAGACAGCGCCACTATAATGATTGCAACCGAAGCAGCTGCCGAAGGGATCAACTTACAGTTTTGCTCACTTATTGTAAATTTCGATATGCCTTGGAACCCTCAACGTATCGAACAAAGAATTGGTCGTTGTCATCGATACGGACAAAAACACGATGTAGTAGTAGTTAATTTCTTAAACAAAAAAAATGCAGCCGACGAAAGAGTATATGAATTGTTAGAAATAAAATTCGAGCTATTTAATGGTGTTTTTGGTTCTAGTGATGAAGTACTTGGTTCTATTGGGAATGGTATCGATTTTGAAAAAAGAATTGCAAAAATCTATAATGATTGTAGGACAGAAGAAGAAATTCAAATTGCTTTCGATAAATTGGAAAAGGAATTTGAACCAGCTATAACCGAAAACTATAAAAAAATAAGAACCACATTATTAGAACATTTTGATGATGAAGTAAGAGAGAAGTTAAAAAGTAACTTACTTGAAACAAAGCAACACTTAAGTACTTTTGAAGATGTCCTTTGGAAAACAACACAATATTTCTTGAATGATTATGCTGAATTTTCAGATGATTATTCCTTTAAATTAATAAAAAATCCATTTCCTAACGAAACCATTCATAGTGGCCCATATATGATTTTGAAACCTAAAGAAGGACAAAAAAAATCAGATATTGTTATTCCAGATGATACAAATGTGTATAGAATTGGACATACACTAGCACAACGAATTCTAAATGCTTGTAAAGAAAACCAAACTCCAGTCAAAGAAATAGTTTTTGATTACACTGGTACGCAAGGAAAGATTTCTGTACTAAATGAATTAATTGGAAAATCAGGTTGGTTTCAATTACAGCATCTTGGTATAAATTCATTTGAACAAGAAGATTATTTACTGATGGCTTGCTATACAGATGATGGAGAAATAATTCACAGCGAAGTTGCACAAAGGTTTTTCTCTCTAAATGCAGTAGAAAAAGGAACAATCGATTTAACCAATGAAGCGACAACAAAGTTTAAAGATTTAATTTTTAGAGAACGTCAAGAAATAATATCAGAAAACGCTAATAGAAACAGAGACTTTTTCGATGTTGAAATGGATAAATTAGACCAATGGGCAGATGATATGAAAATTAGTCTTGAAAAAGAAATTAGAGACCTTGATGCTGAAATTAAATTACGCAAAGCCGAAGCCAGAAGAATGTTACATTTAGAAGCTATAGTAAAAGTACAAAGACAAATAAAAGAATTAGAAAAAAAACGTAACTACAAACGACAAACTTTATTTTCTGCTCAAGATGAAATCGACGATAAAAAAGAAACTTTATTAACAGATATTGAAAAAAGATTAAACCAAAAAATTGAGCAAAAAGAATTATTCACTATTAAATGGAAGATGATATAGTATATTGAAAAGATTTTTTTTAAAATAAATTGCAACAATTTTTATCCTAATGAAATCAGCAATACCCCATTTTATTGGCAATATTAAATTTTCAGTTATTGGAGAAAACACTAATTTTAGTGTAAATTATACTATTGAAGAATTTTCATTATTCAATATTGCAAATGAACTTAGTGCAACTTTTTTATATTTACAAACCACAAAGAGTTTAAAAAGTAATAGCAAAAAATTCAAATTAACAATTAGAGGTTGCAATAATAATGAAGAAATAATTAAACTAGAATCCAAAAACACCCTTTCTATAAGTGATACTCCAACTGATGTGTATTCTTTTTTTGCAATTGCAATCCAAGAAACTTTGTTCAATCCGATGAATAGTTTGTTTTTTATTAATTTATTGAAAGATGAAAACAATTTTTATAATAACAACAATCTATATTTGCCCCACGCATCCAATTGGATTGAATTCAATCCTTTAATGGAAGTTTTTCTTCCTGTTGATACTTTTCAAAAAGAACAAATAATTAAATCAATAGATAATGCACAGAATACTATTCAGCGTTACGAACAAAATAGAGAAATACTAGAAGTTAAATTAAAGGAATTACTTGTGAAAACCGCTTCTTTAGACATTCTATATCTAATCTTCGGTAATTATAAAAAAATCAACAACATACATTCTTGCACTCGATTATATGTTTTGGCTAAAACGATTATAACTTTAGAAAATAAAAGAACTTAAAATTGTTTTAAATATGAGAAATCCAATAATCGATAATTCCCAAAAAAATAATGATTCTATTTCTGATAAAGTAAATATTACTAGCAAACGGACTCAAAATGCTTTGAAAATTCTTGAAAATATTGAAAATGATTTTATGCGTTTAGCACAACAAAATACTAGTACTCGAAAACAAGGAAAACGTAATAATTTTTTAGAAAAAATAAGAACAGATAAGCTTCAAGTTTCAATTGAAAAAAATGGTATTGAATATCACAAAAATTTAATTTTTAGTAAACTTCAAAAATATAATGAATTGAATAAAAAAGATGAAGTTATTGAATCACTTACAAAGAAATATGCAAGTTCTCAAGAATTACTATATTGGATTGAAATATCTTCTTCAGAAATATTCTTTATAGGTTAAAAAATAATTTATACAAAATTAAATAATAGTTGTTTAATATGAAAGACTTAACACAATCAGCAATAGACAGGCAAAATATACTCAATAATACAGAGGCAGTTGAGAAAATACAAAATCTTATCGGTTTAGTAGGTCTTTTATATGATGGCGAGTATCTATTTACCTCCAAAATGGTAGCTGATTTTTTTGATGTTACTACTCGTACTTTGACAAATATTCTTAACGAAAATGAAGAAGAAGTAAAACACAATGGATATCAAGTGATTAAGGGTCAAAAATTGAAAGAGTTTAAGACCTTATTCGGTCCTTTATTAACTTCTGCTGATGACCTTTCACAGAAGGAAACTGATTTCCCTCTGTCAAAACAAGATACTGATAATCAATCATTTAAGCGACTTAAAAATTTGGCGGTATTCAATTTCAGGGCTTTTTTAAACATTGCGATGCTACTTTCCGAGAGTGAAAATGCCAAAAGATTAAGAAGTAAGATTTTGGATATTGTAATTGATACACTTAACCAAAAAATTGGCGGTTCAACAAAATACATAAACCAACGCGATGAAGAATTTTTAGTCGCTATTACCAGAGAACCCATATACAGAAAGGAGTTTACCAATGCTCTTAACCTGTATTTAGAAATGGGCAATTATAAATATGCCGTTTATACAGATGCCATATACCAAGCCATTTTTAAAGAAAATGCAAAAGAATACAAAGCAATATTAAATCTTGAAGAAAAAGATAATCCAAGAGATACAATGTATGCCGAAGTATTAAAGCTGATTGCCTCTTTTGAAGTAGGTATTGCGGATGAAATGCAAGAAAAATCAGAGCAGCTTAATAGAAAACTTACACCCTCTGAATTGAATGTGTTAATAATGAAATTTTCAGCCAAAAGGCAATGGATTCCGCAAATAGAAGATGCGTGTACAAAAATGGCTTCTCGTGACTATGGTTTGCGTAATGTTATTCATAAAAGACTTGAAAACTACATTGGTGCATTAAGTAAAGAAGATTACAGCCGTTTTCTTGGCGATAAAAGCAAGTCTTTAATAGACAGGGTTATAGAAAACCCTGAATTGTTAGAGGTATTTAAACGCTTAAAAGATAGGTAAAAATGGTGTTTCAATACTTTACAGTTGAATTTTCTATTGAGGTACACGACAATATTATTCGTGAATCGGGTGGCTTTATGGGCATTAGAGATAGTGGCTTAATTGACAGTACACTCGACCACGTTCAAAACGATTTTTATTACCCGGAACTGGAAGACAAAGTAACACATCTGATTTTTTCATTTAATAAAAATCATTGTTTCAATGATGGCAATAAAAGGTCTTCCATTGCTTTAGCAGCTTATTTTCTTACTGTAAATAATCTTGACGGTTTGGTAGGTAAATTCATATTGGAAATGGAAAATACTGTAGTAGATGTCGCAGAAAATGTTATAGACCGAGATTTATTAAAAGAGATAGTTTCATCCTTACTTTATGAAGATGATTATTCAGAAGAATTAAAAATGAAAATAATAAACGCTAAGTTGAATCACCTAGCTAATCAAAATATAAATGACAATGAGTAATAAAAACAACCTCCAAAAACTAGAATTAACCTGGATTGGCAAAGGTGACGAACCCAAGCTAGAACCAAGAATTCTTATAGAAAATCCTGAATACAGTTACGGAGACCCAACTACCGAAAACATACTTATTCACGGCGATAACCTTTTAGCCTTAAAAGCACTAGAGCAAGATTTCGGAGGCAAAGTAAAGTGTATTTATATTGACCCACCATACAATACAGGAAATGCTTTTGAACATTATGATGATGGTGTGGAGCATTCACTTTGGTTGAGTTTGATGAATCAACGATTGAAATTATTGCAGAAACTTTTGACAAATGATGGTACTATTTTTATTCAGCTAGATGATAATGAAATTGCATATTGTAGAGTTATGATGGATGAAATCTTTGGGAGAAGTAATTTTTTAAATCAAGTTTCAGTTAAAATGAAACAGACTGCAGGTGCAAGTGGTGGTGGCGAAGATAAAAAGCTTAAAAAAAATATTGAATATATTTTAATTTACACGAGAAATAACGAAAAATTTTCAGCTTTTAATCCTGTTTTTGATGAAACTGATTTATTTGAAGTTATTGAAGAAATGAGAAATAGCGGTAAAAGTTGGAAATACACTAGGATATTAAACGGCATTGGTGAAAGAGAATTTTTAACAGAAACTTTAGATGGTTCTGGAGAGATTATTAAAATTTTTAGACACAATAACATTAAATATGAAACAATTTCAGAATTAATGAAACGTGATAAATTAACTGAAAAAGAATGTTATATTAAATATTTTGACAAAATATTTCGTGATACTAATGCTCAAAGTTCTATAAGGACTAGAGTAATTGAAGCTACAGTTGGTCAAGGAGATTTCTTTTCTATAGATTATGTTCCAAAATCAGGAAAAAATAAAAACAAAATTACAACTGTTTATTATAAAGGAAATAATAGAGACCAAGTTGCTTGGTTGAGTGATATTTGTGTTAAGCGCGGTAATCGAATTATAAAACTTGAAAAAGCAGGAACATATTGGGATGGATTTCCTTTAAATAATCTAACGAAAGAGGGCGGTGTTTTATTTCCAAATGGAAAGAAACCCGAATTACTTTTAAAAAAAATTTTAGATTTAGCAACTAACGAATTGGATATTGTTTTAGACTCGTTTGCGGGTTCTGGTACTACGGCAGCAGTTTCTCACAAGATGAATAGAAAATGGATTACCATAGAATTAGGGGAACACGCTATTTCTCATTGTTATCCTCGTTTTAAAAAAGTAATTAAGGGTGTTGACAATGCAGGTATAACTAATGAGGTAAATTGGAAAGGAGGCGGCGGCTTTAAATACTATACTTTAGCACCAAGTTTATTGTTAAGAGATAAATTTGATAGAGAAATAATAAATCCAGAATATAATGCTCAAATGTTAGCCGCTGCAATGGCAAAACAAGAAGGATTTAACTATTTACCTCACGAAGAAAAGTTTTGGAAGCAAGGTAATTCTAGCGAGAATGATTTTATATTTACTACAACGCAATTCTTAACCGTTGAAACTCTCGACAGTATTCACGATGATATGCAGGAAGGCGAAAAAATATTAATTTGTTGCAAAGCATTCCAAAAAGAGTGCAAAAACAAATATCCAAATATTAGTTTAAAGAAAATACCTCAAATGCTATTAGACCGTTGCGAGTTTGGTAAAGACGATTACAGTTTAAATATTGTAAATATGCCAAAAGACGATACGCTATTAGAAGAAGAGGAAACTATTGAAGAAATAAGCATTCAAGAGTTAAGTGACAAAAAAAATACTGACGATCAACAAACTTTATTTTAGTATATGAATAACGAAGAACAATTACAACGCATCAAAAACCGCCTATCACTTCGCGAACCATTGCAAGAAGCTTTAGATATTGTTGCTCAATTATCTGATGATTTAACTTTGAATAAAGTACCTGATAATGAAGAAGAAGCTTTAGTATTCTTAAAATCCGAATTAGATAAAGTAAAAAATAGTTTTACGACCTGTACTAGCTTTCAAAGAGATTTTCCATCTGTAGCTTTTTCTATTGCAACAGGAGTAGGGAAAACACGTTTAATGGGTGCTTGTGTAGCTTATTTGTATTTACAGAAAGGGATAAAGAACTTTTTTATTTTAGCACCTAACTTAACTATTTACGATAAATTAATCGAAGATTTCGGAAATCCTGCCTATCATAAATACGTTTTTAATGGTATTTCGGAGTTTGTACATAACAGACCAGTAATTATTACAGGCGACAATTACAACCAACAAGGAAACCTATTTAAAGAAGGAGAAATTAGAATAAACATTTTCAATATTTCTAAATTCAATTCCGATAACAAAGGTCAAAAGAAAGATGGTGTTTCATTAGCTCCAAAAATTAAAAGACTATCCGAATATTTAGGACAATCCTATTGGGAATATTTATCAGGAATACAAGATTTAGTTATCCTTATGGACGAAGCACATCGTTATCACGCAGATGCTTCCAAAAATGCAATCAATGAATTAAAACCAATTTTAGGTTTAGAATTAACAGCAACTCCATTTGATGAAAAACAAAAACCTTTCCAAAATGTGGTTTATGAGTATTCATTGGCTCAAGCATTAGCAGAAGGCAAGTATGTAAAAAATCCAGCAATTGCTACCAGAAAGAATTTCAAAAGAGGTGATTTATCTGAAAAGGAAATAGAAATAATAAAATTGGAAGATGCAATTAGTGTGCATCAAGATACTAAAAGTGAATTAGAATTATATTCAAAAAACAACGGAGTAAAATTAGTAAAACCATTTATTTTAGTTGTTTGTAAAGATATTAATCACGCTAGAGAAGTGTATGATTTAATCAATTCTAGTGATTTTTATGAAGGAGAGTACAAAGGCAAAGTGTTACAAATTGACAGTTCTACAAAGAAAGAAGAAGAAATAGAAAAACAATTTTTGTTATTAGAAAGTTCTGATAACGAAATTGAAATTGTAATCCACGTTAATATGCTAAAAGAAGGTTGGGATGTTACCAATCTTTACACAATTGTTCCTCTTCGTGCCGCTAATGCCGCTATATTAATTGAACAAACTATTGGTCGTGGTCTTCGTTTGCCTTTCGATGGAAAAAGAACAGGATTAGATAGTATTGATAAACTTACGGTTATAGCTCACGATAATTTTGAAGCCGTTTTAGCTGCTGCAAAAGATTCAAATTCCGTTTTGAACAAAATGAGTTTCATAGAAATTCCCGAAGAAGATTTAAAAACAAAAACCGAAGTAGTTACCTCGAAACCAGTTTTTGAATTAAAGCTAGAAACCGAACAGATTGCAGTTAATAAAATTGAAAACAAAGAAAATCAGCAAAAAGCACAAAATACATTAGATGCAAAAAAAGCAATTATAAATTCATTACCTGATTTTAATACATTACCCGAAGTTAGAAGAGTAGAAGATTTAAACAAAGAAGAAGTAAAGAGAAAAGTAATCCGTCAGATTGAAAAGAAATTAAACGAAGGACAACAGAATATTTTTGCTTTGGATATACTAAAAGAAGCGGAAGCAACTTACGAAAAAGTTGTAGCTTCATACAAAGAAAATATCATTGAAATTCCTAGAATGGATTTAGTTTTAGGTGAAGTTACAGCAACCTTTAATCATTTTGATTTAGATACTACTAATTTTAATTATCAAGCTCTAGAACAAGAAATTATCAGAATGGGTTTATTGGATAAATCTGTAGAAACAATCAAAGCAAAATCAAGCGGTTCTTATGGCAATCCAGTAAAAATGATTATTGCAGAATTAATAGATTATCCAGAGATTGATTATGATGATAATGCAGATTTATTGTATCATTTAGCAACCCAAGCTTACAATACTATAAAAGAAAACATTGATAAAGAAGAAAATATTTTACAAGCAATATTCCAATTTAAGTCAGCAATTGCAGATAAAATATATATGCAAATGAAAGCTAATTTTTCGCTTTCAACTCCAGAATATGTTGCACCAAGAGTATATCCATTTACCAAAATAGAACAATGGAATTTTTCCGCTTTAGTCAATGCAGGATATAAAGATTATAGAGAAATAGTTACCCCAACAATAATGGTTCCTAAATACGTTTTTAGAGGTTTTGAGAAAGCGTGTCATTTCGAATATAAGTTTGATAGCAAGACAGAACAAGACTTGGCTTTTGTATTAGAAAACGATAATAAAGTTATAAAATGGCTTCGTCCAGCAAATAATCAATTCCGTATCTATTGGGATAATAACTCAAAAAGATATGAACCCGATTTTATTATTGAAACAGAAGATACAATCTATATGGTTGAACCAAAATCATCAGCAAACATAAATGACGCAGATGTTTTAGCCAAAAAAGAAGCAGCTATAAAATATTGTAAATACGCAACAGAATTTACTTCTCAAAACAATGGTAAACCTTGGAAATATTTATTAGTTCCTCACAACGAAATATCAAGAACCATAAATTTTGATTTATTGATTGCAAAGTTTAGTTAAGGGTATAGTCTATTTTTTAAACAGTAAACAATACAATATCAGTACATTAATATTAAATAAAACTTAAATATACAAATATATTTGCAATTGATTAACCTATAGCTTAATTTCGCGGTGAGAAAAGCAAGAGAAATATTAAAAAGTAAAGATGGTAAAAGAATTATTTGTATTGATACCGATAATTGGAAAACTATTATTGACTACATAAATCAAGATGTTCGACATAAGAAAAAGTTCGAATACATTTGTGGTGTGCTTTTAGATGGACATCGGAATACTGATATTTATGATAAAGAAGACATAAATGATAAGTGTAAAGATGTAACTGCAATGAAATTCTTCAAAGGTCAAGATAATGATAGAATATATTGTAAAGAAATGTCACTTGAAGATAAGACGTTTGTTATTATAGCAGCTGAATTGTTTGAAAAAAAGAAAACTCAAAAAAACTCAAAAAAAAATAAACCAATAATTGAAAAAGTCGGTAAATATGAATATGAAATCATTAGAAAATAAATACCAAGAAATTGATAATGCGTTTGATGATTTATTTAAAGAACTAGACAATAATTTTGAGATTGATGCAAAAGTAATAGCTTCAAAGTTTTTAAATGAAGTTAAAGATATTGCTGAAGTAAGAAAAATAAATCGTAAAAAATTAGCAGAAATGATTGGGACTTCACCAAGTTATTTAACCCAATTGTATCGTGGAACTAAATTAATGAATTTGGTTACTATGGCTAAATTAAAAAAAGCACTTGATTTAGAAGTTGAAATAAAAGTCACTAATAATATCTATGCTTTTGAAGTTGAAGAAAATAAATTTGAAAAGTTTTATAGTACACATAAATGCACACACAATAATGTTTTATGGGGTGTTATAAAGAACTTCAATAGCGATAGTTCAACGGATAATGACAAATATGTCTCTAATGATAATGCAACTGGAAATAATAAGATAAAATTTGCATAATGAAATTCGTAAAATCTCAACTTGAACTAATTGATTTTTATATTATCAACACCAAATATAAATTTGTTGATCCTATAGAAAATAATATTGATGTTAGAAAAATGTTTTCGGAATATGAAATGGATATTGATTTCATGCCAAAAATTCGTGAGAACAATCAATATTTCGTTTATATAAAAATAAGTATAAATGAAATAGATAATCCTTTACCAGGTTATTCTCTTTTTGTTGAAGGTGTTTGTATTTTTAGTTTCAACGATGATGAGGTTATTGACGAAAAGATAAAAGCAGAGTACATTTGGTCATCAGGCATAAGCATTGCTATAAACAATTTGAGAAATTATATTTCAACTCAAACATCTTATTTTCCATTCGGTAAATTTAATCTTCCTGCTGTTGATTTAACCAGTCTGATTAATGAAAAGAAGATTTTAATGGAAAGCAATAAACCTACTTAGGTAAGGAAATTAATATTTATTTTAATTACACATCCCATTTTGGAGGTATTACGGCACTATCTGCTCCATCTTTACTATATACTATTTTAGGTATTATGCTATTTGTAAATCGATATTTATTTTTTTCCATTTGCACAATCTTTCTATTCTTAGCGGCATCTCTTAAATCATTACTGTAACTACTCGGCGGAAAATATATCTTGATTTGAATATTTGGATAATTTTCTTTAATAAATTCAATAGGTGGTACTAAATCACTGTCGGCAGTTATTAACACAATTTTATCTACTTTTCCTAAAGCAGTATCTCCCATTAAATTAACAGAAATATTAACATCAGTTCGCTTCTCTTCAGGCTTTGTATATGTACCATTGCATAAATTACAATTCATGCTTTTTTCAATATATTTACCTCTAATTACTTCAAATTTTTCGCCATTAATTAAATCATTTACTTTTAAAAACGCACTTTGTCTTATACGTTTTTGAACATTTATAGGGGGAGCTGTAAAATATTTAACTTTTACTAAAATATCATCTGGGCTTAAAAATTGCTCACAAAGTTTTACAACATCTATCCAATAGAAATGTGCCCAAGAAGGATCACGCTTTTTTATGTTTCTTAATCCATAATAAAAATTAAAACCATCAATATAAAATATTGTTCTCATGAGTATATAAAAAAAAAGCTACCTGAAGCGGTAGCTATACTCTATTTAACAATAGAGCGGTGCGTTATGGGTACAAAGATAATAACATTTTCTTTAGAATGAATATAAATTAAAGTTAAAAACAATGATAAATAATCTGATCTTTAAATCTCTGAAAAGTAATTTACATTCACAATCATTACCTCATTCATCTGCACAAAAAGCGCTCCTAGTCCAAGTATTCCTAGCATCAATTCTTTGTTTGTTTCATTTCGTTAATTATAAAAAAGAAACCAATAATAAAAAAATAGGAACGCTATCGCTGACCTTTTTGCGTCCCACCCAGCCAACGCTCTGCCAACGCTCCTGTGGTTTTGTCTTTTGCCAACGCTCAAACAGCACATTGCTTTTTTTATTAGATTTTATTATTGTTTTTTTGGTTTAATAAAAAAAGCAATAAGCTGTTTCCCAACGCTCGAAAGACAAAACCACTCCCAAGCTATGTTACATAATGAAGCAACATTATAGTTCAAAAAAAATTATTGGTAAAAGAGTTAATTATTTTTTTTTTGAACTATAATTTCATTATGTAAAATAGCCCCTCAGCCAACGCTCCCACCCGAAATAGGATTTGTGTTTTCATTGTTTTTTGAAGATGCCATAGCAAATCCGTTTAACGTTTTTCGTTAAAGAAAAATCTTCATTTCGCAAGAACAGTTTGGCATCCTCAAAAAACAAATTTGCCGGCAAGAGTGTGGATTTTTATTTGTCAGAACCCCCCAATAAATTGCTTTTTAGCTGGATTGATGCTATCCAATTTCAGCAACCCATTTTTTTAACTATCAACAATTCATTATTTAGCACATTTAGGCATCAATCCAACTTAAAAAGCAATCACAAACACCCCAGTAAACAAATAAAAATCCACACCCTTGCCCGAGCTTCTGCCAACGCACTACGAAAGTTCAGTTGGGGGAATCTTCCATTCCCCCAAACCCCCTTGGATGCAATTTTTTTTGATAGAATGCCACAACTATTATCCTTCTAAATAACATTCTCGGTAAGCATTCTATCAAAAAAAACAGCGAAGATTTTAACCTTATCCCGATGTTGAGTTTTAAATGGTATGGTTCAGGCATCCTTTCGATTCTTCTTTTGATAAACCGATGATTAATTTTATTTGATTTACTAATACAAGATTCACACTTAAAAGCACTATAACCCCAATATGATTGCACATTATAGATAAATGGGTGCAAAATAAAAAACCCTCTCTTCCGAAAGGGTTTATTTTGCAACATTGCAAACTTTGCAGTATTGCAAACTGATGGTCTTTTTTAAAAAGTTTCTTGAATTTTCAAAGCATTACCAGCATTAAATAAGTAATAATTTGTACCTACCATTTGATAAAACTCAATTCCGAT
>Ga0316612_1000274_pt1 | contig 17862 bp, 41 predicted proteins | sample MIS2016226_MG_FD_207676 | JGI IMG/M metagenome (GOLD analysis project Ga0316612, IMG submission 207676) | Microbial mat bacterial communities from Middle Island sinkhole, Lake Huron, Michigan, United States - MIS.2016.226 | ecosystem: Environmental > Aquatic > Freshwater > Lake > Sediment... | reverse complement strand
GCGGGTCATGACTTCCGCCCCTCTATTCGCTATTGGCACCCAACGTGATTTATCATATCAAGCGGCGGGGATTGTCAATCCCCTTTCTTGACCACGATGCCCTTGAGCAGAGAAGACAGGATGGTGAGGATCACGCCGATGCCGAAAGCCTGCCACCACATCACGATGGGAGCCAGCCCGAAGATGGGGGCGATAGCGAGGTTCCAGCCCAGGTAGGCAAGACAGCCCCATATCGTCGCACCGATGAACAGGATGACGGGGATGACGAGCAGAACGATTGCCAGGATGATGAGAATGATGGTGAAGCAGCCGAAGCCACCAAGCCAATCCTTAATGTCAGATTTAGTCATGTGTTTCTTTTGTTCCTTGTTTATTTGGTCACAGAACTTGGAGAGGTCAGTCACTTGTCACTCGAAGGCAGCGAGGGCGGAGGCGAGCTTGGCAACCCGAAAGCCCGCGCTGGGCGCAGACTCCACAGGGGTCCGAGAGTAGAACACCAGCGTACCCTTGGGGTCAGCAGCCTCCAGCTTGGCGATCATGTCGTTGGCATCCTTGCGGCTCGGAGCCACAGCGAGTGGCGTCGAAGAGCCATCGGGGAGGACGCGGCTGACGAGGTAGGGGGTGTCGCTCATGGGGGTTTCCTTTTCCTTACAGGTAGAGTATAAGGGGCGGGGATGGTAAGTCAAGCAGCCAGTTCCGCAAGCAGCTTGCGGTCAGCCTGAGTGACACACTCAGCGGCAATCTTCTTCTTCTTCTTTGGCACGGCAGGAGCGTCAACCGCATCCAGCAGCCGCTTCGCCCAGGCTTCCGTATCCTGGGGTTCCGCAGCAGAACCGTAGAACAAACCAGCAAAGTTTATGTCGATGAGGTAGGCACGCTTGCCCAGGATGCCGATGTTGGCGGTGTGCCCGTCACGGAAGTTTTCTTCGATGAAGGTCACTTGATCGACCAGATTGACTTCCGCATCTTCCTTCCAGCCATCAGAGTCGTAGCTGTCATCATCTTCCAGCGTGCGAACCACCGTATCAACCTTGGGCATGATGATGGCGTTGTGACCGTTGGACAGGCGCAGCATCGTGGGCTTGAGAACGAACTGAGAGACGAACTTCCAGTCACGGGCGATGCTCTTGTAGCCCTTCATTTCATCCGAGTTGGATGAGTTGATCTGGCGCATGGGGAACTCGTTCTCACGCCAGGGCTTATGACGGCGCAGCTTGATGACATAATCACCAGCGTCGAACACGATGCGGAAGGCACCCTGCCCGATCTGTCGGTATTTATTGCCGACGAACTTGTTAAAGAGGCGGCGGTCGGAACCAGCCTCCACCGCAAGGGCTTCCAGGGTGGAGCGGATGTTGCTTGGCAGGCGCTTCATGAGCATAAGTATAACGGCTGGGAGCCGCTTGTCAAGGGGTTACTTCAAGTCGTCGGTATTGGCATCCTTGTAGCGAGTTACAGCTTGAACAAGGTCTATAAAAGCTTGCTGAACTGCTGGGGGAGCTACATGGATAGTAGCTCCGAGCCGATCAAGGTGTATCTGTATACTCTCAAAACTACTTGGATGTGGTATTTTACTCATACTATTATTATATGAGATATATTATTTTGTCAATATTTTGCTATTCGCGATTACTGATATTATCTTATATCTCACAATACTTTTATCATCACTATAAAGTATTCGTATAAGTGTTATATTATTGGTATCACAGTATCTTGTTTTTATACTATCGTATCTCTTAGTGATTATATATTTTTCCTCGGTGTTCCATCCTTTATTGTCAAACCGATAATGTTGCTCGCCATCATATTCTATAATAACATTATAATACGGTAAGAAGAAATCAAATCTCAATGGATACTTTTTTCCACGACAATCTTTATACATTTTCTGTCTAATGTATTTTATAGAGATGCTGTCCAGAAATTCCGCTATATATTTTTCACCCTTACTCGAACTACACCGCGGGCAACCATTCCCCCGATAAAAACTGTGAGCACTTGTAGACCAAATACCATGTTTATTACACACCGGAGTTATTTTATTACACATTCCGCCATAAACAACTTTTGACAAATCATAAATGGAATTGTGTACAGCGTCACAATGTCTAATAAAGTCATCTTGTTTCATAGTTATAGATGATGTTATAGCCGCTCGACCACATTTCGGGCAACCGTTTCCGGATGTAAATGCTGAAGCCCTACAAGACCATTTTCCATGAACTTTACATATTGGTGTTATTTTACAGCGAGCATTTGTATATACAACCTCATCTAAAAAATACTTATCACCATGTACTTTTACACACTCGTTTACAAATTCTTCCTGTGTTTTAGTTGTTTTGTAGCGTTGACAATTCCTACCACACTCATAACATCCAGTTTTTCCATATACATGACTGGCGAAACTCACTAAAAAGTCACCATGATCATTACAAGTCACTATACTTTTAGTTCTTGTATTTACAAAGATATACTTTTCGTAATTGTAAGCATTTCCATGTATTTGATTTGCTTTTTGTACATAATACTCTTTTGTTTTCTGTTCAGTCATAAATAACTCCTTCCCCAAGGTGGCGCGAACCTCGCATGGAACTACCACACAAGGGTCAGGAAGTTATAAACTATTGCTTTGCGAGGTTCGCTTATAGTTCCTGTTATTACTATTTATATTATAACAGAAACTCCAATAACTCAAACAGCCAGAACGCCTCGGAACTCCTGAACACCCTCGGGAGTGGCTGGGAAGGTCATCTTCAAGCCGCCCGAAGCCAGCACAGTCGCGTCTGTGTCAGTCACTTCCACGCAGATGCCGTCATTGTACTTGCTGTCAGCGTCGAAGAAGCGACCCGTGACGCCACGGGTGAAGCCACGGTTGAGCAGGATGGGAACGAAGGGGTTGCTTGACATGGTTTTCTTTCAGGCAAACGCCGCACGGACGCGAGCGATGACGGGGTTGAGAGGGTTGGTCGGATCGGGATACAGGGCAGGCTTGCCCCAGGCACTCTTGGCGACCCAGGCAGCAAGTGCCTTGGAGTTGTCGCCGTAGACGAAGGCAGCTTCAGTGGCGACTCGGACGGGCATGGTGGGCTTGTTGCTCATGCCCATATCATAGGGGGCGGGGAGGGAGAGTCAAGAACTACTTGGCGATGAGCTTGGCGAGCAGCTTTAGCACTTCCTTGCCGTCATCTTTCTTTTCGCTGCCGTTCACCATGTTGTTCACCCATTTGTTCCACTTGGATATTAACCACAACACCGCAAGGAACGGGGTAGCGGCGAGGCAGATGAGAGCGGCGGCTCCGATGAGCAGGAGAGCGGACATCATAGCGGCAGCCCCAGCGCCTTCTTCTCAGCATCGGTGAGCTTGGCGAGCGCAATGCGCTTGACTTCCTCCACATCGTAGTTCCAGTATTCAGCCACCGAAGCGAACAGCGGACCACACACTTCACGAACATCATGCTTCGGATCCATCTTGGTGCCCATCACACCATGCTTGCCCCAAAAGCGTTTATCGTTGCAGACGGTGACTGCATCTTCCTTGTTGACGAAGCGAGCAGCCACTACGCTATATCCGCGACCCTCCACTCCATCCGAGTTGTAGGTGAGTTCGTAATACTTGAGGGTCTGAGGCATGGGGTTCTCTTGGTTGTTGGTCTTATTGTACCAATCCACTCACGCAGTCAAGCAGTTTTATCGGTCGTCGTCGTAGTGACGAACATCCTCGTCAAGCGAGTCCTCTTCCAGTTCCTTGACCCGAGCCTTGTAGCCCTTGGTTGCCTTGCCGTTCCAACCGTCGCCCCCCTTGTTCTTCTTCCACTTTGAGGGGTTGCGCTTTGGGCGCTCAACAAACACTTCGTTCTCGTTTTCCATGTGATTGTCCTGTTTCCTTATTTCTTTTGTTTATTCCTTGCTCTGGACGAAGAGCAAGAAACCGGCGGTTGACATGAACCCGAGAGTGGCGAGGGCGAATAGGATCGCTCCAAGTGAGCCGCTGGGGTAAGTGACGATGACAGGGGCAGTGATGAGGAAGCCCACGAAGCTGACGATGATGAGGATCTGGCGGAGGATGTTGTTCATGCTAGTATTGTAAGGGGTGGGAGAAACAAGTCAAGGATCACTCGTGAGAGCGACCCTTGTGCTTATTCTTGCGATTGTAGCGGTTCTTGTCGGTGAACACACGCTTGAAGGGGATGACGGGCAAGCGGGTGACGGTGCCGATGGTGGAGGGCTTGTTGCTCATGATGAGGGTATCCTACACCATATTTATGGAATGTCAAGCAGGGTTCTTCTGAACCCTCAAGCGGTACAGCCTGCCACGCTTCGGGTGGTTATAAGCACGCATGTAAGCCTTTCCACCGAGTCGGAGGATGCGCTTATGCTCACGGAGAGCATCAGTCTTGTCGGTGAAGAAAGCGTCACGGGGGTCATTGAGGTTCATATGGTTTCCTTGTAATCCTATTTTACGGGTTTGTAGAATAACTCAATCGGCGGTCGCCACTGTATCACTCAGTTAGTCAGACCACAGGCAAAGTTCTCTTCCAGGGTAATCTCATGGTAGAAGAAAGACATGGTGCGGGTGGTGTACCACAGCTTGACCTTGACCTCAATAATGTCGCCCAGGTCACGAACAACCTTGCCAGAGTAGACCCTGGACAGGTTTCTGGCGGGCTTAACCTTGCCCGAACGCTTGCTGACGTACTCAGGCAGGAACTTGGAACGGAGGCACAGCACGGGCGTACCGGGCTTGAGGGAGGGGGAGCGGGAGGCAGTTGGGCGCTTCATGCTCATATCATAGGAAGCGGAGTTGATTTGTCAATGGGGTGTTTACTGACCGTATTGCAACTCTCGCTTCATGTAATCAATAACTTTTTGATGTTCTTCTATACTACCAGAGCCTTTTAGAGCATTAGCCCTATATGATATAACTTTTACATTCCCCTTGACATATCCACGAGTATTGTCTATTCTGTCGAGTGTTGGCGAGTTATCACTGAAATACTTTTTATCATCGTTTCCACCTATTATTATAGGTATTCCCAAAACCGGGCAAACCGTAGGAATAACTATATCTTCGACCGATATGTTTATTTCTAAGCCTTTTTCTACTGCTCTCTTTTTAGCAAGATGCAGCAGTATAGAGGGCATTCTACTTTTATATCTTTCTCTATCTTTCCTGCGTATTTTGTCTTTATCATCGTCAGTTAGGTTCGCATATTTTATTCTGCGATTTTTATTATTTTGCTCTGTATTCCTTGACATAATAACTCCTGCTTCCGTGTGGAACGAAACCCGGAATGGAACATCCACTCCGGAAGCAGGCGCTATAATAAACTTGACTTTCCGGGTTTCGTTTACTGTTCCTGCATATCTATTTATATTATAGCAGGTTCCGTTATTTCACCCAACAACCTTCAGGTGTGAGAGCATCACACTCTTGCCGAAGCGAGCATTATCATCCAGTTTCTTGACCTTACCAGACACCTTGACGGTTGAGCCAGGGGTGAAGCTTTCCTTGGCACCCGAGTAGAAGGAACTGAACGTGTAGCCATCGGTGCTGACCATTTTGATGAGCAGACTGGTGCCGAAGGAACTGAACACTTCCTTGACCATGTTGATGCTGACTTCCACCGCAACCTTGTCGCCTTCCTTGCAGGGGTAGAACTCATTCTTGACGGTTGACTTCACGCTTTCCTTGGCAATCTTGCCGATCTCGTAGTAGATAGCAGCAGCCGCAAGCTGGGCATCCTTCACACCAACATAGCCCTTGTTGAGCAGAATACCGAACTTGAAGGCAAAGGCATCCAGAGCAGTTGGATTGTTGATATAGGAAGGCAGGATCCGGTCAGACAGACGCTTGACAACCGAAGCAGCCATAGCCTTATGCTCGTCAGTCGGGGTCATTTCCTTGCGCCAGTCAGCGAGGCGCGGTTCCTTGCCGAGAGTCAGCAGCAGAACATCGTCGCCGGTCTTGACCTTGCCGAACTCAGCGGCAGCAGCATTGACGAATCCATTCTTGCTCACAAGCGAGATGGTAGCAGCAGCGAACTCGTCCAGGGGAACGACACGGGGAGCAGCCGAACCGTAGCCCCAGCGTTCCCCGTCGTTGCCGATTTCACTGATAGCAGCATCGAACTCCATACCAGCAACGGCAGCAGCAGGATCCACACCCAGGAACACTTCAAGGCAGGTTGAACCGACCATGACAGTTTCATCGTTGCACGACTGAACCACATAACCAGCGTTCCGCTTGCGATTGATGCCGCAATGCGAGCAGACGATTGGCGAAGTCACGAAGCGAGCCGCATGCTCGTTTGACAGGTTGATGCCCGAAACCTTGTTCCGGGGAACTCCATTGACTTCATCAGCATGCTCGACCTTAGCGATGAACACATAATCGCCAGCCTTGCGGATTACTTCATAGTCGATCTTGACCTCATTCCACTCGACCAGTTCCGGAAACTTCTTGTCCTCGCTCACGTCCACCGTGTAGGAGCGGAGGATGCTGGCAACGGGAGCCTTGCAGCCCAGCTTGACAGCCTTCTTGCCCAGCTTCGCCAGAGCAGCAGTCAGTTGCTCAAAGCGGAAGGCGGGGATGTTGAGGGTGCGGCTGGCGAGGGTGGGAGCGTTGCTCATGAGTGTAGTATATGAAGCGGGGGAGGGGAGTCAACAGAGAGTTTTACAGTGTGACACAGTGGCGACCGCACCGGGTCGGTCTTGACCCTACTTGCTCACCTTCGGCTTGCGAGCCTTGCTCACCTTGATGGCAGGGTCGTAGCCGTCATGGTTGATGAGGGAGCGCAGCACATAATCCTTGTCGCAGTTCTTGTCGAAGAACACGGTGTCGATGTTCTTGCGGTTGAGAGTGACGGTCCAGGCGTTGCATGCCATGTCAGCGGTTCCTTGGTTGTTGAGCAGAGTATAGGGCTTGGCGTCAGGTTGTCAAGCGGCAGCATCCTTGGTGATGGCATCCAGCTTATCCTCCATCTGCTTCAGCAGCGAGAGCATCGCCAGGGTCTTGCGGCTCTTGCCCTTGCCGATCCAGGCACGAAGGTCAGCAGCGCAGCCCTTGGCGTAGCCAGCATCATACTTGATGCCGCCCATCTTGCCAGCGTAGATGCAGTTGCGGTTGAAAAACTCGTCGGCACGCTTGGCGTCGAACGAGAGGGAGGGGTTGTCGTTGCTCATGCGTGTAGTATAGGCGGCGGGGAGCGGCTGTCAAGCGATGAAGTCAGTGTGTCATATACTCTATTATCTTTTTGAGTTCTTCTATTGTAGAGTCGCGTTTTATGGCATTGGCACGCCACGATATAACTCTCACATTACCCTTGACATAACCTTTTGAGTTGTCAATGCGGTCAAGCGATGGTGAGTTATTTCTGGCAGTCATTTCACAATCACGATGTATTGGTATTCCAAGAACAGGGCAGACCTCGGGAATAACTATATCGTCAACAGTCAAGTCAAACTCCAATCCATTACGTTTTGCTCGCCTTTTAGCATCAGACAACAAACGCTTCTCTTTATGCTTTATATAAGCGGCTCTTCCTCGTTCACGTCTCAACATTAGTTCATCGGGGATTAGATTTTCGGATTTTCGCATTTCATTGAGAAATACCTTATTCCCATTCCAGTGTTTGCGGCTGGTATTATTATGCTTTTCTATCTGTTCAGGTGTCAAGTTCTCTTTCCGTTTAGCGGCTCTAAGTTCCTCAAGTTCTGATGGCGTTAGACTGCTATATTTTTCTCTATTTTGTAGATTTATTCTATCTCTATTTTTATCCACCCATTCTCGTTTCCACCTTCTACCACATTCCAAACAAGTGTTCCTTTTCTTCATGAATAAGGATGCGTTTTTCTCAACGCCACATTTATTACAAACTCTTGTTTCGGTATTTTCCATAAAATAACTCCTGTTCCAAGTGGTACAAGCCTCGCGGGAACGACCAGCGAGGAACAGGAGTTATAAACTTTATTGCTTGCGAGGCTTGTTTACCGTTCCTGTATTACTATTTATAAAACTTTTTACCGATTTTGCCAATTATTTTTACCCGACTTTCATACTTATCCCAACAACGGGCGTGATACGCTGTCAAGTCACCTTCACAATCCCGAGAAGCGTTTGCTGCTATTTCTATGTTATGCCCCTCGTCAAGTAATCCGTTGATACTCTCAGCAAGGCATGCGCAGAGATTTACTCCACATACACGGAAGGTCACTTCGTCAGCAGGCTTCATCATCTTGCGCAGCGGGTTGCGGTGACGCTTCCAGCCGTTCATCAGCCCAAGGACGGGTTTCACCCCACGCATCACATCCAGCACTTCCTCGGCTCCGCTGTCATTATCTTTCAGCACATACCACGCACGGGAGTAGCTGCCAATCTCAGCCCGAATGTCATCATGGGTGCGGGTGGCGAAGTAGCCGTCGCCATCATATTCCAGATTGGCGTATTCCAGCACGATGATGGGGAGGCGGTTGCGCTTCGCCCAACGAACCTGGGCGCATGCGGCGTTGATGAGCGCCTGTTCTCGACCATCCTTCACACCGAACTGGTCAGTAGTGCCAAGCTCGCCAGTGAAGTAGGGTTGAAGGTCGCAGACGATGAGGGCGGTAGCGGTCATATGTCACCATCATACAAGGCGGCGGGAGAAGTCAAGAAACAAACAAGGGGAGCCGATTTCTCGGTTCCCCTTTCAGTCACCACAACCAATCAGTTCATCATCCCCCTGTTTGCGAGCGTCCCCACGCTCTGTCCCAGCCGTCCCATGCTGGCTGGTATGACTCTATTGTAAGGCGGTTTCCGGTTTTGTCAATACCCTACTCGAAGTACCAGACCTCAATATGTTTCTTTGTGAACTCTTGATAGGTCTGGATCGACCCACACTCGGGGTCGTTGTCGTGTGGCATCGCATTTCGGTCAGCCCACTTGCGGTAGATGGCTTGCGAGATTGCGTTGCCCTTACGAGCTTCCTTGAGGGCGGAGAACGCTTGCTTGAGATTAAACTTTGATGGATCCATTGTTTCCCTTAGTCGATGAAGATGTTCATGTATGCGATGGCGTAGAACTTGTCGTAATCGGTCACAGCATCGTATTCAGGGTCGGGCAGCAGAGGCATCTTGTTGCTCGCAGCCCACTCGTTGAACACGGCAGCCGATACCATGTTGCCAGCCTTAGCCAGCACGAACACCTTGTAGGCTTCATCCAGTAGAAGATCGGTGGGCTTCATGCTCGTGCGCCCCGCAAGACTGCCACGCCGTAGTGCTTGGCAGCACGCTTCTGAACCTCACGCACACGGATGAGCCTGTCGAGCGCCTTTCCGTTGCGAGGGAAGTCGCAGTAGGCGGCGAGGGCATTCTGGTAGGCGAGGTTGAGAATGGCGGGGAGGGTCTTGCTCATGCTTATATCGTATCAAGTGGGGAGCGAAGTCAAGCCGAGACTTTTACGAACCTCGGCGGTTTCGGCGGTGGTTAGTTCAGGCTGTCTCACACGCTCACCGTTCACCGTCAGGGTTCCATCGTAGTTGATGAACTCGGTGGCTCGGTAGTTGTTCAGCCAGATTTCGGCGTTGCTCACCCGTTAGCCTCTTCCTCAAGGAACTCGTAAACCTTGTCAGGGATTTCGTCACGGGCGGCGGTGTCCATGTTGCGCACCTTACTGTAGGCACCGCCGTAGTTGCCTTCCTCCATCATTCGAGCGACAGCGAACATGTCTTCCGCATCGCCAGCATACATCGACATCATATCGGCTTCCTTCTGCTCCTTTGCCTGGGCAAACTTGCTCTCGGCAGCCTTCTGCATGAGGTTGATGAGCTTCTGGACTCGGGGGGAGATTTTACTCACTTGGCACTCCTGTCACTCTTGACATACCACTTCTTCGCCTTGGGGTAGTAGACGGCACGGGTGAAGGTCAGCGCAGGGCGGTGAGGGTAGAAGGCAACAGCCTCGCCCGAGTTGATGAGCAGCGCATCAGCCTTGCGGATGCTGCCAACACCGCTTGACCAGTCGTAGGTATAGGTGTTGGTGATGGTGCCATCCTTGCGAATGACAGAGATAGGCGGGGAGTTGGTCTTGTAGCTCATATGTGTTTTATTGTAGGAGTGGGTGACGAATGTCAAGCGGGAAGCGGCTTACCCGTGGCGTCGAACTTCTCACCAGTGGCGTAGTTGGTGATGATGAACTTGCTCTTGTTGATACCCTGGCACTTGAGAGTCTTGACAGCATCAGCCAGCGAGGCATGAGCAGAGAAGGCGTGGATGGAGCCGACGATGCGGGTGTGGAAGGGATACATGGGGCTGGTTTCCTTTGTCATGCGTATAGTGTAGCGGCTTCCTGCCGAGTGTCAAGCGGCAATCGCAGGCACACCTTCCTTGTAGTGAACGGTGTTCAGGTCGGAGTTCCAGCCAGCCTTGATGTAGGTCTTGTTCTCGAAGCGCAGGGCGTTGGGCATCGCCTTGTATTCCTCGAAGGTGCCACCGTTGTAGAACAGCAGCCAGAAGCGACCGTCAATCAACTGATTGGCGGCGGGGAGGTAGGCGTTGGGGATGGCGGTTGCTTGGCTCATGTGTGTCATTATAGAAGCGGGGAAGCGAAGTCAAGCACCAATTTAGAGCGGAGCCTTAGCCACTTCCTCGTCTTTGCTCCATGCCAGGATAACAGCATCCAGCATCTTCTCACGCTCGGCAATCTCTGCCCGAATGTCAGCCTTGACCTTCTCCCATGCAGCAGCCTTGCTCGGGTAAACGGTTTGACTTTCGATTGACTTGCCCTTGTCAGTTTCATCCTCGTACTCGTAGTAGAAGGAGCCATCAACAGCTTGCTTCACTTCGCTACTGGATGCGCCCTTGCCAGCGGGAATGGGAATGAGGCAGACGCTCTTGTAGGAGCCGTAGATGCGGTAGAAGGTGTCGGTGGCTTTGCTCATGCTCATATGATAGGCAGAGGGGCAGACAAGTCAAGCCCGAACTTCTTCTCAGCGATTACCTTGTCAAGCACATAGTAATCCTGGCAATACTTCACCACGCGGAACGACAGGTGATCCTCGTAATGTTTTTCGTTGAGGCAGGCGGCTTGATCCAGCGCACACTTCCAGACGGATCCCCCATACATTTCATAGAGGAACTGGTCAGCACCACTCTCGTAGAGCCAAATGCTGTCAACCTTGTCGGTGACATCGGGGATTGCCATTTTGGCAGCGTATTCCTTGTCGGTGAGCATCAGATGCTCGCAGTCGAGTGGACAACGGGAGCGCCACCCTTCTCAGCCAGGACTACGGTGACTTCGTACTGCTTGCGAGCCTTGAAGAAAGCCGCAGCCTTCGTCTGAGCCTCGTAGGAGGTTGAGGCGTAAACCTCGGCTCGCTTGCCCTTGTAGAAGCAGACATAGCCGTTGGTGGAGGGGGCGGGAGTGTTGCTCATATGCTCACATGATAGGGGCTGGGAGCCGCTTGTCAAGGGGTCAGGGCACCACGCTGAAGGCATCGCCCACCTTGGCAACCTTACCCATTTTCGTCAAGGCTTTGAGCAGCCGAACCGTGCGGTCGAAGCCACTCGGGTCGCTCGGCAGCGAAGCCCAGCCAGCCAACTCGACTTCCTTGATGCTGCCCTTGCTCTTCATGAACTCCACGAGGTTGTTCATTTCACGAGCCTTCTTCTCGGCACGCTGACCGCCGCCAGCACCCATCGCGCTCTTGTCTTTGTTGTTCGCCTGACTATCGTCAATCGGGTTCTCGAAATCCCAACCGCTGCGGGTCATGCGCAGCGAGACGTTGCCCGTCGAGCCGAACCGGTTCTTGTCGATTTCGATGTTGCGAGCGCCGGGTCCGAAGTCTTCCTCGTTCATTTTGCTGATGCTCACGCAGCCATCAACCATGTGTTCGATGGAACTGTTGCCCTTGCTCTTGCCTTCCTTGGTGCAGTGAAGGATGATGAAGACAATGGTATTGGTTTCCTTCGCACGCTTGTAGAACTGACCAGTCGCCCAAACCTCGGTGTCGAACTTGGGGATATTTTCGTCGGTGGTCATGGCAGCGAGCGAGTCGATGATGATCACGTTGAACTTGCCCATGAGCGGGATGATGCTCTCAACCTTGCTCTTGTTGCACACCGCTACGTCGGTCGTGCCGAGACGCTGGCAGGAGTAGGCAAGCTGGGCAACGTGTTCCTCACCCGAGATGTACAGAGCCTTGACGCTCGTGGTCGCACGCTGGAAGCCCTGCGCCAACTGAAGAAGCAGGGTGGTCTTGCCGACGCCACGGGGAGCCGACACCGTGTAAACGGAGCCTGGGACGAAGTTGCCCACAAGGTCATCGACTAGGGTGATGCCGCATGACAGACGGTTGAAGAAGCAGTCGGGAATGTCAATCTCACCCGCGATCTGGATATCAGTTTCCTGAATTCCAACATCGTGGACGGAAGAGCGAGCGGGAGCTTTGAGTGTCTTGGTCATATGTGTTTATTGTAGGGGTTGGGGGCGGAAGTCAAGCGTCAGTTATGCCGCATCATCCACGACAATCTGCTTGACATAGAAGTTGAAGCACAAGCCCTTTGTGGCGATGTTGTTGGCAACTGTGTCATACAACTCCTGCGCTCGGAACTCAGCATCCTCGGGTTTCGAGAAGATGCCGAAGTTGCGCTCAACCTCCAGCATATTGCCGTTGAGGGAGACGGTGCGGGTGACGGAGAAGAGTTTCTTGCTCATGCGAGTATCTTACAGGGTTGTGGTGAGAGTCAAGAACTACCTGTCACCAGCCACGAAGCGGTCGAAGTATTCCTGGGTATCCTCGGTGACTTCCTGCCCGTCGTTGGTGACGGAAGCATACAGGTCATCCAAGTCTCGTTCCTGCTTCATGAAAGCCTGGACGAGCGGATCGGTGGAGGGGAGGTTTTCGATTTGGGAGTAGCGGATCATGAGCATGATTATATGGAGCGGGAGCCAATGTCAAGAACGAAGAAACCCAGCGCAAGCTGGGTTGAGAGTCGGCGGATCTAAGGTCAAATGGACCGGGTGCTGCTGCCCCCCTCTAGCGACCGCAGGCGTCGTTCCTGCGGTGGTCATTGTTTTTCGCTATTCTCGTTTACTCGTTTACTTAACCATCCCCTCAAGCACGCTCTGGCTCACCTTCTCAGCCCCACCCAGCCCATACTGCCCCAGGTGCTTGCTGGTGGTGCGGGAATACTTGACCTCGGTCTGGTAGCGGGTGCCATCGGCAGCCACCACACCCACAAGGGTCTTGTAGGAGTAGTACGCCTCGACACCAGACTGGAGTCGGACGGCAACTCGGTTGCTCTCGTTGATGATGATGGTGGGGGTAGACATGGGAGTGTGCCTTTCGTGGCTTCTCTTGGGTGATGTGTCTATTCTACAGAGTCGGAGCGGAAGTCAAGACCTTTTCAGGCGACCCGAACCGCATCCACTCGGAAGTAGCGAGCCGCACGCTCGGTGACTTCCTCGACCACGGGGCGGAGAGCGGCGGGGATCTTGGCATCGGTGCCCTTGACAGCCCGACCGAAGGCAATCTGCCACGACTTGCGCTTGTCGATGTTGCCCAGCTTGCGGTCAGCCTTGGCGACGAAAGCCCAGCCAACGGTCACATCACCAGACGGACCCTGGAAGGCAGCAGCCAGCCCGATGGGGTTGCCCTTGGAGTCACGCAGATGGCGAGCGACGGTGTTGCGGGGGACGGTGAACTTGGACATGTGTTTTTCCTTGTAGGAGGTTGAGAGTTGATTGTAGGAGGCGGGAGCCGTTGTCAAGCGATAGCTGCGACGGCGCTTTTGATGCTATGAAAAAACGAATCGCAGTAGCAGTCGGTCATGATGTCGGTGTGAGGGCTGCGAGCGACCACATAGGTCGTGATCGGGTCTTTCTCGTCGTAGTAGCTCGTGCCACCCTTGACATGCACGAACTTGGGCTGGGTGTGCCACTCGACCATCCGACCGGAATTGGGGTTCTCAGCGATGAAGCTGGGATTACCCCGACGCTCCTGCTCCCGAGTGGAACGAAGCCCGGAATGGAACATCCATTTCGGGAGCAGGCGTTATATAAACTTGAGTTTTCCGGACTTCGTTTATTGTTCCTGCTATTACTATTTATATTATAGCAGGTTTTCTTATTTTTACATCTTCACATATGAAACGGAATAATACTTGCAGGCATCCTCCGCGATCTGGTCAAGCTCGGCAAGATACTTGTTGTGCTGCGCTTCGACGTTGCCCTTGGTCATGCGAACCTTGCCACGCTGGAACACTCGGTTGTAGTCACGCCCCATCAGATACTTGACGAAGCCACCCTCCACGATGCCGACACTGGCACGGGTGATGAGTTCACCATCGAACGAGCGGTGAGTGGTCAGGGAAAGCTGACGGTTGCCAGGAAGGGCGGCGGTCGTTTCGACTCGCTTCTCCTTGCTGGTGAAGGTGGAGTAGGTGGTGGAGACGAGAGTGTTGCTCATGGGTATGATTGTATTGGTTGGGGTGGGCTTGTCAAGAGGGAAAAGTTGTTCCCTCGGGGTAGTAGGCGTTGCGGGGTTTGGTTTCAGGCGGCGAACAGTGACCAGCGTCGATCAGAGCGGCGGCGGTTCGACCATAGCAGCCCTGAAGCTGCCACGCCATTCCGGTGTCGATCAAGCCCTGGAAAAAGTCGATGACTTCATCCTCGGTGTTTATTTCACCGGACTCGAAAGCCATGATCTTATCCACAGAGCAGCGGGGGTCATTGAGAGCCATGTAGGCGGTTCCTTGGTTGTTGAGCATATCATAGGCATCGGCTGCATATGTCAAGTCACTTCTTCACAGGCACCAAGATGCCGTCCTTCTGCACAAAATCCATGGTCAGGGCGGGGTCATTGCTGCTTGCGGCAGTCTGCTTGCGCTTCTTGCGACCATCGGGGGTGCGCTTCGGCTTGTTGAGCGGCTTGCCTTCCAGATTGGTCTTGACAACCCGTTCATCCTTCTGGCGGAAATACTCACCAATGTCGATCAGCTTCTCCATGATAACATCACGAAGCGGGGCGAAGGTCGGGTGCTTGAGCATGAAGCGGAGAGAAGCCACGACTTCCTCACTCAGTCGGTCAGGCTCATACGAGCGGATAGTGGCAGCAAGAGCGGCGTAGGCTGGCTTCATTGGGGGTTCCTTATGCGGTTCATTATCCATGGTAGCATCCTCCTGTCAATACTATTTAGACACGAAAAACCCCCACCTGTACCACACAGATGGGGGAACGCCTTGGTGCAGCGTATTTGTTTTTATCAAGCCTGCGGGGCGGTGAAGTCCTCGGGCTGGGTAGGCGCAGGAACATCAGCCTTCACGGCAGGCTGGCGGCGGTAGGCGAACTTCTCGGCACCAAACTCCTTGCGAAGATGCGGCAGCGAACGCTGGAAGGTTGCGAGCTTCCAACCGACAGCATCGGCGCACTCCTGGGCGCTCTTGCCGCTATTCCAGGCTTCCGACAGCTTCTCGACCTTCGCCAGCTTCTCAGCCTGACCCTCGGCGGTGTTCAGCGCCGTGCGACCGAAAGCGGGGCGCTTGGGAAAGAGTTCAGGGAACTTGCGGCGAAGAAGAACGATCTTGACCTGGGCGGCATTGTCCGACTTCAGACCAGCAGCTTCACGAAGCTCACCGATCTTCGCACCGCTCTTCCAGAGAGCCGAGAGAGCGTTGACCTTCTGCATCTTCGCTTCCTTCTTCGCACCCTTGACAGCAGCAACCTGCTCGGCACGGGCAGCCGACTTCACAGCAAGTCGCTCCTTGTGGGCGGCGATAGGAACGATGCCCTGACCCTTGAGGATCAGCGAGATGTTCTGGTGGGTGACATTGTATTCAGCGGCGAGCGCACGAGTCGAAGCTCCAGCCGCAGCCTTGGCGGCAATCTCGGCGTTGCGCTCGGTGAACTTCGAGGTCTTGTGGGTATACTTGCGCTTCTCGGGCTTGATGCCCTTGACCAGCTTGTTCACGGAAGGGGCGGAGATGTTATGCTTGACAGCAAGCTCTCCCTGAGTGAAGTTGCCAGTGGCGTAGTCAGCACGGATGGCGGCGGTGAGGGTTTCATCAATCTTGGCACGAACAGTCATTGTGTTTCTCCTTGTAGGTTGTAATGACAGGTTTAGTATAACAGGCTTTAGCGGATCGGCAATCGGGAAAGAAGCTTATAGCTTTTTGGTTGGTGTCAAAAGCGGGGCGATGAGAAAGGCTTGGAGACGAGTGTGCCGTTGGGCAGGCGTACCACGTCGAACACAAAGAAATGCTTGCCTGTCTGAAGCTCCTTCCATTCGCTCGACTCCATCAGACTCTCCTGGGTGCTGAACTCACGGGAGACGATAGAGTAGGAGGGGCTGGTCTTCGAGTAATCGTGACCACTGCCCGGCAGGGCTTCGAACGAAACCTTGGAGTCAGCCAATCCCCAGCCGAACATCTGGCGCAGGAGCTTAATGCAGCCGATCTTGTTGGTGCTTCCTTCAGGGTTGACGCCCGTGATGCGGATGTGGAACAGACCCTTGTTCTCATCTTCACGCTCCAGAGCGTCGGCATGCTTGGCGACTTCTTCGATGAAGCGGATAGGGTCATCAACAGCCTGTAGACGGGAGAAGCCGTTCCACTGGTTCAGCGTCAGAAGAGTCTGAATGCTGCCAACCAGAAGCCGTGCCAGTTCCTTGGCGTTGCAATCCTTCTCACCGATGATATCCATTAGAAGAAGCTCGCAATCTTCTCGAAGTAGAAGGCAACCATCACCACATACTCACCGCAGAAGCGGTTGTAGTGGATCATGGAGTTCATGAAGGCAGTGGCTTGCTCGGCTGACTCGAACATTGTTTTTCTTCCTTGATGTGTATATTGTAGGAGTTGGCGAACAGAAGTCAAGGGGTCAGGACTGCCCCTTATCTCAAACTGTATCACACAACACATTATCCAGAAACACAACTATATCCGCATCGGACATAGTAAACTTTATTCTATATAAAACTATATTGTTATCATTACAATATTTGGTTTTTATATTATCTCTTCTACGAACTTTACTCAACTGTTCTTCACTGTCAGTTCCAAACCAAATATTAGATTTATAAAAATGCTGCTCCCCATCATATTCTATACAAATGTTTTTAGATGGTAAGTAAAAATCAAAAGGAAGTGGAAGTTTATCGCGACAACTATGAAATCTTTTTTCCCGTGTAAAATCTATATTTTTACTTTTTAGGTATTCTTCTATGAAAATCTCCCTCTTACTACTTCGACATTTAGGGCATCCTTTTCCGCTTATAAAACTTCCAGCTAACGGGGACCACTCTCCGTGTTTCCTACATATAACAACTATTCGGGAGCGGGTGCCTTTATATTCTATTTTATCCAACAAATATCTATCGCCGTGTTTCACTTTACATCTATCAATAAAATCATTATCATGTGTTCTTGTTTTAGTGTTGGACGCTTCCTGGCTACATTTCTTACATCCACATACCAAAAACCTATCGGCTCTTGTATTCCATTCTCCATGTATTTTACATATTGGTGTCACTTTACATCTGGAGTTCGTATAAACTATTTTACTAATATCATATTTGTCGCCATGTTTATCAATACAATCTAATATATACTTTTCGTGCGATTTAGGTTTCGGACCCATAAAATAACTCCTGCTTCCGTGTGGAACAAGTCTGGAATGGAACATCCACTCCGGAAGCAGGCGCTATAATAAACTTGAGTTTTCCAGACTTGTTTACTGTTCCTGCTAATACTATTTATATTATAGCAGAAAAATGTATTTTAACTAACTCCGGTGGGATGACTGCCATTCCAGCTTGCGTCATGGTCAGCCGCATCCTCGGCATCATACATGTCGTTGCGGTGCATCTGCTCCAGCATCTCGTA
>Ga0316612_1000273_pt1 | contig 18086 bp, 15 predicted proteins | sample MIS2016226_MG_FD_207676 | JGI IMG/M metagenome (GOLD analysis project Ga0316612, IMG submission 207676) | Microbial mat bacterial communities from Middle Island sinkhole, Lake Huron, Michigan, United States - MIS.2016.226 | ecosystem: Environmental > Aquatic > Freshwater > Lake > Sediment... | reverse complement strand
TAGAACTGTCTCAGGTAATTGAAGCGGGGACAGTCCAACTTAACGAGCTTAGCGATCGCGTCCATACCCTTGGTGAAGAAGAATATCTGTCGGTTTCGAGCAATCTATCTGCACAACAGGCAGAATTGCGCGGCTTACAGCGTCAACAGCAATCTCTAACCAGTTCCTATCAAAACAATCAAAATCATATTGTCAGTACTCAAGAGGATATTGATCATCTTCTGCGAGACTCAGAGCAATTAGAATCGCAAAAACAATTTAAAGAAGAAGCAGTCGTCACTGCCGAAAAAGCCCGTGATCAACAATCAGCGATTGTTTCGCAATATCGCAAGGAAGTCCAAGCGATCGCCTCAGCATCCTCAGAATGGGTGCGGCAGCAAACCCAGCTACGGCAAGATGTAGATAGCGCTCAAGCGGAACTCGATCCTCAAAAGCAAGAGCAAACCAGAATTAAGGAAGTACTTAACCAGCGATCGCTTCAGTTAGAATCGCAGGAAAAAGAACTGCAAGAAATCATGGCTGGCGAAGGTCGCTATGCTGTGGATATGCTCTCTAATCAATCCTTAGAGGATGCTCTCCGATTGCAAGAAGCAGAGGTAAATGGTGCGGAAACCTTGGTACAAACCCTTGCTAAAAATCTTGCGGAAGCCCAATTAGAAGTTCAGCTTCAGAATGAAACTATCGATCGCCTCAATCAAGAGCAACGGGTCAAAACGCGCCAACTGGATAAACTAGAGGCTCAGGTGCAGGCAAGCCGTGAAGTTCAAGGCACTAGGGCTTCTCAGGTAATCATCGAAGCGGATATGTCGGGCGTTTATGGACTAGTCGCTCAATTGGGACTAGTAGAACCAAAATATCAATTAGGATTAGAAATCTGTGCGGGTGGAAGATTAGGCAATCTAGTCGTAGAAAGCGATGAAGTTGCTGCGGAAGCGATCGCTTTACTTAAACGCGAACGGGCCGGACGCGCCACTTTCCTGCCCTTGAATAAGCTGCAACCTGCTAAGTTTCCCTCACGTACTGAAGCCCAAAAATTAGGAGCGATCGATTACGCCTTTAATCTCGTCACCTACGAAGATCGCTATCAAGATATCTTCTCTTTTGTTTTCGGCAATACCCTCGTCTTTGAGAATCTTAATCAAGCAAGGTTCCATATTGGCAAATATCGCATGGTCACGCTCGAAGGCGAAATTTTAGAAACTTCGGGCGCAATGACGGGCGGTAGTGCGCCATTACATACCAGTTTGCATTTTGGGAATGCTAAGCCTGCGGAATCGTCGGAAGCTAAGCAACTGCGCGATCGCCTGTTAGAAATCGATCAAATGTTGACGAGACTAAATCAGCGTTTGCGCGGCGCATTAACAGGGATTGCTAAGTATGAAGAGCAATTGCAATCCGCCAGAACTACCCATCGTGAAGCTCAACTCAAACGCGATCGCATCTATGAACAAATCGAACGCAACAGCCGCGATCGCACCCGTCTCCAAGACCAAATTCAACAAACTCGCGCTGCGATCGAAATCGGGCAATCTCAACTGAATACCCTCGATGGCAATATTGCTGAACTAGAAGCTAAGCTACTAGTTAAACGCGCCGAACTTACAGAACTAGAAAAGTCTGGAACCCATACCCGTTGGTTACAAGCACAGGAAGCTTTACAGGGTCAGGAAGCATTATTAAATAGTGCAGAAATTGAATTGCGAACCGCGAAACAACAGTTAGGTGAATTAGAGAATCAACATAAGCTTGCTCTCGAAAAAATGGCGCAACGCCAAACCCGTCTCCAAGAACTGCGTAACACTCAAACAGAACTAATCAACAATGCCGCCCAAATCCAAAATCAAATTAAACAAACGGAAAATGCGATCGCCTCTTACCAATCGCGTTTAGAAGTTCTCGAACAAACCATTGGTGCGGCGAAACAGGAACGTGATGCGGCGGAGCGATCGCTTCGCGCCCAACAGCAACAACAGCAACAACAGGAATGGCAGTTACAAAAAAATCGTGAACGTCAAGCGGAACTAGAACAACAAATTGCTCAATTTACTGAACAACTTGATCAAATCGAACTTCCCGATATTGTGCCTGAAGTTCCTGAATCAATGACCCTCGAACAGTTGCAACTAGAGCAGCGCCGCCTGCTCAAGCGAATTCAGGGCATGGAACCCGTCAACATGATGGCGATCGCTGAATACGAAGCCACATCCCAACGTCTCGAAGAACTGAGTAGCCGTCTCGAAACCCTCAATCAAGAACGTACTGAACTTTTAATTAGAATTGAGAACTTTACTACTTTGCGTCAACGCGCCTTCATGCAAGCCTTTGATGCCGTTAATGGACATTTCAAAGAAATTTTTGCGGAACTCTCCGATGGCGATGGCTATCTGCAATTAGAAAATCCTAATGCACCTCTTAGTGGTGGTTTAACTCTGGTTGCTCACCCCAAAGGTAAGCCCGTCCAGCATCTCGCCTCTATGTCTGGCGGTGAAAAGTCCCTCACTGCCCTTAGTTTTATCTTTGCCCTCCAGCGCTATCGTCCCTCACCTTTCTATGCCTTCGATGAGGTGGATATGTTCCTTGATGGGGCGAATGTGGAACGCCTATCGAAAATGGTACGCAAGCAAGCCAATCTCGCCCAGTTCATCGTGGTGAGCCTGCGCCGCCCCATGATCGAGGCTTCCGAGCGCACCATCGGCGTAACTCAAGCAAGGGGCGCACATACTCAGGTGTTGGGCTTAGAACTACGTTCTAATGTCACTTCGAGTTAGTATACGAAGAGATAAAATCCAGACAAATTTTAAAAAAGCTTGCTTAGCAAGCTTTTTTAAAATTTATCTGGGGCAAAAAAGCGCTGTATTAGCCAATTATTGTTTCGTAAATTTTCCCCATGTCATCCCGATCCGCCAATTCTTCGCGTATGTCTACTTACTGGCAGAAGTTTTTACCTTGGCTCGAATCCTGCGCGATCGCGGCTTGGGGAATTGCCCTCACAAAGCTCTGGTTATCAGAGCAACTATATCTGTTAGTGCATCCCAACTACATTCCTTTAACAGCGATCGCGGGTTTAGGGCTGATTTTTGTTGGCGGTGCAGAGGCTTGGCGGGTGGCAAAACGGCGGCGCGGCTATACCAACAATCAACAACACGTTAATCTGATCAAGCCATCCTTGAGCAGCAGCTTACTTTTGATTGTGGCAATTATTGCGCTATGTATCAATCCTCGACCTTTCACTAGTGAAAAAGCGATTCATCGGGGCGTAATTGAAAACATTGCCGATGCGAGAACTATTCCCAAATCTTTTCGCGCCAGTAATCGTCCTGAAGAACGCACCCTCGTAGAATGGGTACGCACGATCAGCGCTTATCCTGAGCCAGATGCCTATAAGGGACAGAAGGTAAAAATCACAGGTTTTGTCGTCCATGCTCCTGATCAGCCTGACAATATGATTTTGTTGACGCGGTTTGTGATTACCTGCTGCGCTGCTGATGTGTATCCTGTGAGCTTGCCCATCAGAATTACCGAGAGTCGCGCTAACTATCCTCAAGATCGCTGGTTGCAAATCGAAGGTCAAGCGGATGTAGAAACGACCAATGGCAAGCGTCAGGTTGTGATTGTGGCAAGTAATCTTACGGCGATCGCTGAGCCTAAAAATCCCTACGATTATTAAATTACAGCGCGTTGCGCTTTCTTAAAACCCAGATAAATTAAGGACTTACGCAGAAGTTGCTCAGACCCTCACCCCTAGCCCCTCTCCCTTTTTGGAAGAGGGGAACAAGAAAAACCTCTTGCTCCCCTTCTCCTGTCTTGGGAGAAGGGGATGAGGGCATTTTTCAATTTGCGTAAGTCCTAAAATTTTGAAAAAGCTTGCTTCGCAAGCTTTTTCAAAATTTAATCCCATCAAGCATTGCAACAGAACAGTTACAATTGAGATCGAGTGTTAGATTGAGTGGTTCGATCGCAACAAATGTCAAACATAGTGCCAAACATAGAAAAACAAGCCGAAAAAGTCGTTGTCGGATTATCAGGCGGAGTTGATAGTTCCGTTGCCGCCGCCCTATTGCACCGCGCAGGATATGATGTCACAGGGTTAACGCTGTGGCTAATGCGAGGCAAAGGACAATGCTGCTCAGAGGGCATGGTCGATGCGGCGCGTCTATGCGAAGAATTAGGCATCCATCATGAAATTGTCGATAGCCGCGATGTGTTTGAACAAAGCATTATTAACTATCTCGTTACTGGCTACGCCGCAGGGTCCACACCTCTGCCCTGCTCACGCTGCAACAAAGCCGTGAAGTTCACCCCAATGATGACCTATGCTCGCGAAAAATGGGGGATCAATAAAATTGCGACGGGGCATTATGCCAAGCTGAGTTTTAATCCTGAGTCAGGGCGTTATGAATTGCGCCGCGCTGTGGATGACACTAAGGATCAATCCTATTTTCTCTATGAAGTTGGACAAGAAGAATTAAGTTGCTGCATCTTTCCGCTAGGCGATACTACTAAGGCGGAAACTCGGAAAATTGCGGCGGATTTTGGTCTAGCTACGGCGGAAAAGCCCGAAAGTATGGACTTGTGCCTTGTAGAAGCCAATGGCTCCATGAAAGCATTCCTTGATAAATATCTCACCCCCGTCCAAGGCAAGATTGTGGATACTAACGGGAATGTTTTGGGTGAACATGATGGCACATATCATTACACCATTGGTCAACGCAAAGGTTTAGGCGTAGCGGCAGCGAATCCCCTTTATGTAGTTGCCCTTGACCCCATTAAAAATGAAGTGGTTGTAGGCGATCGCGCGGAAGCCCATGACAAGGAATGCACGATCAGTCAAGTAAATTGGGTATCGATCGCTGCCATGAATGTCCCCTTCCACGCGGAAGTACAAGTGCGTTATCGTACTGTTCCTGCGGGAGCGACGGTGATGCCCTTAGCAGGCGATCGCGCAAGGATTATTTTCGATGAACCCCAATTTAGTATTGCACCTGGACAGGCGGCAGTGTTTTATCGTGGTGACTTGCTGCTGGGTGGCGGCTTGATTGAGTCCAAGCTATAAAAAATAAAAAAAAAGGAGGCGTAGCCTCCTTTTTTTTAGGTAGTTGACACAACTTGCTTGCGTAAAGAAGTTACGCGGCGATTGGCAGTTTCATTTTTTTCATCTAGCTTCAACACCTGCTCATACATGTCGATCGCTTGAGGAAGTAGCTTTTTCTTCTCGTAGGCGTGACCCAAATTATTGAGAGCCGTCACATAGCCATCTTGCAAGGCGATCGCCTCTTTATAATTTTTGATGGCAAGATCGTACTGATCTTGAGAAAAATAGGAAAATCCCAGCGCATTATAAACTTCGGGAATATTTTCGCCGCCTTCCTTCAAAGCCTTATTAAACAAGGCGATCGCTTGAGCATAGAGTTTTTTTCGCAGATAAACACTACCAAGCTGATAATAGTCCTCAGGTGTGCCTTTTTCTTTTTGCAGCTTTGGTTGTAGCTCAGAAATTACATTTTCCAAACTACGCGCCTTCACAATTTGGCGAACCACTAACCAAATAACGCCAGCTAGTAGGACTACTAATGTCCCAAGATAGGCGATCGCTAATGTACTATCCATAAATATTTACTAATTTCAATCAATTTTATTAACGGCGGTCTTCTATCATTGCACTCTAGCAATTTGTTTATTTAGTTTAGCTAGTAATTTTTAACACTTATCAAGATTTTAAAAACTTTACGAAAACAGAAAATAAAGTAGTGGCGCTTCGCGCCACTACTTTATTTTCTGTTTTCGATCGCGATCGCCTCAATTTCATCGGCAGGGGTAAATCTAAAAATCTGAGAATAGAAATAGAACTCACCATCTAGCGCTCGTTTGATATTTTCAGCTTTACGGAAGCCATGCTGTTCGCCTTCAAAGGGAACATAGGCAACGGGTAAACCTTTTTTGCGTAAAGCATCCACCATCATTTCCGCTTGATTGGGCGGCACGACTTTATCTTCTAAGCCTTGGAAAAAGGCGATCGCGCAGGATAGCTTGTCGGTGAAATGGATAGGCGATCGCTGAATATATAAATCCTTTTGTTCAGGATATTTGCCGATCAAACTATCGAGATAGCGGGATTCAAATTTATGGGTGTCGGTAGCTAAGGCTTCGAGATCGCAAATGCCGTAATGACTTGCCCCTGCTTTGAAATCATCGCGGAAGGTCAAGGCGCAAAGAGTGGTGTAGCCGCCAGCACTGCCGCCCGAAATCGCTAAGCGATCGCCATCGACTAAACCCTTATCCGCAAGGAATTTTGCCCCGTTAGCGCAATCATCGACATCGACAATGCCCCAGTTACCCTTGAGGCGATCGCGATATTCGCGCCCATAGCCAGTGCTGCCGCCATAGTTGACATCTAGCACCGCAAAGCCGCGACTCGTCCAATATTGAATGCCGAGGCTCAAACTGCCTGAAGTGGATGCGGTGGGGCCCCCATGACTTTTGACTAATAGCGGTGGTTTCTGATTAAATTCGGCTTGGAAGTCTTTGTTTTTGGGTGGATAGAATAACCCATGAGCCGTCTTCCCATGTTCGGTAGGAAATTCCACAGGCTGTGCCGCCGAAATATATTCGGGATCAAGCTGTAAGGCAGAAGCAACCCGCACTTTTTGCCAAGTTCCCTGGGTGACATCTAACAAAACGATCGCGGTCGGTTCTGTCGCTGCGCCACCATGAAAGACAGCGCGATCGCCTTCGCAATGGATTCCTGAAATAGAAGTAAAGGGTAATGCAATTTCTTGTAAACCTGCTTCGATATTCGCAGGATCGAGAATTGCTAAATGGGATTGACCATGCTGCGTATAGGAGCAGAGAATTCTACCATCGCCAGTAAAGTCATAGGTGGACATCCCAAAGACCCATTGCGGCAAGCCAAATTCCGCTTCCATCGGTGCAAGAGCTTGAATCGCAAGATTATCTACGGCACTATAGAGATTCCACCAACCAGTGCGATCGCTGACAAAATAGAGATTGCCATCAGGCGACCATCGAGGCTGAAAAATCGATTCATGTTCACCACCAGCCACTAATTGCGGATTTTGAATCGCGAGAACCCCAAATTCTGATTCCACTAAATCGGCAACCCATAGTTCCGTTCCATCCCAAGGCATATTCGGATGATGCCAACTAATCCAAGCCAATTTGTCGCCCGTTGAATTTAAACAGGGCGAAGCATAAAAGTCTGCACCCGCAACTAATACTTGAATATCTTCCCCATTGCTGGTATTTACCGCCACTAAGGTATTAATCGGCTCGCCGCCTGCGGTGTGATCTTCGCGTACACAAATCAATTTGCCATAGAGCCGACTCCACACAAAATCTGCATAACGATAGGCACTCTCAATGGTTAAGGGTTTGCAAGAGCCGCCGCCAACTTTGCGATAGATACAGCGATCGCTAAAGTTAGAGAAATAAATCCTCCCATCATCCACTAAATATTCGCCGCCGCCATATTCATGAACTAGCGATCGCACGTTTAAGGTAGCAGGAGTCATTTCGCGATAGTTGCCTTCGCTGTCGCAGCGCATAATCACATTGCGCCCCCCTTCCGTCGGTCTGCCCTCATTCCAATAGACATAACCACCATCAATGGCGATCGCGCCGAGACGAATACTACTAGAAACAATCAAATCAGAACTAATTGGCGATTTCCAAGAACCGTAGGGAGACATTACCATGAGTTTTACTAAAGTTTTTCTATCTATAAATGATTATGTCGCGATCAATTTTTTCTACCTAACTGATGTTACATGGATAGAAGATCGCCCTCTCCTCCCAGCCTCCTCGCCCAGAGGGCGAGGAGGAGTAAAATCTGGTTCCCCTCGCCCTTTGGGAGAGGGGCTAGGGGAGAGGGTTTTAAAAACCTCCGCGTAACATCAGTACCTAATATTGAAATAGTGAGAGGCGGCGCGATGCGCCGCCTCTCACTATTCGGGTTTTGATTTGTCCTAACGAGAATGGCGATAATTTTATATGGTGAGGATAGGCGGCACTTCGCTCCGCCTATCCTCACCTATTTGGGGCTACCCAACTTATAGGTTAAAATCTTGTGAGAGATTATAGTAAAAAGCAAGGCATAAATATCTTGGTATGAAGCGATCGACAAATATGCCTTACGACCTGTCTCTTGATTCATGGGGGAGCATGAATATGAGACATTCTTGAAATGTGCAGAACCATTAATTATGGGCGTAACCGTCAATCATTTGTGACCATGACATCACGCAAATAGCTGCGGCTATTTATTTGCACATAAATATTTTTTATAATTTTAGCCCCCTAAGCCAAAATAAATAATTACCAAAGTTGGTTTATTTTGTCGTGATTTGTATTTCTTACAATAATTTTCACTTGTTCTATTCCCAATGTTTATAAGCTATCACATTTTTGCAACAAATATTACTTACAACGCTTTGCGCTTAAACCTAAATCAAGAAAAAAGTTTGATCAGCTTGTTTTTGCGTCCTAATGCAATCGATCACAGCTATATAAACATTTAAAGATTATTTTAAAATTTTTTAGTGATATATTTGAGATATTATATCTCTCCCGAATTCGTATTATTCAAGTTCGCCCCTTCTAACAATGTATTGGTAAGATTACTTCTTAAAATATTTATATTGTTCAGATTTGTGTCAGTCAGATTAGCATTTTCTAAATTGGCATAGCTTAGGTTGGCGGAAAAGCAGTTAGCACCCGTTAAGTCTGTGTCTCGCAGATCTGCAAATTCAAGATGAGCGTTACTCAGATTTACGCCTCTTAAGTTCGCATTTTTCAGGATCGTCCCCCTCAGAATCGCTCCACTTAAATCGGCTCCCCCCAGATTTACGCCCATTAAATTAGCATTGCTCAAATCGGCATTACTTAGATTGCTAAAGCTGAGGCTCGCTCCTTCTAAATTTGCTCCTCGCAAATCAGATTTGCTTAAGTCTGTAAGGTCAAGATCGGCATCTCGCAGATCGGAACTGGTTAAATTGATTGCGGTTAGCTTGCAGCAAGATAACTTTAGTCCAGAAAAGTTTTCCGAATCAAAATCTTTACGTCCCATTTCGTACATTTTTTTTAAAGCCATCCCCATTGCGAAGGCATTGCTTGTGTGAGAGTGCATTTTGGGATTAGTAGTCATCATTGCGATCGCTCTCTAGCTCGATATTTAGCTATTTGCAGCTATTGACCTAAATATAAAACGATCGCCTTTAATCTCGCTTCACCCTATTGGATTGCCATCACTCCTGAGCGTTGGCAATCTCGCAGATTGTTGATGGTTAGGTTAGAATAGTTATAAATGGTGATAGTAACTAGTGTCGAGATCCACTTGTCCTATCATCTTTGATACGCATTTGATACGCATTGGAGAAAATCATGTCAAAAGAACAAAAGAGCAACAAAGAATCCAAAAAGCCGAAAAAAGATCCTTCAGAAAAGAAAGAAAAGAAAGATCCAAAAAAATATAATTAACCCCCCTTCTCTTTCCATCTCCAAAAATAAACCAAAAGGGGTAGCGCTTTGTGCTGCCTTTTTTGGTTTATTTTTGAGACAATTTGGCTATAACTAAACTGGTAGTACTTAACATGAGTTCGGGATAAGCCATGAGATCAATCTCATGGCTCAAAGCTAAAACCCGTTAAAAAGGGTTAATAGCAATTTTAAGAAATATTTTAGTCAGTTTTAACTGACTAAAATATTCTTCAGATCAAACAGTTTGAATGGGTTTAGGCTTTTAGCGCGTGATTTATTACAGGGTTATTGCGTAAGCCCTAACTAAAAAAATAAAAATACAATAAAAATCAGAAAAAATTCATGTCTATCGAAATTCTGCCCCAACCAACTCAAAACAATAATAAAAGAGATTTTAAAGACTTTACTGAGGCTGAACTTTACATATTACAAAGAGCAGAAATTGCGGTGCGCTGTGCGCCATTTACTGTGAAATTATTTGCTGATATGGCGACACAGGGGATCAACTTACGCGCGATCGCTGGTAATGAAGGTGTCAAGAATCAGTATCTAAATAGCTCGACTAATTTAATCATTACTGAAAATGCCCTGTTATGGTTAATTCAAGTTGGTATATTGCGCCGTGAAGTTGATGGACAAGGTATCACCGATAGCTTTCGTCTTACGCCCATGGGACATTTGTTGCTAGATAAATGGCAAAATCAGTCAAGATTTCCAAGCGCCACCATCGGCGATCATTTACAAAATTTTTGGGCGCAAATTCAAATATCGAGATTTTTATAAAATCAGAAGATGAGTGGCGGCGCAAAGCGCTGCAACTCATCTTCTAGTTTTATGTCCTAGGCAAAAGTTGCTTTGCCATATCTATTCTGGGTAATTTGAAACAAAATTAAAGATTTGAACGTCTGATTCGTAGAATCAGGAACAGATTTCTGTGGCGCGGCAAAGCTGCATCGCAGAAATCTGTTTTCTAGTAAATCATGCAGTAAATTAAGCTAGGAATAAATCGCAATGAGTATTTTTCAGAAAAAATTTCGGAAGCAACTAAGTAACACTTTTCAAAGAACTTCTTTATCTTTGCTGGCTGCAACCCTCGCCACTGCACCTTTTATCCATACTTTAGAAGCGATCGCTGCACCAGCTATTCCCCAAATTGTTGCTCAGGTTCCACAGGACTGGCAAACAGGAGTAAAACTGTTGAAACTCCTTGATAATTCGGGCAACCTCTCAAGTATTGGCATCTTGTTTGATATCGCTAATAAGCCAACCACAACCTATGCCAATGTGGTTTATCAGCTTTATGTACGCCGCGCAGGAGAATGGCGTGAAGTTTATACCAACTCTGGCGCGAGGCAGATCAGTAAACAAGCAGGTCGCTACTTTGCTCCCGTTGAATCAATTTCTCTAAGTAGCCTGAGTGAAAGAATTTCCCTAGATGATATTTACAATGGTGATCTCAAGGCAATTACCATCGTTCGCTATGATTTACCTAATGGCACTAAGGATGCGAGATTTGAAATTGAAGAAATTAAATCTTTCTCATCAATCACGACCATCAGAGCATCGGAAGTAATTGCCAGCCGCACTACTTCGACCACCGCCAATACAACCACAATCAATAATTCCAATAATTTAGGAACGTCCGATCGCGATTTGGGCATTTCTAATGGTTCACAGACCGTCTCACAAACCACATCTTCCCAAACCTCGACTATCCAAACCTCGACTGTCCAATCTCAGAAGATCAAGCCCCTTGTCTCTAATCAAAATAATGATGATGATGATGATGAGGACGATGACTATGATTGCGACAGTTCAGATCGTAAGGGGAATAACGGTGATCGTAGGGATGACAAGAATCGAAAGGATCGTTCGGATAACCGTAGAACTGATAACAAGGATGGGAACCGTAATTCCGACAATCGTAGAAATGATCGTGATGATGATGATGATGATGACGATCGCAAGGATCGGAAGAATTGCAAATATCGTGATGGCGCTGAGCTATCCAAGAAAAATCCCCATCGCGGACATTTTAGCCTCGCGGTTTTACAGTCCCCAGCCCGCCTATCTCAAGTAATTGCGCGGGTATCGATCAAATCTAAGCGTTCTAATGGATTTCTCCAAGAGCGCTTTATCGGTGACTATCGCTTTGCGGTTAATCAACGCGCCACATTTATTCGCGGACTTAACCCCGGCGATCGCCTAGTTGTGCGTTTGTTTGATCTGCAAAATCGTGCCTTGGGTTATACCGAAGTACAGTTGCTCAAGGATTTCTCAACCATCAGCTTGGTTTTACCTAACGATCCCTCAGGCTACGGCACGTTGCGAACCGTCTCTGGGATCGACTCTCAACGAGTCGGACGGATTGATAATAATGTCAGGGTCTATGACTACTTCACCCAAATTCAAACTACAACTGTGGTTAACAAAACAGTTGCTAGATTCCTGACCACATCAAAGGATATTCCCACCAATCTCTTTAATGTTGCAGGCTTACCTCAAGCCCCAACACAGTGCAGTTACACTAATGCTTTTTCTAGGGGTGAGCAGTCTCTACTGGAACGCTCGATCAGTGTCTTTAAACAGGATTTACCTCCTGTGATGCAGGTTTTACCAGGTCAACTAAGTTCCTTGATCTCTATCAACGATAGTCAAACTACCGTTGATGTAGTTCGTAAGATCTTAGATTTCAAAGATTTACGTCCTAGTGGTATTCCTACTCTTTTTAACTAACGCTCGAAATCTTTGACGATGTAATGCTCTTGGCGCAGCACGCCGTCATAATAGTTATACAAGTGGAGGCGCATTGCGCCTCCACTTGTTTGTTTTAAGGTGGTTTCGATCGCCAATTAGATGCTATGTTTCCTACTGAACGAATTTAATTAAAATATTTCCATGGCTGCACCTTGGTCGGGAGAATTAGAATTAGAATTTGTCAAACGGAATCAGCAAACTGTATTAACCCGTAGTTATACCGTTGCACCGTGGAAAATTCAGCGATCGCTTTATCCAGAAGGTGAAGAAGTTTGTCATTGCATTCTCTTGCATACGGCTGGTGGTTTAGTGGGAGGCGATCGCCTATCTGCGAAAATCCATCTCCAAGCCAATACTCAAGCCTTACTGACCACTGCAACCGCCAGTAAAATTTATCGCAGTACTGGTGCGGAATCTTCACAAAATATCCATATTCAGATTGATCAAGGCGCAAGTTTAGAATGGTTCCCACAGGAAACGATCGTCTTTGCCGAATCACAATATCGGCAAACCACCAGAATCGAACTTGGAGAAAATGCAACTTTTACGATGTGGGAAATTGTCAGATTTGGGCGCACTGCAAGAGGCGAAAAGTTTATTGATGGTAATTGGCGATCGCATACGGAGGTATGGCGCGACCAAATTCCCCTATGGATTGATCGGCAATATGTCAATGGAAATACCGAAATGTTAGGAAGTCCTAATGGATTAAATAATTATGCGATCGCGGCTAGTTTCATATTCGTGGGTGCAACCGTAGAGCCTGAAATAATTACGCGCATTCGTTCCACTTGGGAACAGGGCAATTATCAGGGAATGGCAGGAGTTACGCGATCGCTGGCTGGTCTAGTTTGCCGCTATTGTGGAGACTCATCTAGTGATGCGCGTAAATGGTTTCAACAAATTTGGCAGCTTTTGCGTGTATCCTATAGGGATAGAGCAATATGTGTACCTAGAGTTTGGTAGATATTCATGCAACTTACGCCTCAAGAAAAAGATAAATTGCTAATTTTTACGGCTGCATTATTAGCAGAGCGTCGTAAAGCCAAGGGTTTGAAGTTAAATTATCCTGAAGCGATCGCTTTTATCACTGCGGAGATTTTAGAAGGAGCAAGGGAAGGTCGTACAGTTGCCGAGCTAATGTCCTATGGTGCAACTTTGCTCACCCGTGATGATGTGATGGAAGGCATCCCCGAAATGATCCACGATGTGCAAGTGGAAGCAACTTTTCCCGATGGAACTAAACTTGTGACAGTACATAATCCTATTCGCTAATTTAGCTATGGAGGTTTGAGATGATGGCGATCGCTGAAATACATAATGAACAAAAAGCAGTAGAGTCAAAACCCAAGTTAAGCTTTGAAAAGTTTCTACAAATTTGTCCCACAGATGGACGTTATGAGCTTGTTGATGGAGAAATAATCGTTGTGGCAAACACGAGACAACATGAAGACATCGTTGCTTTCATCTACAAAAAATTTGACGGCGAAATTGATCGGCTAGATTTAAATTTTGTTGTGAGACAGAATGTAAGCATCAAAACTGCCAGAAATGATAGCTCATCACAGGGTAGAGTCCCTGATCTCAGTGTTGTTAACCGCAATATTTGGCGCTCTAATCCATCTGACTACTCTGCTTTCATAGAACCACTTCAGTTAGCTGTTGAAGTAGTTTCTAGCAATTGGGAAGATGACTATATTGACAAGTTTGAAGAATATCAAAATATGGGAATTAGTGAATATTGGATTATTGATTACTTGGCAAATGGTAGCCGTAATTTCTTGGGAAATCCGAAGAAAAAGTCAGTATTTGTAAATTTGCTAGATGAAAATGGTAAATATCAAACAACTAGATTTACAGGAGATGACAAAATTAATTCGCGGACTTTTCCTGAACTAGACTTAACTGCTGCTCAGATTCTCAACATCTAGGATGTAGCACTTCTCACTACATCTTAATTAAGTAACAATGGAGACAAATCTATGATTGTTGGTGAAATCATTACTCAAGAAGGTGATATTGAATTAAATGCTGGGCGTGAAGTGATTACGCTCAAAGTGGCTAATTCAGGCGATCGCCCGATCCAAGTTGGTTCGCATTATCATTTTTACGAAACCAATCGGGCTTTGATATTTGATCGCGATCGCGCCAAAGGTACACACCTTGATATTCCTGCTGGGACTTCGATCCGCTTTGAACCAGGGGATGAGAAGGAAGTAAACCTAGTTCCCTATGTGGGTACTCGCGAGATTTATGGATTTAATGCTCTAGTCGAAGGCAAGTTGGAGAATTAAACAATATGAGTTATAGAATGTCACGCCGTGCTTACGCGGAAACCTATGGCGCAACCGTTGGCGATAAAGTTCGCTTAGCGGATACTGAATTATTTATCGAAGTAGAACGGGACTATACCAGCTATGGCGATGAGGTCAAATTTGGCGGCGGTAAAGTGATCCGCGATGGCATGGGACAATCGCCAATTACTAATGCTAATGGAGCCGTGGATGTGGCGATTACCAATGCCTTAATTCTGGATTGGTGGGGCGTGGTGAAGGCAGATGTGGGCATTAAAGATGGCAAGATTGTGGCGATCGGGAAGGCAGGAAATCCTTATATTCAGGACAATGTAAACATTATCATCGGTGCAGGTACAGAAATTATCGCAGGAGAGGGAAGGATTCTCACCGCAGGCGGCATTGATACACATATTCATTTTATCTGTCCACAACAAATTGAAGTAGCGATCGCCTCTGGGATCACGACGATGATCGGTGGTGGTACAGGGCCCGCCGTTGGCACAAATGCCACTACTTGCACCCCTGGCCCTTGGAATATGTATCGGATGTTACAAGCTGCTGAGGCTTTCCCGATGAATTTAGGATTTCTCGGCAAAGGCAATAGCAGCAAGCCTGAAGGATTGGTAGAACAGGTGGAAGCAGGGGCGATCGGCTTGAAACTCCATGAAGATTGGGGGACGACCCCAGCTACGATTGATACTTGCTTGGGCGTTGCTGATGAGTACGATGTGCAGGTTGCGATTCATACGGATACGCTGAACGAAGCAGGATTTGTGGAAGATACGATCGCCGCTTTCAAAAATCGTGTGATTCATACTTATCACACTGAGGGCGCTGGCGGCGGTCATGCTCCCGACATCATCAAGATTTGCGGTGAAGCAAATGTTCTTCCTTCTTCCACTAATCCCACTCGTCCCTATACCTTAAACACGCTTGATGAACATCTCGATATGCTGATGGTCTGTCACCATCTTGATCCTAGCATTCCTGAAGATGTATCTTTTGCGGAATCAAGAATCCGTCGTGAAACGATCGCTGCTGAAGATATTCTCCATGATCTTGGTGCATTTAGCATGATTTCTTCTGATTCGCAAGCAATGGGTAGAGTAGGCGAAGTGATTATCAGAACTTGGCAAACTGCCCATAAAATGAAGGTACAGCGAGGCGTTCTTTCTAGTCCAGAAGTTCACAGATCCGACAATTTCCGCGCTCAGAGATATATCGCTAAGTACACGATTAATCCTGCGATCGCGCATGGGATTTCGGAATATGTCGGTTCGATCGAAGTTGGCAAAATCGCCGATCTGGTTCTCTGGCATCCTGCTTTTTTTGGGGTCAAGCCCGAAATGGTAATTAAGGGAGGATTTATCGCATGGTCACAGATGGGTGATGCCAATGCTAGTATTCCTACACCGCAACCAGTCTATATGCGTCCAATGTTTGGCAGCTATGGCGGCGCGATCGCGAAGACTTCTTTTACTTTCCTATCGCAAATTGCAATGGAGCGAGGTATTCCTACTCAATTAGGCTTACAGAAACAAGTACTTACGGTTAAAGGGACTCGTAACATCAGCAAACGAGATTTAAAGCTTAATGATGCTTTGCCGATTATGGATGTCGATCCAGAAACCTATGAAGTCCGCGCCGATGGTGAATTATTGACCTGTGAACCTGCTTCAGTTTTACCGATGGCTCAGCGATATTTCTTATTTTAAAATTATGGCGATCGCTAGCAACCAAAATACTATGATGATCCCCGCCGCCACTATACAGTCTCTTAAGGATTTAAAGGGAATGTTGAAAGCGCGGCGGCTTTCAACATTCCCTTTGTTTTTGATTTAGCGCAAATCGCTCTATCTCTTTAGAAATAATTCTCTAGTATCATTTTAAAATTCCTATCACTTAAGCATATTGCAAATGTATTTAACAATACTTTACATAATTGTAAAACAGTTGTAATGTTAGCCCCATGTTAAAAACTGGTATAAATTTCCTTTTTGCTACTGTCCAGATCATGATTACTAATGGAGGTAATGTCATGACAGAACTAAGCACGAACTCGCAAAACTGATGAATGGCTTCATCTCGAGTTGTTAGGATTTAAGTCTCACAAAGTTTACATTGAATTTACATTGCAAAGGTTCGTACTAACGGCATAGGTTAGAGAACCTGCATCAATTCCAATCGTAAAAAATAGTGAGACCTCACCATTGGAGGTTTTATGAATCTACTAGGAAAAACAGCTCTCATTACGGGAGCTTCGCGCGGTATTGGTCGAGCGATCGCCCTAGAACTAGCTCAACAGGGTGCAAAATGCTTGATTTTAGTTGCGCGTGATCAAGAACGATTAAATTCTCTAGCTTCTGAAATAGAAGATCTAGGAACAGAAGCGGTAAGTCTACCTTTAGACCTATCGCAAACGATTGAAGTAAATATTGCGATCGCGCAGGTATGGCGTGATTTTGGTCCGATTGATATCTTGATTAACTGTGCTGGTGTGGCGCATCAATCCTCATTTTTGCGATCGCGCTTTCAAGATGTGCAATCGGAAATCGAAGTCAATCTACTTGGTATGTACGCTATCACTAGAATGGTGGCGCGACGGATGGCCGTGCAGCGTCGAGGCAACATCGTCAACGTGTCGAGCTTGATGGGTAAAGTCGCTGCACCAACGATGGCGACCTATTCTGCGACTAAGTTTGCGATCGTTGGCTTCACCCAAGCTCTGCGGGGAGAATTAGCAGCCTACAACATCAAAGTATCTGCTTTACTTCCTTCCCTCACCGATACGGACATGGCGCAGGATTTGGAGTGGTTTCGCTGGGTTTCCCTCATGACTCCCAAGCAAGTTGCTAAGGCTCTTATTTCTGGATTAGAGCGCGAAGCACCCGAAATTCTGGTCGGTTGGCAAAGCCATCTCGCGGTCTGGTGTCATCGTCTCTTTCCATTCCTAATGGAAAAGATCTTGCTGATGGCTGCTCCTAAAGTAATTTAAATTGAGTCGCCCGCTACGCGGGCGACTCAATTTCTGTTGCGGCATCTATTTTGTTTAGGGAAGGAAATCAAGCGATCGCGTAATTGCATACATTTTGACATCCCAAGGACGTTCCTTAGTGAATACATAATTATGCAAAATTCCTTCCAATTGCATTCCTGATTTCTCTAGAACTCTTGCTGAGCCGATATTCTCAACGGCGCAATAGGCCTGAATTCTGAGCAAGTGCATCACATGAAATCCAAAGGCGATCGCGGCTTGTGCAGCTTCCGTCATAAATTCCTGCCCCCAATATTCCCTTGCTAGTACATATCCTAATTCCGCACGGCGATGAATCGGCGTACTGTGTAAGCTGCAAGTTCCAATTAATTTGTTGCTCTTCTTCTCGACAATTCCCCATTTCATCCCTGTGCCAGAGCGATACTGATTCTAAATTAGTTTGTGTTTGATAAAAGTACCGATACCTCTACCATTAAGGGAAGAAGCAATCAGAAGATTTCGGAGCCAGTGGTTATGGTAAGAAAAGCCATTGAGGTCTCTAAAAG
>Ga0316612_1000272_pt1 | contig 18134 bp, 18 predicted proteins | sample MIS2016226_MG_FD_207676 | JGI IMG/M metagenome (GOLD analysis project Ga0316612, IMG submission 207676) | Microbial mat bacterial communities from Middle Island sinkhole, Lake Huron, Michigan, United States - MIS.2016.226 | ecosystem: Environmental > Aquatic > Freshwater > Lake > Sediment... | reverse complement strand
ATTCAACCCACACAGAATACAGATAAAATTCTTTAACAGTGTGTCGCGATTTAACATAGTCCATGCCGGTAGACGTAGTGGTAAGTCTGAGATAGCTTCCAGAAGACTGGTGCTGCGAATGATGATGCTGCCCTATAACAATCACGAGAAGATGTTTTTTGTCATCGCACCCACGCATGAACAAGTCAAATTAATCTATTGGGATAAGTTGAAGGCATTGTTCCCCGAATCGATCCTAATCGGCAGCCCAAATGAAACAGAGCTTGTTATACGATTGGTGAATGGTGCGGTTGTTAAACTATTCGGTCTCGATAAACCGTTCAGATTTGAAGGCAAGTCCTACGTTGGCGGCATCGTTGACGAATTTGGAAACTTGAAACCTGAAGCATGGGATAACAACATCCGTCCTGCCCTTGAAAATACTAGAGGATATGTGGACATCTTGGGAGTTCCAGAACGTGGTGGGATGCACTACAAGAGACTGTTTGAACATGCCCTGACAGAAGACCCGAAAGTATGGTCTGCATTCTCATGGCATAGCAGTTCTGTTCTTCCACCAGACTTAATAGCAGCGGCGAGAAGAGAGTTAGACCCAGAAACATTTAGAAGAGAGTATCAAGGTGAATTTATTGCTGGCAGTAATCTGGCATATTACGCTTTTTCTGAAGCTAACATCTATCACGAACCTCCCCAATTAGATACTAACCTCCCATTAGACATATCTTTCGACTTCAACGTAGAACCTAGCGTGTGTGTTGTTGGACAGACGTTCGATGACGACCACACTTTTATCATCGACGAGGTTGTTCTACCTAAATACGGCAACACGTTAAAGTTGGCTGCATCTTTTGCAGACAAATATGCTAAATTTGGAATATCGAGAATCAACGTGCATGGGGATTTGACTGGATATAGTCGTCATACATCGCAGACAGAAGGTAATGACTATGATATTATTGAGAACGTCATTCGCCATAAAATGCCGAATACAGAACTTATCATGCCTCTCAAGGGCGCCAACCCAAGAGAGCAGAGTCGAGTCACCACGTTGAATGCTAGACTGTGCAACCACATGGGTGTTCGCCGATTGTTTGTGTCGAAAAATTGTAAATTTCTAATCAAAGATTTGGAGAACGTACAATTAGACCCGAACGGTGGAATCAATAAAAAATACTCTAAAGAATTGACACACATCTCAGATGCATTGGGATACCTGGCACACAATAGATTCGGTCACAAGGTCAATGAACATCGTTCAGGAGATAATAATTTCACAACATTCCTTGTCTGATAAAATATTCATGACTTCTTGTTCTGGAATAGATGTGAGTGAGATCGGTCTGTGTTCCCACGCACCTACGATTCCTTTTAACGCCATTGCTGCGGCATATAAGTTGCCAAATGGTTTGTCAAAAACGTAAGCATTTGTACTGCCTTTTTTTCTGCGAAAAGGCGGCACGACTTTTAGGTCGTCATCGGGATGAAAGTTATTATAGAAACTGAGCATTTCTCTTACAACAGTCTCCAGTGCAGTCTGTGACATCTGACGATGTGTGCGAACTTCAATTGAGCCAATGTGTGCATCATTCACTTCAACAAAAAAAGAATTCATAAGGAAGCCACCATGTCAATGTTACCCTCATATTTAAAAATTGGAGGAGACTCAGATGATATAACTGAACTACTAAAAACCAGCACCCCATTACAAGTTGTGTCTGAGGTAATATTTAGACAATTCATTCACGAGGCGGCGGTTCAGGAAGGTCTGAATAATATACCTAAAAGAATAGAAACAATGGTACTCACACACTCTAAAGCCAAACCCAAGACCGGGGGTGGATACACTCTAATTGACGATGCTTCCGGGGTGGCTTTACAGGTAGATGAAAAAGCCACCGGAAGTGGGAAAGTACATCTGGTCATAACAGAGGAGAAGCCAGACTCTAGGGTGGCTGTGATGACCGATCTTGCTAACACATTATGTCGAATAGAATCGACACGGGTTAAGATTGGTCAAAAGGATAGTCACGAACAAGCTAAACAGGCTCTCGACCTGCTCTTGGATGGTCTGCAAATTTTCAGTGAAGAAGAACTCTCCGCTGTTGTGCATGCTGATGAGGAGGATGTACCTGTTTCCTAACGCAACCATGAATTAAAGTGACCCACTCGCCATCTGCCTGACACACATCTGGAGACCCGTCGAACTCTCTGCGACACATTCTGTTGACCAGTTTTCTCTTTTTCAACAGAACTCCAGATATCTCCACCAACGTGGTATTAGGGATAGAGACCACATTACTGACTTTCAATAAAGCCAGAGATGAATAGTTATCCCCTATCTGCGCTCCACGAACTCCGATTGACACAATACACCCCATCAACGAGCCTGGTAGCACTTTTGCTGAAGAGAGGTCATCTTGTGGGGTGGCGAATCTCACCTTGTCACCATGCCCGTGTTTTAACGAATACACCTTGTGTTTCTCATTTATTATTTTGGACGTCACTTCTGCCCTGCCATACGCCCCATTACCATCCACGTGCGCCACAAAGAGGTGTTCGTCCTCCTCATCAACGAAGAAGTGGAGTGGAGAAGCGCACATTACAAAAACGTCCTCAAGATTCACAAAGAATGCCTTAACATCCTCGCGATACTCAGCATGCTCCAAATCTACCTTGGTCTGCGCCACTTCAGCCAACAAAAATGGGTTGCACGCCGGCTCTTCTAAAGGATATCTCTCAGGATTATCTCCAGTATCTGTTATAAAACCGGTCGTAAATACTGGGTGCATGTAGTTGAGGAACCGAACAGCCGTTCTGATTGCAATAGGAACTATGTTTTCAGTCACATAACGTTCCCCTGTCAGTTTCTGCACCTCCACATCCCCACTGGTTTCTACAGCTTCAGCAGCAATATCAGAGCCGCCTTCCTTCTTATCTAAAGGGGGTGGGCTAGAGCCCCCAATCACGCCCGCTTTCACTTTCGTTGGTCTTGTGTCACCCATATCCTGCGCCCGCCCATGTATAGTCAGTTAATAACTAGCATTATGCTGTGTGATATTTCATTTTATAGGAGAACAGTGGGTTGTCAACTACGCTGCCCAGCTTATTAATGAAGTCTAACAAGTTGTAAGTGTCGTCACAACCAGCCTCGTCGCCCAACAGAATCTCCATGCTGTACTCATTGCCTGTGTTTCCATCTACAATTTTGTGTTTCACTTCTGGACATGATCCTGTTGCATGCTTGGCGTAAACATCTTCCACAATTTTAAAATCTTTAAAACCATTCAATTCATACACCCTGTGTTTGGACTCTTCAATAGACGCTCCCATCAAAATACCAAACAGACTCTTCTGGGTAGTTGAAAGTTGCGTGTTCGGTCCTGCACTCGATTGCTTGTGATACCAAAATGCTGACAGGTTCAACGTGTCATGAGCTCTCATAGACACACCCATGCCTTTGCTTAAGATATACGGAAGACCAACGATCTCAGTACATGACAATACGGATTCTCTAAACTGTTCCATGTGTGGATTAAATACCACTCGCTCCCGTTGCAGCCATGTCAGGTACGCAGCCAACCACATATAGACATTATTTCCACCGAGAAGTGTTGAAATAAACGCTGCGGTGTGTTCGTTATTTACTCTAGTCAATCGGCTTGGTGTCCCAGTGAGAAATGGCAGGGCACTCCCGAACGTTCTCACCCCCATCTTCGATGCAACAGCCATACACACTGCCACTATTGCCTTCTCGTCCACAGTCTCTCCATCTGGCGAGAGTTGAAGGTTGGCGTCCATAACCTTCCGCAATAGCGTGTACATGTACACGTTAATCTTACGGTAGTCATCAGCAACCTCTGGGGTTTTTCTCTCCAATCTTGCCAAGTAGGACAGGACATGTGATCTGCAAAAGTTCGGAACTATCTCGTACCAGTTCGGACTTTCGCACAACACGTTGAGGAACATATCCCCGTGTTCATCACTCAGCCGATAATACGGATTTGCCTGTATAACTCCCCACTCATTTTCTAATTTCTTGTTCATCAGCCAACCTATAATTTTTTAGGTTTTTTACTTTAGTGAATAAAACGTTACTGCGTAAGGTGCATGCCAAAGCGATCCCAGTGATAAAAGTATTACCCTGAGACTGACCCCATGCGTCGCATGTATGATCGCCCTGCACTTTTCCTCGCGCCTGGCGTGAAGTGGTACCCTCCACAAGGAATCTGCGGCACTCACCATATGTCTTAGAGTATCCGCCGCAGTTTTTGCAATTCTTGTTGATTGACATTTCGTATTCTCTCGAAAAATCCATTTATTGGAGTCATCACAAGCAGCGATTTTTGGGAGACCACTGCTGTCGTTAAGTTGTTATTGGGTGCACAATCTTCGATTATAACATCTGATATTGCTTTCCGTACTTGGAACACTACTGTAGTTATATCAAAAATAGCGCAGAAGTCATCAAATCCCAGCACACACACTGGACTCTTCCGATTACTCTTTACCACCAACAACGGTATGTAGTTTGAGGAGTTCTGTGTCGCCTGCCTCCAGAATTTAGGGATCGTAACGGTTTCAACATTTTTACATTCCACCGCAAACGGGAACACCTCCAATGCAGCTTCTGATAACAAAACGTCGACCCCAGTCTGTCCAGCAGAAGCAGACCTAACATCATTCTCAGTCAGGTGTGGAAATGTTTCACGGATGTAATCACACACTGTTAGTTGAAGTCTTCTCCCCTTGTTCTTGGCACTAGATGTTATCATGAAGTGAACCCGATTTTTGGGCTACGGGGATTTGGTTTATTTGAGGAAAAAACTACTGCTGAGTTAGTGTACGCATTGGACTTAACTTCAAAGAAGTTTGTTTCTAACGCAGTCGTATAGTAAGAACGCAACCACCCAGACAAGATTGATGATTGTTTGATAACTTTACCACTGTCGCCCAACACATCGGCTTTTGCTTTGAGGATTAAGTAATGCACATGTGCAAGATACTCTTCCTTCGTAAAAGCCCCTCCCAGAACACTTCCTTCAAATAAATCTTCAGCCACACGCTCCTGAAGTGCATACGCCTCGTCGCCGATAGTCTTGGTAACTTCTCTGATGAACGACTTTGTAAGAATGGTTGGATTCTCCTCCACCAACTGCTGCATGCACACAATTGTATTTCTAGCGTGTATAAACTCGTCTCGCATGATGTAGCGAAATATTGCGTCTGTGCCAGCCAGTTTACCGCCCAACGATCTGATTGCAAAAAATATCGTGAACCCTGCTGGGAAAAACACATACTCGAACATCAGAAACGATGCCATCGCCGTGTACAACTCTTTGACTGCGGTCTCTTTGATGCCCAATGAGAATGAAGATTCAGACTCCTCTGAACACCATGCATCCAACATCGGCTTTAACGATCTCAGGTGATTGATGTTCCAGTTCAGCATATTGATGAACGACGGGGTTCTGTTCGCCAGCATCAACATATCTGTCTGCTCTTCCACAGATGCCGGGAAGTGTTCTAACATCCAACGGTAAGACTGAACATGGATAGCCTCCTCTTCATTCTGACGGAGGAAGAACATGATCAATTCGCCTGAAGTAACTACAGTGGATGTGACTTGGCACAAATACCCAGGCACCCCCATGTCAGAGGCGTTCAAGTATGATAGCATCAACTTGTATGCTCTGAATGTCTCTTCATCCAGTCGACTAAGTTCACCTCTATCCACATCCATCTGCACTTCTTCTGGAATCCAATGATTCGCTAATTGTTGCTGCCGCAGTTCGATCCATTGCGGAAATCGTACCGGGACTATGATCTTTGGATCGTAGCCTCTGCCAAAAAACGCTAGGTGGAGGGCTGAACCATTTTTGTTATGTGGTCCATTTAAGTTGAATAAATTTGCTGGGGCTTCAAATGCAATTTCTGAGGTCACTATAAATTGTCCGTGTAAAAATTTAAGATTCCACGAGGTGCTCTATTGCTAAACCCCTGTGGCGTTGTTCGTATCACCATCCATCCAGAACCTGCCTGCCTCAATACTATTCCTATCTTTTTGCTGCTGTAATGTGGTTGTCCTGGATTCGAGTACAACCCATACTCCAACATTCCTGCATACTCAACACCAACCGTGATGTAGACCTTAAACTTCCCGTCTTTTGGTGCTTTGAAATTGTCTGCATGAACCTTACGACTGAAATCGAGACCAGAAGCATACTTAGGTCGTCCAATGGAAACCCTAACAGAGCTCTGAGCCCTCCCTGTATCGACTGGCATGTTGTCCACTATGTCTTGTGCAGCTTTTAATGCCATGTCGTATGCAGCTCTGGCTGCTCTTAGTTTTGTATCCGTAATCATCTTACGAATTCTTCCGAATCTAAATCCTCGCTGGCTCATTTTTGTAGCAACTCCCGTAGTGTTGCGACATTGACATCTACAATTCTTCCATCGCTGTTTAGTATCGGTTGCAAAATATCTGCAATAGACACCTTTCCTGAGTCTAGGAGTTTCAGGGTCTTTACACCAAACATCTTTCTGATAGTCGGAGACTTTAGATTGAAAACTTTTCCTAGAGACTTTCTATCCCCAACAGGCTCGATGGCGACATATGTGTAGTAGCATCGACAATGCCCGTGCATCGGAAGAAACGGTCCAGTCCCAGCCTTATACTTTGTCCCATTCAAAGCCGTACATCTTATACACGAGTTTTCAAATGTGGCATGAAGGATTTGCCACCCCATAATACTTGGATTTTTTGAAGCTACCCGTCCTTCCACGTAATTCATCGTACCTGAAGTTGCATTTCCCTGTAGCATTTTCCATCTCCGCTCCTCCTGAATCAACATCTTTCGCATAGTGTCCTGAAGAACGGAATACTTCCCAGCATTTATCCCTCTCGTCAAGGCTGTAGAAGCTGCCTGTTTTAACTTAGCCCCATACTGGGTGATCGCAACCGCTGCAGCCATGTCTCCAGCCACAACAATCTTTCCAGCCAAAGATTTCTTTGGTATAGATGGGATAGCCACGCCTCTCTTGGAGTACATTTCTATTGTATCGACTGATACTGCTTGCATGTTAGTAATTACTATTTCTTTAAGCTCCACCAACGATTGAGATATGGATTTTTGAAATTGTGACAATATCTTTCTGTACGTCGGAGAACCTACGGCGACGTCAGTAGGGTCGCGGGTGACAGAAGCTACATCATCCAACAACTGTTCGACTAGGGTATCGAACTCTTTACCAATTGCAGAGGTTGAAACTTTTAGATACGCTTTGAGGTATCTCTCCTCCGCTTCATCAGGCGTTAGTGGACCTTTCATGTGAGTCTCTCTAAAGTGGTAAATAGACTGGACTGAATGTCTTGAATTTATATTTGAGCGTTGTTTGTACCCAAGAGCGATTGGTTGTCACAACAATATTTTTGAATTTCATTTTGTGCGCCAAGCAATCAACCAATTTTACCACGTAGTTATCTGGTACAGGATTAAATGACCCGTCAACACATATAAACGAGTTCCCATTGATTACAGACACAGCCGCTATTTGGAGCAGAGCTCTGATCACTGCGCTCTCTCCTGTAGAAATCTGGGACGAGGCTATTCTGTTGCCTGTAGGGTCACAAATGATGATACCGTATGTGGGAACATCCTCTATCGTCATGGAATTTATCAGAACAACCCCACGTTTCACTAACGGGAGGTCTGAGAACTCTTCACGAAGTATCTCGTTGACAATGTCCACCATTGAAGACACTACGCCGTTCACCTTTAATCCAATTGCATCGGAGATTGATTCCAACACAGCCAGAATGACATGCAGGTCAGCCCTTTTTGTCACTGATTCTGCATCCCTGCCGAACGTTATGTCGTAGACCTCATCTCTCATTGACCAGTCTCGCCGCACGCTATCATCCATTTTTATGGCGTGCACCCCCGCCTTCGACACTACATCCAAGAATCCACCTATGAGTTCTAGCAGTGACACCATCTCACTAACTGTCTTTGTCAGTTTCGATTTAGACATCGTGGCTCTGGCGAACATATCGTCCACTCTTGACACACTGTCGTGTTCGAGTTGCTGTCCACACACAAAACATTTCTCAGAGTCTTCCCCCCACGCCATGCGATTCATCACCACATCACAATAACTATCGATGGTGCGCAATTTGACCAATGCACCGTCCTCACTCACCAACTCGCCGCCAATGCTAGATGCGTCTGATGGGGCGGCGGATATCGACTTTAGAATGTTACCCAACGTCAAGACAGCTTCCTTAAATCCATTATAGTACCACCCAACCATTCCAGCATCATTTGTGACGATAGCCACATTAAATGACGGATAGGTAGTAGACCCTTCACGAGGCGCATAATTGAAATCAATGCTTCTGAACGAGTCGCCCATTATGAATTCTAAGATGCTGTCGACGTGTTTGGTGATGTTGGTCAACCAATCTGGGTGTCCTGAAACTGATTTTGCGGAAAGAAGGACGCCGTAACTCCCCAGTGTTGGAGCAGATGTGTGCGCAGTGGCTTCCCCAATCGCCTTGGAGCATGCATCAATGCTTCTACTAACCACACATCCGATGTCATTCATCCTCTTGAAATCGTCATTATGCACCCCAACCATCCCCATTACAGTTTTGTCATATCTGGCTCGCACCTGCTCTGACACCTCAAACCCAGCCAACATCTTGTTACAACCAGTCTTTAACGTCGTGAGTGCTTTGGTAATTTCCAAAAAGTCCTTGTGCGCTGATGCGGTGGCTAGTTTCTTCAAGGCTTCCCGTGTCACGGTTTGTAGTTCAATATCCTCTGAAATGAACGCAGTGCCGAAACTGGGGTACAGTGGTGTTGTGTTAGTGCTATCCCCATGTGTTGTTCTCATAACAACTTTTTTGAACGGCTCTCTCGGAACACCGTCAACTACCACCTTCTTTGGGGAGGCTCCCCCGACCATAGACAGCTTAATCAAATCAACTAGGGAGGTCTTCCCGGTGCCAGGTTCTCCGTAAATCACCAAACCGTTGAACCCGACATCGCCGCTGTTAAACGGGATTTCCAGTGACGCCAGGCATTTAACACTTCCTGTTAGTTCAAATTTTATAAGCCCAAAACTGTCTTGGTCCACTTCGGGAAAAAGGTTCTCAGCTACACCTTCCAGCGGTGCGTCGGACAGTCTCAAACTACTGTCAATTTTCCTAGCCTTTGCAATCTCACTGAGAATATGCTCCAGTGCTACGTCTGTCGACATTTTATACGCCACCGCTTCCTTGATCGAGTTCAAAACAACTGTATTTAATGTTCCCATGTTTCCCCCATAATTAAACACCACCAGACTATGGTTGTCGTGGTGGTGTTGATTGTTAAACAGAACTGTTGATTTGCTATTGATTTACTGCTCGAAATCCCCGTCAGGTGTGACACGAGACTTCTTGGATGGATGAAAGTTCAGTTTGAATGCAGGTTTGCGCAGGACTGTTGGAACAACCTGTCCTTTATTGATGTCGTAATGTTGCTTAGGGATGAACTCTTCGTGCACAGAGAAGCTGCCCAGCCCTTTAATCAAGATCGTGTCGACCCCACCGAATGTTTCCACAAATTTGTCACGCACAAGCACCGCAGGCTGTGCAGCAAATGCAATCTTCCGCAACCCGCTTTCTGACGTTTTCTCTGGGAAGCGACCAGTGATCCGCACCAATACGTCTTCGACGTATTCCATGTAGTCTAGGAGTGAGACTCTAACTTCAGGTGTAGTAGAAAACGGCATGTTATTCTCCTTCCTCTTCTTGTGGGCTGAGGGGCGGTAATTTGCGGGTTGCTTCAAAACGATGGGTTTTCAGACAAGAATACGCAGGGCGATATCCAGCGTTCCCGCTCTCTTCAAAGTTTGGGTTTGGAATACGTTTACTGTCTTTAAAAGACCAGACCATTTTAGGCTCTTTGCGTTTAACAAATGAGTACCGCCCAACTTTCGGGAGGGTTAAACTGATGCCGTCAATTTCTGTGGGTTGATGTTCAGCCTTCCGTTTTTTGATCGTGTGTAAGATAAAGGAATGTGGATCAAGGGCTTCAATGATTTCAAGAGCCATCTTTTTTGTAATTTTGACATCTGGAAACAGCCCGGACTCTTGCACAGCTCTCTGTACACTCTTTACCAAATCAGCCATGAACACTTTGTTTTGTGTGTCCCCTTCTTCCTCGACGATTTCGTCAATAGTCACAATATTTCCCCTGCTCTAGGTTGAATCGGCAACCTGTTTACCGTTGTCTCTACGACACTGGCTGATTATATTTTATATAGGTGGACTAGTCAAACTTTTCTGTAACTGAATGGTATGAGTTTACAGTATCGAACCGATATGTCTACCGATTTGATACTGTGATTGGCTATGACAGGCACAAATCATCTGAGAATACAGCAGCTTCCACATCCTTGGCAACATACTCCAACAGTGTGAGCATCTCCAAGTACAGTTCGTGCGTCAGCAGCATGTGGGGCAAATCGTCACCACCACTAGCTCTTGCGGCAGTTATCGCTCTGGCATTGTTTGTCGCAGCTTGAATGAATGCCTTGACCAACTTATTCTTAAAGTCGCCTGTCTTCCCACTGGTCACAGCCGCCAAATCAACGTCAAATTTGCCCATTACTTCACGCAATGACTCCATAATCAACTCACGATACTCTGGACTCCAATGGGCGGTCATGTAGTACATAAAGGTCAGTGTTTTGCTAAAACCCACATTGAACATATATTGGGCTGGTAATACTGTGTTTCTAGCGCATCTTGATTTTTCAATTGCCAGCCGCACAATTCTTCCAGCAAGCTCTTTTTCTTTGGCAACCAGTTTGACTATATCTTCTGATTTGCGAGTCGACATGCCTACAATGTGGTTTCCCATGTACTTTGTAGATGCCGCACCGCCATGTGTCGTGTCTGGTGAATAGATGTTAGCCTTATTAACATTTGTCACATCCCAGTCGATCATTATCACAGAAGCGTTCATTGCGTGAAGGACGTATTGTAACTGTTTGAACATCACCCCAATGAGTTTGTATTTAGCAGGCACCATGTAAGTTGGTTTATCCAACAATGCCAATTCCACTGTGTCGTCAGCCCCTGCAAACGAGTCAATAACAAACAGTCTACGAGGTAGTTTGCCTTTGCTCTTCTTCACAGCACGTTTGACCATAGCGATCAATGCAGCTACAGTCTTGAGTTTTTCACGAGGAGTGCCGTCTTCATCAAGATCAGAATCCCCGATGTCCTTTGCCTCTTCGGATGTAGCCCCCAACTCTTCAAGTATCAATGCCTGGATCGTTGAGATTTTGTGGCTGCCTTGGTATGAATAAGGGGAATATACCTTAGTATGTTTAATGAAATCCCCTTGCCGTAGTGGGTATAGGGATGACGGGGATGACAGGGCAGAAGTTCTGTTAGGATCAAACCCACCCTCAGTATCGAAATACACTACCTGTGGTTCAAAGTCGGAAAATAGGTATTTTTGAAATATCAGCATGTGAGCCATCCCAACGCATGCTGCAGTTTTCCCAGTGCCCTTCATCCCGTGTATAATGTACCATCTCCCAGGAGACGGGGTCACTCCATAGACATCCAGCAATGGAGAAAATGAAAAAGTGTGTTGTGGAGAGGCAGCAAGTATTTTTATCGGCGGCACACCGATTGACGATTGGCTTGAGTAATTGTTCAGCGTCTCTTCGCCACGTCCTCCAACACCTAGACCAACCACCCCGCCATCCACACTATCGTCATCGACTCTCATACCCGCCAGGATACTCGCAGCATCCTCTTCAGACAAATCACTCACCTCACTTTCCAACAACGCCTGTACTGCATCGCCTGAACTTTTACTTTTCGCAGCCATTATTCGCTCCCCTCTGAACCATAGTACATCTCATCATGTTTAATCAACACTCCTGTTAAAAACTCAACAAATGTTCCCCATTCCTTTTGCGCCATATCGTCGCCCCGCAGCCCAACAACACGCTTGACAGCTTCCATAGTCATAGTTATCACCATCTTGGTATGCGCCCCCAAAGGAAGCACTTCTCTCACACATTCCTTGGCTACACCGCACCGACTTTCCAACAATATTGCGTTCATCAACACATGATTCATCCCATCAATAACGCCCTGACGTGCCACTGCAGCATTTTCTTCCGACCAATCCACTAGTGGGGCTGCACGAGCGTCAGCCTTACGAGCAGCAACCCTCCACGTATCTAAGTCTAGCCAAGTTTTCAACAAACCTACTCCCTCATCGTCCCCTACAAACGTGCCAAAACTTGAGTATCGACCTGACATTTGACTTACACACACGCCTCGCCGATGTCTCAAAAACTGATTCGCGATGTAAAGTGGCATATTATCCACCTTAAACGTCACAGTCTGCATTTGATCTAAAGCTGATGTTTGGATGAAGCCCAGCGTGTTGTAGTCTGTGGGCATCAACACATTTGGTGTTTTCACATCTGATGCCCAGATTACCATTTTCTCAGACTTGCTGGAATGATGTCCTCCTAAGAAAGTCTTGTTGCATGTGTTTAATCTGATCGACATGCTCTCATCATAGCCGAATGTGGATGAGTCTAACTCTTTGACATACCCATTAAGCTCCTCACGGATGGCAGAGTTCTTGTCAATAAACGCATACCCAACATCGCTGCCATCAAGAATTTTTCTGGCAATGAGTCTTGGGATGTACCATACCGCAAACCTCTCATCATGTATGTCGCATGCCTCGTGTGGTGCTGTTTGTGGGAAATCACAATACCCATGAGGTACAATTCCTCCACCACTTGTCGTGTACATACTACCAAAACTAGTATGTTCTAACAGCTTCAAAAGATGGATTAACGATAGCCGCATCAGCCCAACATGCCCGCCACCAACATTCCTCATCAGTGAAAATGGCGACTCGTACAACTCATGCCCACCATATTTAGTATGCAGCCCTCCCAACAGATACTTTTTTACCGCAACCAACACTGGAGAGTTGCGTTCCCATTCTGACCTGCAATTAATGAATAGTGAAAAATTGATGTGCGAGAAAGGGGAGAAGTGATCGCTATCCCGTAACGCCTTCACCAAATTATAGTCTGTTCTGACAGCAGAGCTTCCGCCATGAGACACTCGTGCCGCAAAAGCGATCATCGAGTCTGTTGGCATACCCATAGTCTCGACTATCTCGAACCGCATATCTGATTTCAATGACTGTGTTTCCATTTAATTCTCACATTTTGATGTAATAGATGTAACGAAGTGGGTACTTTTTCCAATTGGCAGCTATCACTGCATTCACTAGCCTCAGCGTACATTCGCCCCATTGGTTATCCCAAGATGCTGGCGCAACCTCCTCAGTTGTCACGTACTTACAAAACGCCTGTGCCAACTGACTCCCGTTTACTCTGGAAAAACTTAACAAAGAAGCATCTACGTTAAGCACTTCAGACAAAATCTTATGAAACTGTTTCCCCCCATCCTTGTCAGCAGACCAGATATGCACTCCACGAATCTGCGACTCTGGGCAGTTTCCGTTCTCTAAATCTAGTTCAGTGGCATCAGCTTCTGTTAATTCTTTGTCAACACTAATGATGTAAATTGTCATTTTACTGTCTCGATTTATGGATAGTCACGACGCTACACACCGTGACTATCTATTACAACGTGTTATGCCAAACGTGCCGCCCCATCAAGATCGCTGAATAACTCGTCAGCGTTGGTTAGCGGCATGCCGTCCGTTCTGCCGTACATCAACAGAGATGTATTCTTACTCTCCAACATCACTGAGATGTAATAAGACATGTTTGGTCCAACAGCATCAGGCTCGGCATCGAATACAGAGAACGCCATAACCTTAAACATGTCGACGTACTCACTCTGTAGATGCATTATGAGTGCTGGCAATACGTCCTTCAGTTCCGCTGAATACGTGACAACTGGTGCTGGTGGGGTGAAATGTGAAGGAAATCTCGTATGTCTGTTGTAAGCGTTCCAAGCAGCTTTAGCCTGCATTCTTGCAGCCCCGCCAAAAAACATGACTGGACTCTTAATCTCATTCGAGATGGTGTAGGGTTTTTTAAAATCCACCATCCCGTGCTGTGTGAACATCACCATGTACTCGCCGAAAGTCACTACGACTTGATAATCAATGGCTGCAAGATACTTGCTAGTGGTTGAAGCAAGTCTGTTCAATTCACCCATTTCCTTTTCATACGCATTGCTCAATGACGTGTAGAGTGAATGTTGCGCATACCGAACGTCTCCCCCACGCCCCAACGGCATGGTGTTGGCTATGGAGTACACGACATCGTCAACCACTTTGATCACTTTGTCGCACATAGGCGCAGCACCACATCCAGACACAAGCACATCAAATCCAAGAATGACTTCTTTCATGCTGGTTCGTTCAAATCTGATACAATGCACCTTGTCTCGCTGATCACAACCGACTGCGCTATTACCAACCATCGTTCTAGTATCTGCCACAGCATATGAAACCGATAGCAGACTTTTTTTACCGCCTGGGCAGTACAATTCGATTGCGTCAGGTTTGCTATACATCACTAATACTGTCATAAGATTTCTCCGCCTTCTACGAGAACCCCGCCGTCTTCCAACAAGTCTTCAATTGAGTCTTTTAGGCTCACAACGTCTTCTACGCCTGTCATAGCAGATGGGATGAACAGAGTCACACCCCCCACAGTCAACATGCTCCCACGCTTCGGAGCTTCTGCTGTTGCAACTAAGTCGGAATGACCTTCTCTTGTAACAGTCTGTATGAGCTTGACGTACCCAATTGAATATTGGTTTCCATACTGCTTGATCAGTGCCTGATTGTCGCCCAAGTATGCAGCTTCCATGCCCTCCAACTCATCCTTAAATGCGCCCCAAGAGCTATCCAGCTTATCACCGCCAACTTTTAATGATGTGAGTGCATTTTTTAAGTCCTTTGGAGACAATCCTCCTGATTCTACGGTCTTTTGAGGAACAGTGGTTGGCGCAACAACTGGGGAAACCACAGCGGCAGGCGTCATCGTCGCATTCATTTTTTCGATGGATGCCTTGTCAAACTGGGCTGTCCCAGAGCTAACACTTTCACCGGCATTGGATTTGCGGTCAGACTTGGCTTTGACCAAATCGCGTCTGTTTAAAAAGATTGGCTTTTCCAACACCGCTTTAATATCATTACGAGACAGCCCGGCAGCCAGACCAGCTTCGTACACTCTTGCTTCACGAGAATCCACCTCTCGTGCCAACCCGTCCACGAACCGATCAATAACACCTGGGTATGACGACTCTTGCATGGACAGCAAATGCATTGCCCGACTGAAATCTTCTACCTCTGTCAGATACTGAATGTTTTCTGGCAATGGGTACTTTGCGGCATTGGCTGCGATACGCTTCATCAACTCCATGCCAGTCATAGTATTTGTGCTTCCTGAAATCGCCGTAAATGACGCTGTCTGCATTTGCAATTGTTTAAATGACACAGACACTGTGGCTGGGTCAATTGACCCGTCATGCTCATACTTTTTGGAAGCCAACGACCCAACCGACACATTAGTCAGATATAACGATTGTAAGTTACAAAAAGCTGACACCTTACTCCCGTGTTGGGACTGTGCTTGTGCAGCCGCATTGTATGCTGGCATGAATCTAAAATCCGCAACACGAAATACATTAATCAACGTATCAGTGAGCACTTCATCATCGACCACTCGTGCCCCAGCCAAAGGATACCCAGTCAGTGTCACACTATTTGCATTGAACGCCGCATTTGCATTAAGGACGTAGCAAACAACGTCTGTGGAAGTGTTAAATCCATCGGCTAATGGGTGTATTTCATTTTTGGGTGGATTTGACCCCGGCACTGGGACAAAGCGTTTTTTCCAACCACCCAATACATTTGCCACCACCATTGATGCCACAGATGTGGGAGACATCATCAAAGCAGCTTGAATGGCTGAGTACTCTGAGAACACTTCACCGTGATACACTGCTACTTGGATAGCACCCTTCATGGATAAATCTACCCGTGTTGCGTTAGCCCCAGCCACATTGACTCTGGAACGAGAACCGCCGTCGTAAACATTCTCAACAAGCACATGACTCTGGATAGAGTTGGATTCACGTAAAATCTTTCCACCAGATGGGGTCAGCAGTGGGGTCACTGTTCCTGGGGCAGTGTAGTACGCTATGCCGCCCGGAATGAAGAGCAATTGGAGTTCAGATTGGCTTAACTGCACAATCTTTGCGCCGTTACCCATGTCTGGGCGTAAGCAACGCTCGACGCTTTCTCTTTTTACAGCGGTGATAACGCTTCCAGCCACATCAAACATCGCTTCGATATTAACTTCGTCTAGTGAAACACTACTGTCGAAAATGTCTGTCATCACAATTTCCTCTTGTCTAACTTATGGTTGATACTGCGATTTTGGTTTCTTGTTTACTAAAAATATTAAGATTTTCATACAAATTCACATCATACATCTCGTTGACTGCGTAACCCAGTAACATCCGATAGAATAACAGCTCACTTCGTGGAGGTTGTGAGGCTTCCCTACTGAACACCTTGTGCACATCCATCCCTACTGTATCTCTGATAGATGCCAGGTTTCCGATACTAATCACCCTGTTGCCAGGTATTGCTGTTATTATTGTGGGGTTGTGGATCGACACCATAGAGTCTGCGATAGACACTCCAGTGAACTCATACGTCTTGTCTGTTATCACTTTTACTCTTCTGTCGTACAATGTGGATTGAAACATAAACAGTTTGGGAACCATTTCACATTCTACAGGTGCGTACACCCTACCATTGAATCTCACCTCAATCCCACATACAAGTACGACAGACATCTTCGTAACACCGCTCATCCCTTCTCCGTTCAATACATCACCATATAAAAAATCATCCTCCTTGTCATATGTGAATAATGGCGAGTCAGTGAATTCTTTTGGAATCATGTGAACGTTATACGAATTCTTCAGATGGAAATATCCATTATCGAGAATCCATTTCGACATGCCATCTGCCCAGTACGCCTCGATGTACATATAGGGTGATAGCTTCCAGTGTTCACGTGTCTTTCTAACAAGTTTTCCTCCTATCCTATAAGATGGGAGTGAGATTGGAACGGTTAGGATAGACACCGTTTCCGTCCCAATCGACACTACCTCTAAATGGGTGTTGTTGAATAGGCGTAACTCGCTATGCCCTCTTACCCTTCTTTCGTCTCGTGTATCCATAGTTCGTAGATGAATCCACCACGTAAACTTCATGTTTTAAATTATCCCAACGATTAGAAATGAATCCCTCAGCTTTGAGAGGCATTCTTCCATCCAAATGTGGGTAATCCTTGAATAAGCTAGTAACCAATGTCTTAGCCATAAATCTGACTGTACTGTCCGCCTTCTCTTCAACTTCAACCGCAAATGGCTCGTCATGGATAATATTGACCAACTGTACTCCAGCCTTGATCAATGGGAGTAGTGTCGAGTTAGCCCATTTAGCAGTCCCGCCCTGAACTGGAATGTTGAAAAACTGGTTTCTCGAAAAATCGCCACGCAGTTTAGTTTGGGAGAATGGATCAAGAAAATACCCTTGGGTCTTAACTTGGTTCAACATCCGCTCATGTCCGTCCTCAATCCCACCTAACAACTTTGCTTTCAGTGGGAGGAATTCGGCGAACGACTCTGGGGTCAGGTCTAATGTGGCTCGCATCTGTTCAGGGTGACTGCCATAAATTGTTGCAAAGACAACGTTGCCTTTGATCTTCTTGCGCAACTTGTGGATAACTTCTTCACGTGTCTCAACTTCTGAATGTTCAGCTCTGAACCTTGCTTCTACGTCGTCAGGTCTTCCTTTAGTACATTCTAGTAACATTATAGTGGCTTCTCTGTGAACGTCGCCATCATTCCACAACATGTCCAGCAGCCGTGTGTCGTTGTACAGGGCTGCGGCTATGGTGACGTCTGCACCACCACAATCACATGCACAATACACTTGTCCCTTGGGAGTCTCGAATATCTCACGCATCTCTGGTGAGATGTTTTGAACGTTCGGTGATGAAGCGATACGCTCTGACACTGTAGCTCCTAA
>Ga0316612_1000269_pt1 | contig 18226 bp, 13 predicted proteins | sample MIS2016226_MG_FD_207676 | JGI IMG/M metagenome (GOLD analysis project Ga0316612, IMG submission 207676) | Microbial mat bacterial communities from Middle Island sinkhole, Lake Huron, Michigan, United States - MIS.2016.226 | ecosystem: Environmental > Aquatic > Freshwater > Lake > Sediment... | reverse complement strand
ATTAAAAAACCAATCAACATTGTAAAAACAGCAGGTATCATGGCGTAGCAAAGTATCATTGTATCGAACCTAAACCCAAACCATACTGCTTTTAACCTATCGGCTTTTAAACTGCCCAATTCGGCAAAATCACCAAATGAGATAACCAATATTACCCTAAATGCCATGAACATGAAAACACCAATCAGATAAATCTTAAATAGTTTGATCAATGAGTTGTAAAAACAATCAAATTTGGTATTGAAAATTTTGTTCATAATTTGTTGTTAATCCCAAAAGTGGATTTTGGGGTAAATTTTGATTTTTTTCAGAATGCAGGCGCAAAATTACAATTTGTCGTTAAAGGCTTTGGCTATGGGGCTGAAAGTAGAAATTTAATTGTTTGATGTGTATTCCCTTAAGTCTGACGTTAGTATGTGCTCCAATTCTTTCATGTTTTTCAATCGGGTTTCACAAAACAGAAAACCAAAAAGGGGGAATTTTCTAAAATCGGTTTTTCTGAGTTCGATCGGTTTTTCGAAATTGGCCAAAAGTTTTTCGTAATCAAAAGAACCAATGTTTTTTCCTTCGGTGCCGGTACTGTTGTTTAAAACTATGTTGCTGTATATAAGTTCATCTTTGCCCAATAAAATGGTAGGCCAATCGGGTGTTTTTTGATCGAACAGATACTCGTAGAGGTTTATACCGAAAGCGTGGAAAGCCAAATCGGGCGTGGAACACCAGCCTCCAAAGCGCAGTGGGTTGACTTCTATCGGTGCAACCGTGCCATTTTTATCAATGCGCACTTCCACGTGAGCCGGGAAATTTCTCAAATCTGCCCGTTTCCCTATTTCAACTAAAAATGAAGTAATTGGAGCCAGGAAATTTTCGATAATTTCTTTCGATGTTATATAAACCCTATCGTTAACATCCTTTCCCGACGAAAAAATATGTTTCATGATGTTCAAAACAACAGGCTCGGCTTCGGAATTGAAATAACAATCAATGGCGAATTCTTCCCCAACTATACATTCTTCGACTATAAAATGGCCAGTATGCAGAACCTCTGGAGGATACAAGTTTTTTATCAGTCCGGTTTCCTTTTTTATAGCATGTACCGTTTCTTCCCACTCCGCTAAAGTTTCCACTTTATAAACACCAAGGCTAAAAAAACCAATTGCTGGTTTAATGATAAAAGGCATTGGAAAACCTGTAACATCAAGGACTTCAATATTATCGAACGACACACTTTTATAAAAATATCCTGGGAAAAGGTATTTCAATAAATTACGGAAAAGGACCTTGTTCTTGAAAAGATTTATTTTCTCAGGTAAGTTTGTATGTTGCAGGTTTTTCTCGATCCAGCTTATTGAATTTTCGGAATTGGTGTAGAGTAGGGGAGTAGATGTATGTGTAAATTGTTGAATTACAGTTTGTGCCGAAATAACATTCAAATCCCAACCCTTGGCCAAATCTGAAACGACATGGTTGAGTATAACCGGAATTTTGTTTTTTTCGAGGGTTTTAAACAGGAAATCAGAAATGTAAGGTCCGTCTAAGATTATCATTTTCAGGTGTTTGTATTTTGTTTGCTGGAAAATTCAAAATTATGCCAATCATTTTTGGGTTAATTTGCCAGTAGATTTTATGGAATTCGTAAATCCAGTTTTACAAGCTGATGGTTTTGTACAAAAGTCGGAAATAGGTTGTATAAATGGTCAGAAGGAAACGGCGTTAAACAATCAACAATAGCGTTTCTTTTCGCTAAAGAAGTATAGGGAACACGATTAAACCCATTCTTTTGAAAGAATTAACGTAATTGGGCCAATCTTATATTTTCACCTTTTCCTTTGCCTTTTTCCTTTTGCCCTTTTCCTTTTGCCCTTTTCCCTTTTTCCTTTTTTATTAGTTTCCAGAGCGTTTTTCAAGTTCTTCCCGTTTCAAGGTAATAAGGTGCCCGATAGGTTTTCCGTCGCGATAAGTTATTGTACGTAAGGTTATTGGCCCATCGGGTAATAAAACTGGTTTTGAGTATTTCGATGTAAATTTGTCTGGCATGGCATCGTCAATAGTATAGAAGATTTCCATGTTTGGTGCTTCCATTTCCATGTTCAGTTCAAGTTTGCCATCCACCCGCTTTGTTTTAATTATCGGATCATAAATAGCTTTTGAGTAATTTATTTCGGCAATATCCGAACGTTCAAACTGCTTTTCGACACGCACAATAAAATTATCCCAGTTTTTGCTTTCTTTAGGCGACCAATACACTTCGCTTAAAGCCCAGGCACGTGGAAAAATCATGTATTGAGCGTAACGCAATGTTGGGACTTGCTCAGTCCAGAGGTTGCCTTGACCACCAAGTATGTATTTTGCATCAACACCATCAGGAACTGGTTCAAAACTATAACTTTTTTTCAGCCTTAAACTTGCATAAATTGGGGGGTCAACCGTGCGTTCGCCTTGCACATAATCAAGGTAAGCAAAAGTTGTTGGCGACATAACCACATCATGCCCCAATTTTGCAGCTTCAATCCCGCCTTTTATCCCACGCCAACTCATTACCGTTGCTTCGGGAGAAATTCCACCATCCAAAATTTCGTCCCAGCCAATAAGTTTTTTGCCATTTTTTTTCAAAATGCCTTCCACCCTGTTCATAAAATAACCCTGCAAATCTTCCACATGCCTGATTCCCAATTTTTTCATCAAGGCTTTGCAGCCTTCGTCCTCGGCCCAATATCCTTTGTAGCATTCGTCGCCACCAACGTGAATATATTGTCCGGGGAATAGTGCTGCAACCTCGGTAAAAACCTTATCCAGAAACACATAAACATTTTCATCCGATGGGTTCAACGCATTTTCAATGTTGGCTTTAAAAGTATTGTTGCCGTACCAATCAATAAAATCAATTCCGGGGCTTACCCGAGTACTTGTGTCCTTTTTACAACTCAGTTCAGGGTACGAAGCAATTGCGGCCATGCTATGGCCAGGTACATCAATTTCGGGCACTATGGTAATATTCCGTTGCTTGGCGTAAGCCACAACTTCTTTGATGTCGTCCTGTGTGTAGAAGCCTCCATCTGTTGCAGGTTCGCCGGGTTTGGGGAAATCACGTTTGCCAAAATGGCCATAACGTTGCACGCGCCATGCACCTACGTCTGTTAATTTTGGAAGCGACTTGATTTGAATCCTCCAACCTTCGTCGTCAGTTAAATGCCAGTGAAAAGTATTGAATTTCAACCTTGCCATTTCATCAATAAACTTCATCACATCTTGCTTTGTGAAGAAATGCCGGCTTACATCAAACATTAAACCACGCCAAGCAAAACGCGGATAATCAGTAATTTTCACGGCAGGGATTGTCCATTTTATTTTTACAACATCCTTGTTTTCTATTTCCTTAGGCAAGAGTTGAAGCAAGGTTTGCATACCGTAAAAAAGCCCGGCAGGCTGGTTTGCAATTATCACTACACTTTTTGAGGTCGAAACGAGTGTATAGCCTTCCTTTCCCAACTTTGTGTCTGGGTTTTGGTTGAGGTTTAACTGGATTGCGCCTTTATTCCCTTGGATCACCTTAGTCCCAAAACCAGTGGCAACATTCAGTTTTTGAGCCAGCATTTCAGCTACATCACGGCTTTCTGGTTTATTGAAACTAACCGAAGCGGATTTGTTTAATGTGAAAAATCCACTATTAAGTTGTATTTCAACAGGTTGTGGTATTAGATTTAAAGTTGTGTTTTGTGCATGGCTAATGCTTATAGCCACAAAAATGAATAGGAGTAGGAATGATTTTTTCATCTTTATTATGTTGATTTAGCTGGAATTATTTAGTTGTTTTTAGGGTCTTTATGATGACATTTTTTTTCTTTAAAGATAACTTTTTGTTTTGAGATCACATTTTTTTCGATTTAAACTTAAACTGGTTTTTCTAACTTCCGGGAGAGCTAATGTATTCATATACTGGTATTACATGAACTATCGTGTCCTGCTGGTGTAGTTCGTCTTTTTGATCGAGTGTTAAGATATAGCCTTCGTTCATACCAAAAAACTTCATTGCTTCTTGAAGGCCATCCATTTCACGTTTTAGGTTATCGTGGTTCAACTCTTCGCAAACCTGTATAAGCTTTTTACATTTCCTGTCTTCAAAAACCACAAAATCACATTCACGGTTTTCGCGAAAATAGAACAAACTTGAATATTTCTGTCGCAGAAACAAATAAATTGCATTTTCGAGCAAGCGCCCCCTGTCTTCGCTAAAGCTGAGTGTGTTCGCATTAACTAAACCATTGTCAATTACATACACCTTCCGGGGGGCTATACTCATATTTTTTGATGACCAACTAAATTTGTGAAGGTAAAAGAGCAGGTAGCTTTCTCCAAGCCATGTTAGATAATCGGAAGCCGTATTGGCCGAGCCTAAGGAGAATGCTTTCCGGATGCTGTTGAACGAAAATTCTTTGCCAATATTGGATAGCATATATAATGCAATATCCAAAAGGGCACTGGTGTTTTTAATGCCGAACCTAATAGCGATATCTCTAAAAACAATATCTTTCAGCATATTTTGCAACTCTTCCTGATTCCCTGTATCGAGATATTCCGGGAAACCGCCCAAACTCAGATACAGTTTAAATGAGTCAACATTGTTTTCAAGTTTACGGTAATCAAGGAATTCATTAAACGAAAACGGAAAAAGTTCATGCTTTAAATGCCTGCCTGTAAGGCGTGAGCCAAGTTCGCTGCTTAAAAGTGTTGCATTTGAACCTGTTATGTAAACTTTTTCGCCCCGCTCGTGCAACTGCCTAACGAATATTTCCCATGAGGCAACATTCTGAATTTCGTCGAAGAAATATGCATCAATACCTTTTCCGATTGCTTCATCAAATTTGTTGAAATCCCCAACCTCAAAACCATGTAACCTTGCATCTTCAAAATTTAAAAATGCAGTTTTTTGATAGTTATTTATGATTTGCTTCATAACAGTGCTTTTGCCGCAACGGCGAACGCCCGAAATGACTTCAATATGCTTACCTGATGGCTTAAATTTCTCCAATAACAAGCGGCTAATTATACCGCTTTTTATTGCAAGTTGATGGCTTTGGGCAGTTATGGCAAGTTCAATGTCCCGTTTAAGTATCATCGGTATTGATTAAAAAAGTTTGCATTGCAAATATACAATAATATATATTGCTAATGCACACTTTGCGTTTTGGCAATGCTTTATCACTTTCATCAACGTTTATCCTCAATAGCTGCAACAAACAAAAAATAAATTGAATTCAGTGCTTTTAAAATCCCAGTATGGGTTTATTTCAAAGTGGCGACAAAAATTACCAATATTCATCAAATTCGGTAAAATATTTTCCAGTTTCCTGAAAATGAAAACCACAATTCCAACTAATCCTTCCGCAGCAATTTTTCAAAACCTTTGGTATAAAAGGTTTTAAGGCTGCAATCTGGCGAATTGTAAATAAAATAGACTTCCAAATCTTTATGCTTTTTTAAATATTCTTTGCCTTTTTCGACACCCATTACCATAAATGCGGTTGCGAAAGCATCAGCAGTAATACAATCCCTGGCAAGCACCGAAACGCTAAGCAATGTGTGTTTTACGGGATATCCGATTGCAGGATCAATTGTGTGCGAATACCGTATTCCGTTTTCTTCATAAAATTTTCGGTAGCTGCCAGAAGTGGAAATTGCCATATCTTCCAACAGAACAACAGCTTGAATGCTGCGGTCATCATCAGCATTTTGGGTAGGTTTTTCAATGGCTACACTCCATTTTTCGCCATTTGGCTTTTCACCTTTGGCAAAAACTTCTCCACCAATATCAATAATATATGTTTCAATTCCTTTTGAATCGAGGAAACCGCCAACCACATCCACGGTATAGCCCTGTGCAATTGCGTTGAAATCAATGCGGATTCGAGGATCAGTTTTTATAAGTTTCCCATTTTCGAGTTTTACTTTTTCATATCCAACCAAAGGCAACAGACTATCGACAATATGTTGGTTCATATTTAAACGGTTTGATAAACCAAATCCCCAAGCATAAACAAGTGGACCAACCGTTATATCAAAAGCACCATCAGTTTTTGGGGAAACATCCATTGCTTTCCTGAAGATTGTCTCGAACATGGCATCAGCTCGAACTGTAGGATCATTGGCGTTCATGCGCGAAATAACCGAATTGGGTTTGTATGTCGAAGCGGTAGAATCGAACCTTTTCAACAATGAATCAATGGAAGATTGCAAGTAGCAACTATCTTGACTATAATAAGTTATAGCGTAATAAGTTCCTTGGGTTTCGCCACCGATTTTAAAAAGCAGCAGTTCTTTCTGGGGTTTGCACGAAGCAATAAGTAAAATTGATAGAAACAGGCATAGAAAAATCTTTTGCGGTACAAATTTCATGTGGTTTACAGAAAATAATTTTTTGAACTGGGAAAATTCCGGTTAGCGAAAATAGTAAAAATCTGTTATTGCTGGTGCGTGTTTATGAAGGAATCCTTTATCTGTTTAGTTTTTATTTTGTGCAGGATACCAATAATTGCATAACGACTAAGAGTTTAACTTTTAGAGACCGTAAGTATAAATTCCATATAGAATTGACATGATTTTTTCAGATTTATGACTCGCAGTTTTGTTAATCAATATACTGTTTGTTAAAGAGTTATTCTTTTTATTAGTAGTTAAACAATCCAATATTTTGACTTCAGATACATATAATTATCAGAGAAAATAACAAAGGGACATCAGAATTGAACCTGTATTTGTTTAATTTTCATCATAATGAATAAAAAAGCGATTATGGAGATATATTGCTAATACAATGAAAAAATATATTTATTTTTGCATTTATTTTTATTATAACAAAAATATGGCGTCAACATCCTACATTCCAAGACCTGCGTACCTTGAAAAAGTAATACCGTTTGTAAATAAACCAGTGATAAAGGTATTTACTGGTCAACGCCGTTCGGGTAAAAGTTATCTGTTGCTTCAGACCTTGGATTACATAAGGCAAACTTTTGCAAATGTGAATATCATTTTTATAAATAAAGAACTTCCTGATTATGACTTGATTATAACACATTCCGACTTATGGGAATTTGCTAAATCAAAGAAAGCGGAAGGTGAAAAATCCTTTATTTTTATTGATGAAATACAGGAAATTACCGATTTCGAAAAAGCGCTCAGGGGAATGCTTGCATCTGGGGATTACGATATTTATTGTACAGGCAGCAACGCACAGCTTTTATCAGGTGAGCTTGCCACTTTGTTAGCAGGCAGATATGTTGAAATAAAGGTACATTCCTTATCTTACAAAGAGTTTCTTCAGTTTTTTAAGCTTGAAAACGACGCTGTATCTTTAACCCGGTATATGATTCAGGGAGGGATGCCATTTATGATTCACCTCGACGATAGCGATGAAGTTAGGCAGGAGTATTTGCGAAATGTATTAAATACTATCCTTTACAGGGATATAGTTCAGCGCTTTAATGTGCGCAATTATAGCTTTTTACAAAACCTTATGGTGTTTTTAGCAGATAATGTGGGTAGCCTTGTGTCAGCAAACCGTATTAGCGAATACCTTAAATCGCAGCAGCTTACTGTGTCAACGGCTACAATCCTCGATTATCTCCATTTTCTGGAATCCTCTTATCTGGTACACAGGGTAAAAAGATATGATATTGTCGGGCGCAGGATTTTTGAAATAAACGACAAGTTTTATTTTGAAGACCTTGGTTTGAGGCATACTCTAAAACCATTCGATTCGGCTGAAGTGAACAAATATATCGAGAATATGGTATTTAAGCACATTTCAATCAATGGTTTTCAAGTTTATGTTGGAAAAATTGGTGAGCGTGAAATAGATTTTATTGGCACAAAGGGTTCAGATGTAATATATGTGCAGGTAGCTCTTACAGTTTCGGATCCCAAAACCTTTGAGCGTGAGTTTGGCAATTTATTGATGATCAAGGACAATCATTCGAAATATGTTGTATCACTTGATGAGTATGCTGTCGGCAACCATCAGGGAATCAAACATTTAAACCTGAGAGATTTCCTCTTGAAGGAACTTTAAATTAAGCTTTTAATGGCTAAAAAATTCAATTTGGGCAAACTTAGCCTTATTACGCTCCCTTTTTGGTTTTTATGTTTCTTTAATTTTCCGTCAACGATAATTCCAAACACCAACTTTTCAATATTATTCCTCTAACATCGTTATGAATAAACAGATAATTTACTTTTGTAGAAAAATAAACTTTTCGTAATCTCAAAATGAATCCAAAATCCATAGCGCGAACACTCATAATATCCTTTTCCCTTTTTGTAACTCACTTTTCCTTTTGCGAAACTTTTACTGCTTTGCCTGATACTGCCGATTTTTATTCCGATACTTATTTGCGCAACGATAACCATATTTATCAGCATTATATTCAGTCGGTTGAGATTTCGAGGGTTGGTTTTGAACTGGCCGACCCTTTAATAACTTTAAATTCTGACGAACTTTTTTATGTGGCTTTCGATGACCTTCGTGGAAGTTTTACTCAGTACTATTATCAAATACAGCATTGCACAGCAAATTGGGAGAAATCTGAAATATGGACCAATGAATATATTGATGGCCAGGAAGTTGGCCAGGTAGAAACCTTTGAATCCTCTTTTAATACCCGAACCCCTTACACACATTACACATTTCAGTTCCCCAACAGGTTTTTTACCATCAAAAAATCCGGTAATTATGTGTTGCGGGTTTACAGCATCAATACAAAAGGCGATGAAATCAATGCGTTTACCCGTCGCTTTTATGTGGTTGACCCAAAAGTTTCTGTAAATGCAAACGTTGCCCGGGCTGGGACTTCGGAAGATTATGAAACCCGCCAAGAAGTTGATTTTACTATCAATACTACGGGTTACCGTATCGATTCGCCTTATCAGGATATAAAAGTGGTGATCATGCAAAACTGGCGTCCCGACAATGCCCTTACCAACCTTAAACCGTACATGGTCAAAAATGACTTGTTCGATTATTCGTTTGATAATGGTACCAACCAGTTTGATGGGGTAAACGAATTCAGGCGGTTTGATATAAAAAGCCTTAAATTTATTTCAGAAAAGGTACGCGAAATAACATTCGACGACACCATGTTTTATGTAAAATTATGGGAAACGCAAAAACGAACATTCAAAGAATATTCTATTGATGGTGATATTAATGGGAAATTCCTTCTTAAAACCGATGATGAACCAACGGTTTCCAACTATGGCGAATATGCTATGGTTAAGTTTTTCCTGGCTTACGATGCACCAATTGTGGAGGGTAACCTTTACGTTGCAGGTGGCTTTAATTGCTGGCAATATACGCCCGAAAATAAAATGCAGTACAATTACCTCCGCAAAGGCTATGAGGCCAATATCCTTTTCAAACAAGGTTATTACAATTATTTGTACGTGATGCTCCCAAACAACTCCAAAACTGGCGATGCAACCTGGGTAGAAGGAAACCATTCGGAAACGCGCAACAGCTACACCATTTTGGTTTATCACCGCTCACGTGGCGAAATGTACGACGAATTGATTGCAACTGGGAGTTTTGAAAATTAATGCGATAATGTGTTAATGTGCTAATGCGATAATGCGATAATTTGCTAATTTGCTAATTTGCTAATGTGTAAATATGCTAATGCGATAATGTGTTAATTTGAAAATTTGAAAATGTGGCATTGTGATAATTTGCTTATTCGATTATATGTTAATTTGGTAACGCGGTAAAGAGGGCACTTGGCACCCGGCCCTTGGAATTCGGCACTTGGAACCAGACCATCCAGCACTTCCCCAATCAACGGCTAAACCTCAAATATGTCCCTAACGGCAGTTTTTTGCCAAATTTGTCGGAAAGGTAAAGTTCTCCAAAAGCATTTTTATCACCCCTGTTGAAGTAGCTGTTTATCAGGTTATTGGCTACCAATGCCGAAAACCCGATCGAATACATATTTAATATCAGGAAACTATCTTTTGGTAACAACAGCTTGCTGCACAGCAAGATCATTTCGTTGAGGTTATCATCCAAAATCCATTTTTCGCCATCGGCACCGCGGCCATAAGCGGGTGGGTCGAGGATTATTCCGGAATAAGTGTTTCCTCGTCTGGCTTCGCGTTGCACAAATTTTAATGCATCTTCAACCACCCAACGGATATCAGTGAGTTGACTATTTTCCATGTTTTCGCGCGCCCAACTTATAACTGGTTTTACCGAGTCAACATGCACAACCTCAGCGCCAGCCGCTCGGGCAGCCAACGAAGCAGCTCCTGTGTATGCGAAAAGGTTCAGGACCTTGGAAGAAGCTGTTTTTGAATCGGTTATAGTGTCGAAAATAAAATCCCAGTTGGGAGCTTGTTCGGGAAAAACGCCAATATGCCTGAACGAGGTCAAACCAAGTCGAACGTTAAAATTCATTTGTTTATATGAATACTTGATACGCCATTGCTCTGGCATGCTTTTTTTTAGTATCCATCGGCCTTTTTCGGTATCGTTTTTCTCCAATTTGAAAGTAGCCGAAGCCATTTTGTCCCAGTCGCTTTCGGCCATCGAAGGATTCCACAGTGCTTGAGGTTCGGGGCGGATGAGGACGTATTGACCAAACCGTTCCAACTTCTGGAAACTGCCCGAATCAATAAGCTCATAATCAGTAAAATGGGTTGGCGTAAGCAATTGCATGTTGGAAACAGTATTGAGATTAAATGATTTTTATTTTCTTGTGATCTCGGTTAGCCAAAAAAGCAGGAATCAACATCCAATTAATTTTGACACTTATCCAATTTTAAGCTTTGAACAATCTGTTGTTTATTAAAATCAGCCATTTCCCATCAACTATTTCCCATCAACTATTTTCCATCAACCATTTCCCAATAACCATTTCCCAATAACCAATTCCCAATAACTATTTTCCATTAACTATTTTCCATTAACCATTAACCATTAACTATTTCCTATTAACCTTGCTCAAACTAAATTTCTCAGGATATTTAGCCGTTTTATCCGAATAAAAGGCTTCAATTTTCTTCAAATCCTCTTCATAATTTCCGCTCGGCATAAGAGTATCTCCAATTCCACCTAATTTCGTTTTATAATCGAGAAACCCAAAAGCTATAGGTACATTGGCATTTTCGGCAATGTAATAAAAGCCGCGTTTCCAGTTGTTGTTTAAGCTTCGTGTACCTTCGGGTGTAATGGTGATAAAAAGCGTATCGTTGTGCTTGAACATTTCTCCAACCTGCAATACTATGTTTGTGCTTGCTTTCCGGTCAACGGGAATTGCTCCAATAGCCTTTAAAATGCCAGCAAAAGGGAACACAAAGGCTTCCTTTTTTACCAAATATTTAGAGTCGATGCCTATTGACATGTATCCAAACCAGCCTATCAAAAAATCCCAGTTGCTGGTATGCGGAGCCATCATTACCACACATTTCTTGGTTTCCGGAGGCATATTTATTATTACTTTCCAACCGAAAATGCTAAGTACAAACTGTGCGAATTTTTTTTTCATTGAGAGTTTTTTATATCATCAGAGGTTGCAAAGAAAGGCTAAATAAATTTATTCCAAAAACCGGTTTCAAAATTACCTGTAATATAATTTTCTGACGACATACAAGTTTCGCTTGCAAATGCCATCCCACACCCCACAATCCTATCCATTTCAACTTTCGAAAAATCAAAAGTGCTTTTTGATGCTGAATCCATGGTTGCCAGCCCATAAATAAAACCAGCATTAAAATTGTCGCCAGCACCAATTGTGGATACGGGTTCTATTTTATTGATATTGTATGATTTGCAATTATTTGGGGTAAAAATGAACATAGGTTTCTCTCCACAGGTAATTATCATTGTTTTACAGAAAGAGCTTACTTTTTTGTAAATTTCCTCTGGATTGCTAAGTCCGAACAGATGAAAAAAATCCTCATCAGAACCTTTAACTATGGTAGAGGCAGCCATATTTTCAATAAATGATGGCATTAAAATATCCATTTCATTCGCATGTGCTTTACGGATATTTAGGTCGTAATAAATAGTTGCTCCTGCTTCAACTGCATTTTTTACTATTTTGAGAACATAATTCCTCCTGTTTGCCTTAACTGCATAAAATGAACCAAAAAGCAGAATGTCATCTTTCTGGAATTCAGGGGTTTCTGTTGTTGGTATTTCTTCCGGCACATCGTGATAAAAAGTGTAGGAAGCATTTTTGTTTTTGTCTAAAAAAGCAAGCGCAATGGATGTTTTATTCGCAGGATGCCTGGTACTGAATGTGGTTTTTACCGAATTGCTTAGTAGAAAATTACTAATCAAATCCCCAGCTTTATCGGCTCCAAATTCGCTGATAAATTCAACATCAATCCCCATCCTGCCAAGCGAAACCGATGCATTCAACATGGATCCGCCAGGAATGCCGTCAAACTCAAGCCCACAATCCGAAACCAAATCAAGGACCGTTTCGCCCAAAGCAAACACTTTTCTGTTTTTAGGAAGACCGTTAGTCATTTCTTTTTTTGATCCAAATTTCGTTTACTCAATTCATCAACAAACAATTGCTTTTAACAATTGCCTGTCAACCATTTTCCTCCAACTATTTTCCTTTAGCAATTTCTCCAATAACCCTTTTCTATTAACAATTTCCCCATTTCCAATTAACCATTTCCCATTAACCATTTTCCATTTCCCAATAACCAATAACCAATAACCACCAAACCTATTGCAGATCCAATTCCAAATTAAGCTGATCTTTAAGTTTGCCAACGTTTGGGTTTTGTGCAGCCATTATTTCAAGCTTATCGCGGTCGTTCATGTATTTTTTTGTTTCTAAAGGTTGCTCCGAAACCAAAATATACAACGTAATAAAATCGTTTTTCATTTCCTCGCGCAAAAATTCGAGCAGAAGGTTGCGCCTTTCACTCAGTTCTTTTTCTAAAACAGTGTTGCCTACTGTAAGCTGTAAAACGTTATTGGGTTGTAAAACAGGTTTGTACGATGTAAGAGCCGAATAAAACAATGCAGAATCCGCTTTTTTTAATTCGGCAAACCGCAAGAGCGAGGTTTCAATTTGTTCAAAAGTAAAACTGCCGTTACGATCCTTCACAATATCTGCTTTTACCGAATTTGCCAATTGATCGCTTTGGGTTATTGACTTTATCGAGATACTGGACGTATGATGCGATTGAACGGGTGCTTCGTGTTCAAGTTTGGGTTGTGCTTCAGCAATTTTTACAACTTGAGTTTGTGGAACAGATATTTGTGCTGGTGGATCTTCAGCTACTACGCTTGGTGATGGAGGTGTTGGTGTAGCAATGGTGTTTTGCACAACGGGCTTAACAGGTGCTGGAATTGTAGCTTGTGCTGAAGCTTCCGGTTTTGGTTCAGGCACCGCAGTGGTTTGTATAGCAGGCGGTTGGGTAACGATTGGCATGTTCATTTGCCCGCTATACCTGCAAATTTGGATCAGAGGGACTTCCAAAGCTAACCTTTTATTGTTCGAGGTGCGGTAGGTAACATCACATTTATTGATTATATCGAGTGCATCAATCAACAACTGCAAGGAAATGGTACGCGCCTGATTGGCATATTTGGCCCTGACCACATCACTTGTTTCGATCAATTTTACAGTTGAGGCATCGAAACTCATAAGCAGGTTGCGCAAATGTTCGCCCATGCCAGTTATAAAATGCTGGCCATCAAAACCTTTCTCAATAATTTCGTTCACAATTAAAAGCGTATCCTTGTAATTGCCGTTTCTGATATGTTCCATTATGCGGAAATAGTACTCATAATCCAACACATTGAGGTTTTCGAGTACCAGTTCACGGCTAATGTTCCTGTCGCCAAGGTTTACCATTTGGTCGAACACCGAAAGTGCATCGCGCAAAGCACCATCGGCCTTATGGGCAATTATGTGCAAGGCATCCGAATCGGCTGTAACGCCTTCGCTTGTGGCAACAAAAGCAAGGTGCTTGGCAATATCGTCAACGGTAATGCGTTTGAAATCAAATATTTGGCAACGCGAAAGTATAGTCGGGATTATTTTGTGTTTTTCGGTGGTGGCAAGTATGAATTTGGCATACGCGGGTGGTTCTTCAAGCGTTTTTAGAAAAGCGTTGAAAGCTTGCGACGACAGCATGTGAACTTCATCAATGATATACACTTTATATTTTCCCATTTGTGGCGGTATCCTAACCTGTTCCACAAGGTTGCGGATGTCGTCCACGCTGTTATTGGAAGCGGCATCGAGTTCATGTATATTAAAGGAGGCCGAATCGTTGAAGGCTTTGCATGATGAACATTCGTTGCAGGGTTCCGTTTCGGGCGTAGGGTTCAGGCAGTTTATTGTTTTTGCCAAAATGCGGGCACAAGTGGTCTTACCTACACCACGTGGCCCGCAGAATAGGAATGCTTGTGCTAATTGGTTGTTGCGGATTGCATTCTTTAGCGTACCGGTTATCGAAATCTGGCCAACAACCGTATCGAAAGTTACAGGACGATATTTACGTGCCGAAACAATAAAATTATCCATAAATGTCAGTAAATTAGTTTTTTATATTTCTGTTGCGTTTGCTAAAAATCAAATTGATTTAAGCAAATCAGGCAAATTCAAAAGTATAACAATTCGCTTAAACAGTATGGTTTTGTTAATAAAAAGGGCAGGGGCAACATTTTAGTGGAAATAGTTTTTTTAAAGAAAATGGGTATAGCGGTTAAAAAGGACATATTTCAGTATGGAATGAACATCTAAAAAAAATCCGCAATCCGCAATCCGCAATCCGCAATCCGCAATCCGCAATCCGCAATCCGCAATCCGAAATCCGCAATCCCCAATCCGCAATCAAAAGTTTCCAATTAATCTGCATCTTTGCATCTAAATAAAAGCCACCAATTTCCTGAAAAATGGGTTTATCTATTCCTTTAATCACTGTTCTCGGTACCACGGCAGTGGGGAAAACTACTTTTGCGGCAAGGCTTGCATCAGCTTTAGATACCGAAATCATAAGTGCCGATTCACGTCAGGTTTTCAAAGGAATGGATATTGGAACAGGAAAGGATTTGAACGAATATTGGGTAAACAATAAACGTATCCCCACTCATTTGATTGATATTGCCGAGCCAGGAAGCGAATACAACGTTTTTAGGTTTCAACACGATTTCAGTGTAGCTTTTAATGAAATTACCTCTAAAGGTAAAACCCCAATTTTGTGCGGAGGCACTGGTTTGTATATCGAATCCGTTTTGTCGGGATACCAACTGATCGAAGTCCCAATAAATGAAAATCTTCGAAAGGAACTTGGTCAATTGTCATATAATGAGCTTGTTGTAAAGCTTTCGTCACTTCGTATGCTTCACAATTCAACCGATATTTTGGACCGTGAACGTATGCTTAGGGCAATAGAAATTGAGATTTACAAAAAGGAAAACGATTCGCGGAAGCCAGATTTTGATTTACGCAATTCGATAGTTTTTGGCATCCTTTTCGATCGCAAAACTGTCCGCAGCCGTATTACACAAAGGCTTCTACAGCGTTTGGACGAAGGGATGATCGAAGAGGTTGAACGTTTGTTGGATATTGGTATTAGTGCTGAAAAAATAAAATGGTACGGCCTTGAATATAAATACGTTGCCATGTTTATTTTAGGTGAACTGAATAAAAATGAGATGTTCGCTTTATTGAACACCGCAATCCATCAATTTGCAAAAAGGCAAATGACCTGGTTCAGACGAATGGAAAAAAACGGGATTAAAATCAATTGGCTCGAAGGGGAGAATGGCCTGGAAGAAAATTTGCAAAAGGCACTCCATCAAATAGATATACTTATTGATGACAAAAAATAAAATTCGGGGATGATTTTAGATTAAACCAAAGTTTAGCTGTGGAGTAGCTAATTGAAATAAAACCTGAATCAAAAGCTCAAAAGTTGGAACCAATCTGAAAACCAACAAAATAAAGAAATGCCACCAATCCACTAAGGCACAAAGGTTCACAAAGAAGGTTATGCTCCGAATTAAATGGAATTTGACTTTTTAGAGGTCAGTTAACAGAAGTCAGACGACCGAAGTCCCTTTTGATAAGATATTGCCATTTTTTGATTCCAAACAAGTAAAACACAGTTAATTGACATTATAATGGATATTTGACGCAGTAACTTTAGTTTTTGGGTAGCTTCCGACGCTTCGACTTTGCTCAGTGCTTCGCTCCCGTCTGCTGACTTCCAACAAAAATAATTATCTGCTAAATCAGTAGTAGAACCATACTTTTCAGAATCCTTCAACATTGTTAAAAAAATAAGTAAAACTTTTTAACCTAAGCATTTTTAATAAAAATGTTCAGGCATCTATGTTTTTGCAGTAATTTAGCGAAAATTTATTTGGTTTATACCCTTTAATTGCAAATATAACCCATGAAGCTGCCAAGATAAGGGATAAAACGTCAAATGATGATGATTTATAATCTTTCTTGCCTGATTCAAACGATCCATAAAAAATAAATAACAACCGATGAAATCATTTCTACTCAAACCATTTGTAGTTTCAAGCACACTGGCAATAATGCTTACATTCCTGGCTGGCTGTAACGATAAAATAACATATATTCCGGTAATTGATTCGGTGGTTGTTGCTCCCGATACCGTGGTTGTTGGTGGCTCTACCACAATACAAATGGACGTTACCGATGCCGATGACGAAAATCTGGTGATTTATTATACCACCAATGGAGGCACTATTTCGGGGGTAGGCGATACGGTTGCCTGGCTGGCCCCAAATGTTGCCGGTGTTTTTACTGCCAATATTTTGGTTACCGATAAAGATGGTAATCAAGCAGTTGACAGTGTTAATTTGGTTGTTGTAAAAAATGATACCGCAAGGCAAATTTCGGGTAAAGCAGTATTTCCATCTCCTTCCGATTTGGATTTGGCCGAATCGAAAGTACGGATTTATACTTCAAAAGAGAATTGGGCGAGCCATACAGCCTTTGCTACAGTTAAAACTACTGGATTTGGATCTATCGTTAGTTTCAATTTCAACTATGTTCCTTCTGGTTCTTATTACCTCGATGTTTGGAAAGATATTGACTTTGGCAACACAATCAATGTCGGCGACTATTTTGGGTGGTATGGTAGTGGAACAATATACAACCCTAATCCTGAACCATTTAACATCGAACCTGGTGTGCCTAAAGTTTTGAATATTCAAATGAGGGTGGTTCCTGCAAAATAAAAACCGCAAAATTTTGTAAAGTTTCAAGGCATATCTGTATTGCTTTTATGTGGAACAGGTATTCTGGAAAACAGAAAAGTTAGGGAAAATTGTTTGTGATTAATAGTGTTTTATTCATTGGGATAGTTTCTAATGCCATTGAAATTTCATCAATTTGTTAATAAACCCATATTTATACCCTTTGCTACTTTCTTTTTGAAATTGTAACCCAAATTTTCACGTTTTCTTTCCTTTGCATTAAACATATTTGTTTTTGCAGCGTTTACATTTGTCTAAATATTTTATGTATTTATTAAACAAAATCACACATGTACTTTAAAACAACTGTTTTCCTTGTGCTCATCTGCCTAACTTTGGGCTTGTCGGCACAAACAGGATCAATCAAAGGGCGGGTTTACAATATAAAGAACAACGACCCACTGCCTTTTACAAATATAATCATAAGCGGATCGACCATTGGCTCAGTGAGCGATTTGGATGGGAATTTTATATTCACCGGATTAAAACCTGGCTATGTAAAATTGGAAGCATCATCTATTGGTTTTGAGCGTATTATGACTGAGGAAATCCTTGTTACCAATGCAAAAACAGCTTCAATTGATATTGCGATGAAAGAAATTGCAGTTCAAATAAGTGGGGTCGAAATTACGGCTGCTGTTTTTAAACGGGTTGAAGAAAGCCCTGTTTCGCTCAAATCGCTTGGTATAGCCCAAATAGAAAAAAGCCCGGGATCAAACCGCGATATTTCCAAGGTAATACAATCATTGCCTGGGGTTGCATCTTCGGTTTCGTTTCGTAACGATATAATTGTGAGGGGTGGAGGGCCATCCGAGAACAGATTTTTGCTCGATGGTATCGAGATCCCCAACCTCAACCATTTTGCCACACAAGGAGCTTCTGGAGGGCCAGTAGGCATAATTAACACCGATTTTTTGCGCGATGTTGATTTTTATTCGGGTTCGTTTCCTGCCAGCAGGGGTAATACCT
>Ga0316612_1000268_pt1 | contig 18297 bp, 21 predicted proteins | sample MIS2016226_MG_FD_207676 | JGI IMG/M metagenome (GOLD analysis project Ga0316612, IMG submission 207676) | Microbial mat bacterial communities from Middle Island sinkhole, Lake Huron, Michigan, United States - MIS.2016.226 | ecosystem: Environmental > Aquatic > Freshwater > Lake > Sediment... | reverse complement strand
CATTTCAAGTCGATTATTATGAGTTTTATTAAAAACTCAGGATGATCGACTTTGCTCATATTTGTAAATATGAGTCGAATTTTTATGTAATCTTGGCTAGTTTGACGAGCATGACGAATTAATTCATCGTATTCGTCGTGTCCAATTATCTTTTCGATCTCTACTAGATCGAAAATTATTTCAGGTAATGTCATGTTGCCTCCTTTTTTAATATATATTTTCATATTAAAATAGTTAAAAAGATAAACTACCACTTAGTGGCAGTTTACTTATATTTAAAATGTAGTATGAGGTCTTTTTGACCCACATGCACTTGTCACATTCCAACGCGATGGTTGATTTGTACAACTCTTCTAATTCCATAAAAATTCTCCTTTTTCAAGTGATTTTTAATTATATAGAAATATAGTTTAAAATGGAGGTTTTAATATGAAAGAAAGAACTATATTTATATTAAATGAATATGATATTAGTGAAAATAATAAAAGAGAAACAATATCATATTTATTGCAACAAATTATAAATGATAAAAAACTAGCTGGTCAATATATTTATTTTACATCACATGATATTTGTTTGGAAGATTTAAATGAATTTATAAATTTATTAAAAGAATATTTTGAAATAAATGATAGAGAAGGATTTATATTTAAGGTTTTATATACAATAAAATAAAAATTACGAGGAGAATATTATTTGGAAAATAATGAGAGTATTTTAAGATCCTTTATAAATAGTTTTATAAAGGATGATTTTTTTGTAGATATTGTAAATATAGGATTATACCCTTCAGAATTTACAAATGTTACTTTTAGTAAAGAAAATTCGATGTCGAATTATATAAAAAATTTTTTAAATGATTTAGTAAAATCTTGTAAGAAATTAAATGTATCAAATATAAAAAATATTTATGAGTATGTTTCATTATCAATATCTATTTTAAATATAAAAGAATCAAAATCATCTATAGTTAATTATGATAATATTTTTCAACATCTTCTTACACCAACTTTACTTCAACAAAAATTAATTCAATTTGTTATAAATAATAGATTGCCAAACAGTGAAAGTTTTAGAAAAAAAATTGAGACAATAACGACAAATATTCAAATTTTTCACGAGGTTCAGTCTATTTCCAGTAGTATTTTATTATTTGATAATTTTTTAGAAATAGCTAAAAAACCAAATACAATTATTGAAACTGCTAAATTATTTAAAGAAAGTGTAATTCAATTATATAATGAATTATCAAAATTACAATCAATTACAAAGTTAGAAAGTGAGAAAGATTATTTTATTATTAGTGATAAAGAATCTGTTAATGAATTAACAGAGACTGAAGTTGAATATATTGCTAATAATTATTCATTTTTTAATACTGGATATAATTTTATAGATATGAATGTTGATGGGATTGAAAGTGGTGCAGTACATGTTTTTGCTGCACCATCCAATCACGGAAAATCTATTTTTAAAGTAAATTTATTAAATTTAATGATAAGAAATAATATAAGTGATTTTGATCCTAATGATGCAATTTTATTTATAACATTAGAAGATAATATCTTTAAATTAAAAAGACGTTTATGTTCGATATTTGGAAATATTGATGCATATACAATTAAAATGTTATATAAAAAATCATATATACTTTTAAAAGAAAAACAATATAATAAAACAGTTAAAGATAAAATTTCTAAAATTATAAATAATATGATTTTTGATAGTATATTTAGAGTAACAAATAATAAAGTTAAATTAATTGTAAAGCAGGGAGATGAAGGTAATTTTTCTGCTGGTGATTTGAGTAAATTTATAGATTTATTGAAAGTAGAAAACTCAAATACGAGATTAGTATTTGAAGATTATATAGATGTAAAATCACCAACAATGCCAATATATAGTCAGGCTGATGAATATTTTGTTCAAGGAATTATAGTTCAAGAACAAAGAACTTTAACAAAGAGATATAAAATTCCAATTATAACATCTACACAATTAAAAAGAGGTTCTGATAATATTTCATTTCCATTAGAATCTTCAATGATAGGAGATTCAGATAAAAAAAGAAGGTATTCAGATTATTTATACCTTTTCAGACAAGATAATATGCATGATGTTTTTGATCCGGAAATTATTAAACATGTATTACAAAAAAATAATATTTCTAATGGAACAATAAATCCAAAAATACGAGTTCATTATGATAGATTAAAAGAAGATTTAATTCCATTAGAAATTAAAATTACAAAAGCAAAAGATTCAAAACGAGATCAACATGGCTATTTAGTATTTTGTAAAAAGAATCTAAGAATTTATAATAATATTGAAGAATATATTAATGATATGGATGAATTAGATAATAATACTAAAAATTTAGAAGCTGAAATAGATAATATACTTGATTATATAACAGATGAAATTGATTTTAATATATAAAAATATTAATTAAAAACTTTTGCGGAGGACTTATTAAAATGAGAAAGATTTTTGCAATTAACCCTGATGATGGAGAATTTAAAGGTAGTTTATGTGATTTTTGTAATTATGCAGAAAAACGAAAATCAATTGATGGCGATGTATTATTCATTGCTTTGATATCTGATACAAATGTTGAAATGATAACTTCAAGTGTTAAAACACAGTGTCCCGGTATGAAATTAGTCATACTTAAACCAGTTACTATTGAAGGTATCATGAAAAAAACAGGCATATATCCATTATATGAAGTTGAATATCCTGACATTTATCATGAGAAATCATTGATGAAGCTTGATTTCTTAACTTCATACCTAAGACATCTCTCATCTGATGAAAGAATAATTTATGTTTTGGGAACTTTTGATGAAGTTCTTGAAATAAAAAATTATTTGAAAGTGTGTGAAGATATTGATTGTAAAATAATTAGATTAGAATATCGTTAAATAAAAAATCAACCTCTACCATTTTCAGGTAGAGGTTTCTTTTTATTTGAATAATGTTATGAGAATTAGATGGAATTATTAATAATATATTTTTTTTCATTATTATTTCTCCTTTTATACTCGAATTCATGTTTAAAAATACATTTCTATATTAAATAACAAGAGTTTATATTTTTTTATAAAATATTTTTTCAACATGTATATTATTAGTATGATAAAAAGGGTATAAATTAAGTGACTTTTTCTTACTTAATTTTATTATTAGATAAAACAAATATCAAAAAATCAAAAAACGGAGGTTTTATATTTTATGTATAGAACAGTAGTTGATCTTATTACAGAATCAGTAGAAGCAGGGTATGAGCAAGGAATAAATAGATTTGTAGAATCTATTGAAACTGATCTTATTAAAGAAAGTGTTTTTGAAACTTATGGAGTAAACTCTATTCTTTATACTTTGTGTGAAGATGCGGGTTTAGAAGTAGATAATAATGAAACTGATGATTTAGACGAAGATAAATTGGATCAATTGTTATCTACAATAACAGATAAACTTAATAGCGATGATTAATTAAATAGGATATTATGTGATAACTTATCTTTTATATATAATTATATTTTTAATTATATTTAATATATTATTAGTTTATTATAAAATTAGATCCTATAAAAAATTAAATACTCAACAGTATATTTTAATTATTAATTATTTAGATAATTTAGTAAAGATATATGCAGGATTAAATAAACCTAATATGGATGATATTAAAAAATATTATTCAACATGTGTTAAAGAAATAATATCTGAATATATAAGTAAAGATATGAAAAAAATTATTAAATTATATTTCAATTCGAATGGTTTATCGCTATATATATTAAATGCTTTAAGGAATATAACATAACATGGGTATTTTAAATAATTTATTTACAAATGATGATACTTTTAAAGATATTGATAATAAAATTGATAGTTTAATAAATAATATTCGTATAGAAGAAAAACGATTTACAACAGAAGAAAATACAGGAAAACTTATTGATTCGTTTATTAATTCTGTTGATAATAATAGTGATATAAATAAATTATATCAATCTATGTCTGTGCCTACAGAAAGGCTTTTAAGGTATTCATTATATGAAGAAATGTATAAAACTGTACCAATAATAAAGAAAATAATTAAAACATACATTTCAAATATAATTCCAAAGAATCCTGCTGATGGTACATGTTTAATTTATAAAGATGTTATTGAACAACCTGAAGATGCTGGAGAAAATAAAAATAAAGCAAAAGATTATATAAAAGATTTTGTTAACTATTTCAATATTATTGATAAATATAAAAATATAATTTTGCCAAAACGTCTACTTTATGGAGATATTTTTGTAGAAGTAGTTGATGTTTCAAATGATATGAAAAATGTTGATTTGAATAAACAACATCAAGTAGTTACAGAAAATTCATTAAGTCAATTTAATAATTTATTAAATATTAATGGATGGGAAAAACGTACTGATCATTTTATTGAAAAATTAACTGATATATTGGTTGATTTTGAAATAGTTTCAGAATTGGAAGGTAATAAATCATTTGATTATATTGATAGTGTTGAAAAGACTTTTGATAATATATCTAAATCATTTAAGACACATGATGTCATTAATGATGAAAATAGAGATGATAAAATTATTAAAAAATATAAGCATAAATTTGAAAATATTTTATTAAAAATTCATAATCCGAGTTCAGTAGTAATATTAACAACTAAATATGGATCAAAAATAGGATATTTAGAAATTTTAAAAACAGATTCTTCCGGTCAGTCTTATACTCAGACATTGACGAATATTATTTCAAAAGTAACAAATGTATCTGGAAAAAAAACAGAAAGTAATCAAGAAGCAATGATTAATAGAATGATATTTTTTTTAGTAAAAAAAATTGTATCATCAGTAGGGCAAAATAATCCTGAACTTTCTTCACAGGATGCAAATGATTTAATAAGAAATTTGAATCCTGATGTTTATTTATTTATTAAAAAGTTATTTATAGAGCAAGGTCTCTATACTGGAAATATTCAACAAAAATCTTTGAAAGTCAGATTTATACCCCCAACCAAAATGGTTCAATTTAAAACAACATCGTTAGATTATGAACCATATGGTGAATCTGTAATTGAAAATGTTATTTTACCATGTAAATTATATACTTTATCACAATTATCAAATACAGTATCTAAATTATCTAGAGCATCTATTCTTCGGAAGTGGACTGTAGAAGCAGGAAGTTCCAGAACTCAATCACAAAGAGTTCAGCAACTAAGAAGAGAATTAAATAATACTAAAACAACTTTAGAATCTTTTTCATCTATAAAAAATGTTCCAAAATTATTAACAGATTTTAAAGATATGATAACAGTTTCACAAAACGGTCAAAAAGCATTTGATGTTGAAATGCAAAGTTTTGGAGATACATCTATTAATGTTGCAGATCTTGAAGATGCAAGAAAAGAAATAATTTCTTTAACAGGGATACCTGCACCATATTTAGGATATATGGATCAGGTAGAATTAAAAGAACAACTGGTTCATACAAGTATTTCGTTTGCAACAGAAATTATAGATATGCAACAACAAGATATTTTATCATTAAATAAATTAATACAAGTTGTATCTTATATAAATGGATTAGATTTTGATCCAACAAAATATATTTCATTAACTTTAATTCCGCCTGTTATTTTAGTATTACAATTGATAGAAACAGCAATTTCATCATTAGGTAATATTTCTTCTGTTTTTATGAATATGTCGGTAGAAATTGATCCTTATTATTTATTACGGCAATTTGTTCCACATATGGATTGGGATATGTTTTTAAAATCCACAAAAGATAAAAAAATTAAAGATGAAGTATCTGGAGCTCTTGCTGGGGCGGGCGGCGCACAACCATCGTCAGATGACGGAAGTGGAGAACCAATGTAATGTTTTATAGAGAATTTTTATCTGAACAAATGATGCAAGATGAAGAAGATTACCCTCCAGAAGAGGAAACAGAGGATCCTACGTCCGAAGAAGATTCAGAAGATGAAGAAGAACTCGATCCTGACGCAACAGAAGAGGAAGGATTAGAAGAGGAAGGATTAGAAGAGAAAGGATTAGAAGAGGAACCAGATCCTGAAGCATTTTTAGAACCTTTAAAAAAATATTTTCTTATCCAAAAAATACAGGTATTAAAACAAAAAGTTGATAATCAAGGTATTGGATTTTCAGAACTAGATGATTTAATATTTTTCTTAAATGATTTAGATTATAATTCAATATTGATAATGACATCGAAAATTATAGATATGATAATGATAAAAATTAAAGAGGTAAAAAATGGTAAAATCAAGACAAATTAGACCAGAATATAATATTATCATAGAACAAACTTATGTTGTACCAAACCATGAATTACAAATTTTAAGTGAAACTAAAACAAGAAGCGGACATCCGAAAATTGTATTTAAAAGCAGATTACAAGAACATAGTGTTATTAATAAAAATGGAAGATCGTATTCAAAGGTAGTATGTGAAAATATTGTTTCTCAGTTAGCTCCAAAAGCAAAATCGAGAGGCATGTTAATGGAAGTAGATCATCCAATGTTTTTTCCAGGAGCTCATGATCCTGAGCTTTTAAAGAAGAGAGCGGCAGTAGTTGAAGTTAAAAATTGTGGTGCGGTATGTAGAAACATAAGTTTAAATGGAAATAGTGTTATAGGTGAAATTGAGACTCTGTCTGCATATGAAGGTCCATCAATTGCAGCATTAATACAAAATGATAAAATTGATATTGGTTTTAGTTTGAGAGCTTTAGGTGGAGTAACAAAATTAGATAATGGTGTATTAGAAGTACAGCAGAATATACTTCCAATAACATATGATATTGTTAGTACTCCATCACATGCCAATGCAAAAATTATAGAATTTATACCTGAAAATGATACATCTATTCTCAGAGAATGTAGTTGTTTAGTTTTTGAAGGTCAAGAAATGCAAATACTTGAAGATGAAGATGGTATTCAGGTATCTAATTATAATAATTCTGAAAAATTTTTAGATAGTATAATAAAAAATAATTTTAGAAATGTCATTTCTAAAAAAATACAATTAAGCTATTAATACGGAGGATATAATTATTAGTATGTATGAAAACAATACAAATAACAGTGTTATTTTTGAAAATTATATTAACTTTTTAACAGATAATGAGACAATATTTAAAAACCCAAATGCGGCACATAAATTAACTGTAGATAGTGGTTTATTTGAATCTTATCTTGATAGTTTAACAACTGGGATTAATGACCCTCGCACAGCAGCTGTATGTAAAGCTGTATGTCATAGAAATAGAGAAATGTTGCTTGAAGCAATGTCTGGAAGTACATCACAGGCTATGGGGTGGACAGTAATGTCATTTCCTATACTTGTTGATATATATAGAGAGCCAAATGTTGCAGAAATTGCAAATATATATCCTATTGATAAACCGATGATTTCAGTTCCTAAAGCAAATGTGAAGTATCAAACTAGAAGTTATGATGGTGCTTCAGTTGAAGAAGGATATTTACCAACAGGTACAAAAAGAGTAGGCGCTGGACTTGTGCGAATCACTGTTCCGCCAAATTCTATGACAAATATATTTTCTAGTCAAATGTATAATCCTGAGTATATGAAAATGAATAAAAGATTTACTATTTTGAATGGTATTGAAATAGTAGAAAAAAATATTCAGGGAAATACAGTATCAACATTTAATGTTGATGTTATGGTTAGACCTGATAGTAGAAATCAATTAGTGTGTGAATTTGAATTTAATGATTCTAATGCTGAGGTTGTTACTGGTGTTATAAATGGAAATGTTAATTATGATAAAGGTATAATTAATTTTTCTGTAAATTTTATTGGTGGGACTTCTGGTCATACATATGAGTGTATTCATGCTGATTTTGATCTAAGATTTATTCCTCAGAATACAATGAATGGTAGAACAAAAATTAGCATCGTGAATGAAGTGCGTGATATTTCGATAGATCCAAACGAAGATTTTGTAATTGATATATCAGAAGAAGAGATGCAAGATTATTCTAGTATCTTTAAGATTGATATTGTAAGAACACTTTCAGATGTTATTAAAAGACAAATTCTTTTAAATAAAGATTTTGAATTGTCTTATTTCTTAAAGGCTGCTGAAAGTGAAATGAGAAAATATGGTACATATTTAGTTGTGGATTTAACAAAATATAGAGATATGAATAATTATCTGTCACCTAATAATATTGCTGATATTTATAGAACAGTTTCTCCGGCGATTTCAACATTGTTTTCATTTATTAGAAAGAATTTTAATATGGAGCCAACATATCTATTAGCTGGTTTAAAAACAGCTGCTATGTTGAGAACAATGCAAGATCTTATGGCAGTAAATCTTCCAGATTTAAGAGGTGAAATAGGTTTTAGTGGTGTTACAACTTCAAAATTTATGAAGATGAAAATTCTTGAATGTTATACTATTGAAGATAATACTATTTATATGGTAACAAAACCTGGAGATAATGCACTTCAATATGCATCTATAGTTGATTTTGTTTTTCAACCTATGTATGTTATTAAAGAGATAACTGATGGTAATACAAGACAATTTGTGAGATCAAGAACAAGTATTGAAATTCTTAGAACAAATGGAATGGGATGTATTAAAGTTCTTGGTTTAGATCAATTTAGTGGAGTTACTAACTAGTTAATATGGCTGCTTTTATAAAATTAGAAGAAAAAGAATCAGTTAGTCAAAAAATTAGAGATGAAATTACTGAGTCTATTAATAACTATATTGAGGCTCATAAGATAAATAAAATAACAAAAAATTTATATTTTACAGACAAACATATATCTCCGTCAATAATGAAAACAATAATCAATACTGTAAAAGGAATAGATGGTTTTAAAAAAGTTTTTAATACTATTTATTATACAAATAATTTGTCTAAAATTTAAGTTTTTTAGAGAGGAGGATTTTTAAAATATGAGTGTTATAAATCCATATTTAGATGCGGTAGAAAGTTTAAAATCATTAAAAATGACTGAGGCTATTTTACCAATTTCAAAGAAAAAGTGCTATGTTACATCAATGTTAGTTGGTGAAGAATTAAATATTAAGACTTCGAAAGCGGGTCCAGGTATATTAGATAGAGAAATAATTCGAATACTTCATAAATATACAACATTTGTTGAAGAAGAACGTAATTTTAAGCCAACATTAGATGAATTTACTGAAATGCTTTCATATCATGATAAATCAAGTTTATTATGGGCATTATATAATGCAACTTATGATGTTATTTCACAAGAACGAAAAATATTTTGTGAATCATGTAAATCTGAATTTAATGAGAGAATTTTGGCAGATGATCTGATTCACGAAGATACATATACATTTTGGGAAGAAGATTTACCATTCAACGAATATGGTCATTTAATTGAAATAACATTTGGTGATATTAATTTTAGTTTTTTAACAAAGTTACCATCAATTAAAGATTCGAATATATTAATGGGAAGAATTTCTGTTGGCGAGTTGCAAAAAAACATGGATGATATAGGTGAACTATTTAAACGAAGTCAATTTATGGCTCTAGTAACAAAAGCTATACGATTCCAAGGTAAAAAGTTAAATCCTGTTGAAACAAGTAATTTACAAGAGATTTTAATAAGCTGTGAGAAATTTCCAGAAGTTTTATTTGATCAGTTATTTAAGCAATATAATGATAAATTTGATAAATATTCACCAAAATATTATAAAAATGTAAAATGTCCACATTGTGATTTTGAATTTAAATATAATGTAGATATTCAAACAGAGTTTTTTCGCAGACGCCTTCTTGGTGGAGAGTAGAGCTTCAAAGCACTACAATTCTTTTGTTGATACTTTTGTATTTTATCAGACATTATTTAATGGATCTGGAGATTTAAATTCAATTTTAAATTTACCATATCCATTATATCGTGATATAATATTAGCACAAGTTCAAGAAAAAAGAAAAGAAAATTCCATATCGAAGAGGGCTTTTCAAAAGCAAGCAATACCTGTTAAAAAATCATCTAATAAAAAAGTAAAAAAATAAAAATAGTAGGATTAATTATGGATAATGTAGTTGTTGATTTGAGTAAACTTCCATCAACAGTCCTTTCAAAATTGCCATATTCAATTAAAACACATAAACAAATATACGATTTAAATGAATTACCATTTGATATTCAATATATATTGCAAGAATATCTAAATGCAAAATCCGAAAGTGTTTATTATGATTTGGTTCTAGATGCAACACCAGAAATATCAGAATATGGTGATTTTAAAGTTATAGATAATTTATTTGATCTTATAACAGAATATATTAAGAACTATATTCAAATTCAACCTGGAGATTATCCTTTCGATCCAAATTTTGGAAGTAAATTAAAACGATATATACAAACTTTAGATAAAAAAGTTCAAAATCAATTAATATCTAAAGAAATTGAAAATATTGTAAGAATGTTGACTATAGATATTAAAGCTGATATAAAAATATTAGATTTTTCTACATTAAAAACATCTTCTACTGGATTAGATGTTGAATATAGTTTTAAGATTAGATTAAAAGTTAATAATTCAGTTCGTGATTTAACAATGACTATGACTTAAAAATAGAATATTATGAATTAAATTAGATTCATAATATTCTATTTTTGATATTTATTTTATAAATTCACTGTGACCAATAATACTTAATTCATAATTTTTATTATTATATATTTTTTTTATTTTTATTAAATTTATAAATCCAATAACATCAATATTTATTTTTTTATTCAAATATATATCAATAAATTTGTCATTTTTAATAAATTCAAATATATCATTGAAAATAAGAGTTATATTATATAACATATTTTCATAATATTTAGAAATTCTTCCTATAAATTTTTTATTGTTAAGTGTGAAATATACATTTCCAGTCGCTTTTCCCGCGACAGCCAATATAAAACCTTTATTGAATATTATACTAAATATTTTATTTTTATCTGTTATGAAGTCGGTTATATTTGATTCTATATTTAAATCAATTTTATTATTTTTATTAAATTGAATGAACAGTTTTGGAACAATATCAAAAATATTTATTTCAGAATTATTATTTCTTTTTATATCAAAGTGTAATAATCCATTTGTTATTTTTGGAAATTGTGTAAATATTTTTGTTTTTAAATTTATTTGATTAATACAATCATATTTTATAATATTATTTTCTTTTATACATGAAGAAATAAAATTTATAACATTATCAATTTCATTAATTCTATATAATTTGTCATCAGATATATTTATATTTGAATTTATTTTATTATTTTCTTTTGTAAATGTTGATATGATAGATATATTATTTTTATATTCATTTAGTAATAAAAAAGATTTTTCATTATTGTATAATATTTTCATTTGTTTCCTCTATTTTTTAAAAATGTTTAAAAAATATTTCTATATAATTATTTTAGGTGATAAAATATATGTTACAATCAATACTACATGAAACAAAATATGTCCAAGATGTTTATTCAGAATATTTAAATTTTATTAATAGATATCAGAATTTAAACAGACAGGGAGTATTTTTAAAGTATTATAATATAGATCTGATTGAATCTACTTATGAAAAAAATATAGAATCGACTTATGATATTTATAATATATCAGATATAAAATTTAATTTATATGAAATGTGTCCAGCGTTTTTTATTCAACCGCTTGTAAATAGAGTAAACAATGTTTCAGATGTAAAAGGTCAATTTTTTGATGCTACATCATCTGTTGTTTTATATACAATTAAAACACCACAAATTAATGATTTAATAACATTTTATAATCCAGTAAAATCAGATGAGATATTAAGAGTTAATAGTATTTCTGTTGCAACTAATTCTTTTTATTCACCAGCAAATTTAAAATGGTTTGAATTAGAATTAGAGTACGCACCAGTTAAAATAGAAAATATTAAAATAAGAGAAAAATATATTTATGATTTATCATTAGAAAAATATATATATTATGATACCTATGTTTCTAAGTTGTCTTTGTTTAATAATATTATTAAAAAATTAGATTTATTATCAATTTATTATAATTCACGATACGATATTTATAAATTAAATAATATTGTTCCGAATATTTTAAATGAAATCTTTATTTACTTAAAAAAAAATTATTCAAATAATTTTAATAGAATATTAGATAAATATTTATTACCTTATGGTTACGAATCATTAAATAATGTAAATTTAATTAATAATTTATTAGATATTAAAAAACAAAATATTATACCATATTCACTTGAATATATATATTATGATTTTAATACTAAAGAAAAAAATAGATATGTATATAAAACTGGAAATATAGATTTTGACAATGTTATAGATATAATAGTTGAAATTATTGATTTAATTATAAAAAATGAAGAGTTATTTAAATGAATGAAAATGATATAAAAACTTATTTTAATGATTTTATAAAACAATATATACCATATAAAGAATCGAAAAGTTTTATAAAATTGGTGGATTTTATTTCTGATAAATATTTATCTGATTTATATAATAAAAATCCATTAGAATTAAAACAGCTATTTGAAAATAATTCAATTCCGATTGAAGTTTATAATAATTTATTATATAGTATTGGTGTTAGTAAAAATATAATAGATTCATTATCTTTAAATGATAAAATATTATTCTTTTCTGCTTTATCAGATTTTCAAAGATATAAGGGTACAGTTAAATTTTTTAAAAAAGTAGCTGAAACTTTTAATGATAAATTTAATATTTATGAATTATATGTTGGTGAAGATCAATTTGGTAATATAGTTTTTAAACCACAATTAATATATAATCATTCTGAAGATAATAATACATCGATAAAAAATATTAATTATAGTGATGTTTATAATAATATTCCAAATTTCTTAATATCTATTGATAATATAGTTAATTTAAAAATAAATAATAATATTATACTTCCAGTGAAAACTAATCTTATTTTGCTCGAATATGATTTTACATCTAATGCAGATATGATTATAGGGATAATTACTTCTAGTGTTCTTAAAGAATATGGTCATATAATAATAGATTTATATATTGATGACCAGATTTATCAAATAAAATTATTAGATATTTATTTTTTATGGTATTATATTATATCTAAAACATATAATATTTCTTGGTTTAATCAAAATCAAATAAATATACCAAATTTTTCAATTCATAATGCTTATAGAATTTCTGATTTAGATAAAATAATATTTGATTATAAAAGAATAAAAAATAATAATGATACATATACATTTTATAAGAAATACATACAGTCTAAGATTGGTTTTATACATTCACGAATTGAAAATGTTTCTTCAATGGATAATACAATTTCTGGAATATCGAAGAGTTTATATACATATTTGAATGATTATATATTTTCAGAAATAGATAAAGATTCATTAATAATTAAATGTAATAAAGTTTTAAATGAAATATATAGTTCATTGTTATTAATTCAAGAAAATAATAATGATGAATTATTTACAAAATATTTTTCAAAATTTATAACATTTTTACCAGGTCTAACATATTATCCAGAATATACAACATCATTTATAATTTTATCTAACTATAAACCATTTCATGTAAATTTTATTGTAGAATCAAATAGTAAAGTAAAACCAGTAGAAATAGCTACACCCGGATTTGAAAATAGTTTTAAAATCGAAATGAGTAGAAATGATTATGTCAATGAATTAAATGAAGTAGCTGGTATAGTTGTAGATATGTTTAAATTGGAAAATGTACATATTGAAGAAAATTATGAGATAATGATAGAATGAAGGTTATAAAATATGAATAAAATAATAAATATTTGTGATGAAGTTCAATTACATGATGATGCGACTTGGGAACTTTTGGCACAATCTCGTGAAAACCATTATCATAATATGATGTCGGGATGGGTTAAATTATTTTTAAATGATGAAGATTATATTAATAATAGACCTACTGTGAATAATAAGAATCTTATAGTTGCTAATGGGAGTGAATTTGTTGCACAAAGTTTAATTAAAACAAATATAATTGAATCTGGTGGATATACTACAAAAAAATACTATAATTATAAAATAAGTCATTTTGCAATTGGAAGTGGTGGAGCTACAGTATCTGAAAATATTGTAACATTAGTTGGACCAAAAATAAATGACAAATACTTATATCAGCCAATTTCTCTTGGAAATAAAAAGTATAAAAATGAACCATCAAAATATATAAGTGTTGGAGAAAACCCTCAAATTCATAGTTATTTAAATTCTGTTAAACCTATTATAGATCCAAATAATAAAACAAATTCAGACTATGGAGCTTTATATTTAGAATCTGTAAAATATGGAGATGATAAATTAAATTACTATACGAAGATACTTTTTAAATGTGTAATTCCAGCTGGAGAACCATCAATTCTCCCCTCAAATACGGCAATAAATATTTCCGAGGCTGGTTTATATTTTACAGATAGTGAATTAACGGATATACAAATGTTTTCTCATATTTGTTTTCCTCCAAAATGGATGGAAATAAATAATACGTTAACAATTTTATGGTATATTATTTGTTAAAAAGATTAATTAAGGAGATTATTATATGAATGATAGAAGAGAACCAGGTGTTTATATAACTGTTGAGGATACAAGTTATTCTTCTCAAGTTATTGAATCTGGAAGATCTGTATTTATGGTTGGTCTTTGTCCAAAAGGACCACATATGAGAGTAGCGAAAGTTACATCTCAGCAAAATTTTCATAATGATTTTGGTAAACCAAACTTTAATACAACTACACAATCACATTATAATATGGATAACGCCATGAAATATACCGGAATGGGTTATTATATTAGAGTAGTTCCATTGAATGCAAAAGTGTCTAATGTTTTAGTTGTTGAAGATAATTATCAAGTTGAAGTTTTTGGTGATTTTATTTTTACACAGTCACCAGCAACTGTGGTTAGAAAACCATTCCCGGAAGATTTTAAGAATGGTGTTTTAGATGGTCAATATATTGATGCGAAAAATAAATATGATTCATATAAAGTTTTATATGAAGTATCTAAAAAAGTTGTAACACATTCTGAAAGTGCGTTTAATGAACTCAATGTAGGTGATTGGATTTTTGCAGGTGCACAAAGTGATCCTTCAATTAGTGCAGATAATAAAACTGTAGCAAGACAAATTGTTAGTAAGAGTTGGATAGATAGTGAAAGCTATGGAATTTTTATGCTTGATGATGGTTATATAGGTTTACCATACATTGTTTCTAGTGTAGAAACAAAATGGAATCAAAAAACTGTAAATTCATGTTATAAATATATACAATATACAACAACATCAGATTCTATTAATTTTAAATGGGATGTAAATTATGATTCTCTAGATCTTACCACAAAACCAAATTGTATTTATGCATTTTGGGCTAAAGGAGCAGGAGCATATTATAATAGACTCAGAATTAAAGGTGTTAGAAATACTGATTTAGAAAAGATGTATATTGATGAGTCTACAGGGAGACCTCTTTATAAATATTTATTTATGAATATTGCTGTTTATGAAGAATCAGATGATGGGTCTTCTAAAATGGTAGAGGGTCCATGGACAGTATCTTTATATAGTAGAACGTCTGACGGTATTACAATAAAAGATTTGTCAACAAATGATTTATTATATATTGAAGAAGTAATTAATCAGAACAGTAATTTGGTTTCAATGAAAGCAGGTTATAAAGTAGAAAATTTAGTAACACCGGAAGGGGAAATAGATGAAGAAAAAGCAGAATTGAATAGATTAAATTTGATGTTGCTTTTATCATCATACACACCAGTTGGTACTTCATTTGTTCCATCGTCAAATTCTGTATTGGAATTTGATAATGGTTTCGATGGTCATGCTGATTATGTTGAAGGCGGTGATACTCCTCGTGTTCCATTATATAAAAATGGTAAACTACAGATAACACCTGAAATTGAATCGTTGATTGCACAAGCATATAATGGTTCGTTGAATAGTATTGATGGATCAATAGAACAATTAAGAGAAACATTATATCCATATTATACTCCAGATTATATTGTTACTGGTGGATTTTCATCAGAAATTCAAGACGCTGGTAGATTTTTAGCTGATTTAAGACAAGATTGTATTCATTTTGGAGATACAGGTTATAGAAGTTCAAGTGAAGCAGATATTAGTGCACGTCAAAATTATTATTCATGGAATAACTGGACTTCGGCTTTATATGTACAATATAGACAATTTAAAGATCCATATACTGGCGAAAGAATGAGAATTAATCCATGTTACCATGCTATCGCTAGACATTTATATGTTGATGATAAATACTTTATTGGAGAACCAGTAGCTAACATTGAAAAAGGTGCTATTAGTGAGCCGATTGAACTAGTATATAAAGCTAATCATACTCAGCGTGGTGATTTAATTGATTATGAATTGAATCCTGTAATTGTGGAACCACAAGGAACATATATATTATCTCAATTAACAACATGGAAAAGATTATCAATTTTAAAAAGACTACATGCCGCTAAATTTACTGCTTTTGTAAAAAAGAGTATTCCTCCAATGTTAAAAGACATTTTACAAAGAAAGGGTACAGACTTTTGGATTAACATGGCAAAAACAAGAATTGATAATTTTATGGGTAGATTTGTTAATCAGTCTACTGATAGATATTATATATTAAGTGATTATTCAGTTAATGTTGATTTTGATGAAACAGCCCAAGAACTTAATGTCAAGATCAGTATGAAACCATTAAGAGTGATTGAACGTATAAATGTTTCAATTATTGTACAATAATTTAAGGAGATAAATATTTATGGCAGATTGCTCATTAGACATAATTTCAAGACTTGGAAAGTCATTCAGTAATGCTACAAAAGATAGAGATAAACCAGATTTTCTCACAAGAGATATAGGTGGTCAGTTTAGAAGTAACCAACCATATATTTCAGGTTATGCACAAGTTGTATTCGGTTTACCTGAATTATTATTTGGATCAGCGGATGACGTACAAGTTGCTTCTAAATGGATGCATAGTTCACTTGAAGCTTTTACACCTCATACAATGACACTGAATAAAGGTGATGTTATGGGTCAAGGTCAAATTGGTTCATCATTCCCGACATCAGTTGTTACAACGAGAGAAATTTCATTTTCATTTAGAGAATATCAAAATCAACCTATCTTAACGATAATTAGACGTTGGGCATCTATTTTTGATCCTAATTTAGGTGTTTCACCTTTAAAAGGAAATCAATTTGTTCCAGCTAATTATAAAGGTTGGGTAGCAGTTATTGGTACAAAACCAGTTGGCGCAAGACCTGAAGCTGTAGCGATAGAAGATGTTGAATGGTGTTATATATATCAGGGTGTATTCCCAACAGGGATACCAATTGATACAGCAAATGCCTATGATCAAGGTAGTGCTGATACAGTACAATTACAAGTACAGATGAGTTTTGATGGTCATCCATTAACTATGTCTGAACCTGGTGTTGTAGAAAAAGCATTGAGTTTGATTAATAGTCTAAGATATATGGGTATTGATGATTCAACATATTGTAAATATCTTAATAATGGTACAGGAAATAAAATTCAACCTTGGGGTTCTAATAGTAATACAAATATTAGTTCTTTTGTTGGACCTGGACAATAAAAATTTACTTATTATTTAATTACCTCCTCGATTAAATATAAGTAATAATATCCTCTGGAGAAATCCAGAGGATTTTTTTAACGATTAGTTATATAGAAATATTATGTGATGTTTAACTTTGATTTGAAGGAGAGATTATGACCGGAGAACAATTAGTCAATGACGCATTGTTAGATATTTCTCTAACAATTAACAAACACATTGGGACATTTTCTAAGTATTTGAAAAGAGATTATTCAAATACGGATCCAAAACACATATTGTTGTCAGAAATTGATAATGATATGTTGATGATGATAGAAAAAGTGTCTAAAGTGTTAATTGAGAGAGTAAGAATTGGGAACTTTAAAACTCCTGATGACATTTGTAATTACTGTGGTTTAACAAGGCATTGTTCGCCTTGTGGTAGTTGTTATATTGATTCTGAGGTGTGATTATTTTATAACCGGAATGATCTTGTTAATGATTATTCTGGTTATAAAATAATTTTTTAATATTTAAAAATAGAAAGGATAAACTTATGAA
>Ga0316612_1000267_pt1 | contig 18328 bp, 13 predicted proteins | sample MIS2016226_MG_FD_207676 | JGI IMG/M metagenome (GOLD analysis project Ga0316612, IMG submission 207676) | Microbial mat bacterial communities from Middle Island sinkhole, Lake Huron, Michigan, United States - MIS.2016.226 | ecosystem: Environmental > Aquatic > Freshwater > Lake > Sediment... | reverse complement strand
TGAAGATGATAATGGTAATTTAGAAGACACTGATCCATTACCAATTGACAATTATATTTGGGTATTAGCCCTCATAGCTTTGGTATTTGTCTTTATGAAAATCAGAGCCATACAAAAAAATAGAATTATATAAATTGGTATTATTTCAAACTATATGTTTACGGATTATAATGTTTGATGATAGAATGAGAGAGTAATACCTTTTAGCACTGTAGTACTATCCCGATTGCTCAGATATGCAATAAATATCCTTGCATGGATAGCGCAGAATTACATTCCGTACCCACAAAGTTAATCAGACAAAACAAGTCAAAAAAAGCGGTATCAATAAAACGGTACTGCTTTTTTTGTGTCTTTAAAAACCAGAAAATTAGATTTTTATACCGATTATGTATTGCTTCGCCTGTTCGCTAGCGCTCGGGTCAAAATAGTCCAATAAAATTGGACTATTTTCATACTATCCCGAATTTTCGGGACAAGTAATCGGCATTATACCATAAACTTTTGGACTATTTTATAAATATTATTGGTATTAGTTCAGCAAGAAAATTATGCAGGATTAGATTATGAATTAGAAGTAATTGTTTTAGATTTGTTTTAATTGAATATTGGAATGGGCACAGATTGCACCCTTGCGACAGCGAACGGACGAAGTAAATCGGCGCTATCCTATACAAGAACTATTTTATATATCCGAGCAATCGGGTTCTCGATACATTTTTTGTTCCTCCCGATAGCTTCGGGATATACACAAAAAATACTCGAACTGTGGGTTGAGATAATTACAAACATCGGAAAACACTGTTTTTTAAATCACATCAGCACCAATTTAAGCCGAGGTCATTGAATTGAAATTGCGGTATAAATATTCGGTATAAACTTTTTCTAAAAGGCTCATATTCTCCGACTTTTGGTTTAATTGTACACTTTTAGAAAATTCTGTTCCGTCTTTAAGAACAACATAAAACCGATACCATTTATGATTTATTACAATCTTAAATATTAGTAAAGCTATCAAAATACAGGCAATTACTATCAGGTATAAATCCAAATATTGAATGGCAAAAACTACAAATAGAAATGGAACAGAAATGCCAAATAATTCAATTAGAGGATTCAAACTGAATTTTCTCATATACATTTTGTTTAGATTTTCAAAAGGAATTTCAACTTTGTCTTTGTTTTTAAAGTGTAAAACTAGTCCGTTTTTGGAATAAGTGATATTTTCAAATTTTGTACTTTTTAATGTTTTTTTAGCCATTGCACTAATGATAGTTAAGTACGTAATATTTTTTATTTATAAAGAGAATTAAACTGATTTTCTTTAATTTTAAAAAACCCTGCCCCTAAAAATGCAAGGTTGCGAAAAGCACAAAAGTACAAATTTTTTCTATTTGTTTTAAATCTTTTTTTGTTGGGACATAGCTCTGTATTTAAAGAAAACAAAGACTAAATCTACCAAAACCAAAGTATAATTGTCAATTGGTAAAGGATCTTCAGTAATTCCTAATACGGTCTCTTTTATCTAAACTTAATGGTTTACCAAGAGTCGGTTCTGAATGGCGAGGCTGGCAAACCTTCGGTATTGTATAATTTTTCGCCTTCGGGATTGTCAGCCCAAGCATAACGAACGGCAACCGGACAGGGGATTTCTTTGCTCCAAACCGTAATTTTTCCGTTTTCTATTTTGGCTTCGGCCCAAACAAATTTCTTGTCTTCGCCAGCTATGGCAAAATTAGTGTGCATTCCCCCTCCTTTGAATTGCATTCCACTGCCAAAGGTTGAAAAGGAAAGGATAATTTTGTCGTTTTCGATTTGCATAGATTCAAATTTTGGTCCATAACAAGTTGTGTTTTTATCGCCATAAACCATATTTTCAGCTAGTAGTGCCAAACGAGTTCCCACTTCTTTCTTTTTTTGAGGATGAATGTCGTTCCATTCGCCAATATCAATTGTGGTTGCCATTCCAGTATTAGACACAGACAATGTTTTCAATTGGGATTCTCTCAACAATGCCCAATTGCTTTCGGATGGAATTTCTTTTGGAGCCATATAATTGGGTAACTGAACATATAAAAATGGCATAGTTTGAACATTAAAAAGAGCTCTCCAATTATAAATTAGAGCTGGTAAAATTTTGGAATACTCAACTGGTCTTTTCGCATTGGCTTCGCCTTGATACCAAATAACCCCTTTGAAGGTATATTTTTTTAAAGGTTCAATCATTGCATTATACAAGCCAGTTGGTTTCCCTTGAAAACTTGTTGGTTTTGGTAATGCCTCTAATTTTGCTCCTAATTTATATTTCCAAATTCCTGTTAGGGCAATGGTTTCTTCATTGCCCAATATTTTATAAGGCATTCCGAGAGCAAAACCCGCATTGCCTCTATTAGAAACTACTCTTACCGTGATTGTATTTTTTCCTTCTACAAGAGAGTTGGCGGGAAGTTTGTATTTTCTGGGTGTATATTGATCATCAGTATTCCCAACAAACCTACCATTTACATAAGTAGAATCTGCTCCGATAATAGTTCCTAATCGTAATGTTGACTCCAAGTTAGCTATTTTCTTAGAAACTTTAATTTCTTTTTTAAACCAAACTACACCATTTATTTTGTTTAAAGGAGTAGCATTCCAAAGTCCTGGAATTGTTATTTCCTCCCAGTCGGTAGTGATGGTCGAATTAGACGTCCAGTTGTTTTTATCGGTTCCGCCTTCGTCATTTAATAGTAAAGTTGAATACCAATTTTTTTCAAGTTCTTGCTCCTTAATTTGAATACCTTGAATGTAATGTGGGTCTTTCAAAAGTTTAATTTCATTGAAACTTTCTGGGAATGATTGTAAAGTTTCTTCGCTCATCCAAGCTTCTGCAAAAGTACCTCCCCAACTGGAATGAATCAGACCAACTGGTATTTTTAATTTCTCATAAATTTTTTTTGCAAAAAAATAGGCCGTTGCCGAAAATTGCACTATATTTTTTGGATTGGCTTCCTTCCATGAACCACCATTTAAGTCTGTTCTTGCGGCAATAAAATCATATTCTCTAGGGACTTGGAAAGATCTAATGAATTTATTTTCAGAATTGGCAATTTCATCTTCATATAAATCACTCACCTGACCCACAGTCAAAGCCATATTAGATTGTCCTGAACAAAGCCAAACCTCTCCAATTAAAATATCATTTATTTCGATACAGTTACTGGCTTGAATTTTCATAATATGTGGACCTCCAGCTTTTATAGGTGGCAATTTCAATTCCCATTCTCCTATATCATTGGCTGTGATTTTATATTTTTTTAACATGAAAAATATTTCAATTTTTTCATTTGGAGCAGCCCATCCCCAAATTCTAACTTTGGTATCCCGCTGTAAAACCATGCCATTACCAATTAATTTAGGAAGTCTTACTTGGCTCAATGCAGTAGTGGTGATGAGTAGTGATAATACAAGAAAAATGTATTTTTTTAACTGTTTCATTTTGATTTAATTACTCTTTATTGTCTTCTTTTTTTTTCTCTCTTTCGACATAATCAAGCCATTAAAAATGGATTCTATTCATAGGGAATCACATTCTTTTTGGATGGCTTCTAATTTTTTTACTTCATCAGGATATTGTTGTGCGATGTCGTTTTGTTCTCCAATATCTTTTGTCAAATTATATAGTGGAGGAGCACCATCCTTTTTTTTAACTAATTTTAAGTCTTTGTGGCGAACATCATAACTTTTTTCAACAAATTTTCTTAAATTAATGGTTTCGTTTTGTGAATTTCAATCCGTTTGTGGCAATTCTATCAATATTGGGTGTTGGAATGTCCTTGCATCCATTAAAACCAACATCAGCATACCCTAAGTCATCAACTAAAATGATAATAATGTTTGGTTTTTGTGCACTCTGACTGTATCCAAACCAATGATTCAAACAGAATAGTAAAACACTTAAGACAATCAGATTTTTTTATTTTTTTATTATTATAGGGTTTTTAACCTCGATTTGGTTTTTGAAAAAATCCAAATTCCAAGAGTTGTACCATTTAATAATGGGCAATCCATCTTGAAATTGTATAGGTAACCAAATGTACCTACTATCGATTAGATTGATGGAATTCCAACTGTCTCCGATATAAATAAAGGCATCTTTTTTTCCTATTACAGGCAAAACATAAGTACTTTGTGAATTAAAGGTAGATTCGTTTTCAACATCTGTACCTCTACAAGGATTTCCAATAAATTTCCAACCGCTCATCATATTGTCTGAAACTGATAATCTGGCAGGATTTGATTTCCAGCCTGTTAAGGTAGATGAAATCATATAATACTTTCCTCCCATTTTAAAAATGGCTGGAGCTTCATTTCTTCCGTCAGGAAGTACCCGAATATATTCATTGGTCAATGACAAATAATCTTCTGACATCTTTGAAATTAAGATGGTTTGGCTTTCTTCTGAGGATGTAATATGATAGGCCTGTTGATCGTCGTCAACAAATAAAGTCATATCTCTAGACATCTGACCCTTTTCAAAATCCCGATACATATAAAATCCATGGGTTTCTTCTGGTTTTTTCAAAAAATCATTTTCATCGACTTGAGCTGCTCTTTGTTGTTGTTTTTTTGTAAAATTCTTGGCCCAAACCTTGGGGTGTATCCGAGAACTATTGATGTATTTGTAGGGGCCAATCACATTATCCGAAACGGCTACACCAGTCAAAGCAGATTTGTAGGCTTGATCTTTTAACTCGTGATGAAACCACATCACAAATTTTTTGGTTTTTTTATTATAAATAACTCTGGGTCGTTCTAGAATACATTCTTTCTGTAACATCGATTTTTCGTCCTCTATCACTTTTAAGGCAATGCCTTCGTCTTTCCAATTGTATAAATCTTTGGAGCTATAAACATGAAAGCCAACCATAGCTTTATCCCCCATTTTTCCGGACCCTTTATGCTCGCCAAACCAATAATAAGTATCCTTGTGAAATAAGAATCCGCCTCCGTGTGCATTGATGTATATTTCTTTGTTGTCTAGCCAAAGTTTTCCAGGCTTGAATTGGTCATTTATGGTTTGTGCCATCATAGTAGCTGAAAAAAACCATATATAAATTAAAAATATCTTTCTCATTTTTAATAGTTTATGTGAATCAATAGTTGAAAAATGTTATAAAAAAGAAAGATATATCTTTCAAAAAATTAATTTAACAAGCTGATAATCATAACACTTATAGAGTATCTAACGCACATTTAAATATATGATTAATCAGTCTATAGCCCTAAAATTAATAAAAATCTTCTCAACAATCTGCGACAGATTTGAAAAAGATTTAAAATATACTTGCGAACGTTATAGCAACAACAATAAGCAAGATTTAACAGACCAAGAAATTATAACCATTTATCTATTTGCAGTTCTAGAAGAACAACGCTTTAGCATCAAACAAATTTACAAATATGCTTTTGATTATTTGCTTGATTGGTTACCAAAACTTGGTTCATATACTGTTTTTTCAAATCGGCTTAACAAGCGTAATGCAAAAGTATCCAAATAGGAACTAACAGCCAAAGAATATTGCAGTGCATTCGCTTTTAAAAAAGAAAAAAATAGCCACTGGCGAAGCAAATTAGTGGCTAATAATTTTTATCAGCGAATGCAATGTAAACATTTGCAAAACGCTAAACATCTAAATTCTTTATCTACATTTGAAAGATGAAATGAGCATGACCTAAAATTGGTCGAAAACACCAATGAAGATATGCGACTCGAACGAAGTGAACAGGCGAAGCAATTACATAACTTGTCCCGATTTGTCGGGATGACCGATAAAAAACAATAAATATCTGTATATGAAAATTGAATCTCAAATAGAAAAAATTTCAAGTTTCCAACATCTCGAATTGTTGGCGAACCAAATTGTAGAAGGGTTCATATCAGGAATGCACAAAAGTCCATTTCACGGTTTTTCGGCTGAATTTGCAGAGCATAAGGTGTATAATGTGGGCGAAAGCACCAAGCATATCGACTGGAAATTGTTTGCCAAAACCGATAGATTGTACACCAAAAAATTTGAAGAAGACACCAATTTGCGCTGTCATATCATCATCGATAATTCGTCGTCGATGCATTATCCAAAGCTTGAAAACAATGAAAAATTTTTTCAAAACAAGATTGGATTTTCAGTTTTAGCTTCGGCAGTTTTAATGAATATTCTAAAAAACAACGTGATGCTGTGGGTTTAAGTGTATTTTCGGATTCGTATGAGTATTATTCACCCGAAAAAGGAAGTGATCGTCACCACCGAATGATTTTGAACGATCTCGAAAATCTAACCACTTTCAAACCACAAACTATTGTGCTGAATGGTCAATTAAACATCAGAGAATCTTCGGTTTTGGAACAAAAATAACCATTTAAAAACCTTGCAAAGTCCAGTTTTGGGGGTAATATGGCTTTAACTTTTTTTATTGGGAATTTCCTAATTTTATTGAATCGTTATCTTTATTTTTTTCGAAATATTTGCTGATGAATTTCCGATGTAAATCATATAATCGCCTTTTTCTAGATTCCAATTCGAAATGGTTTCATCATAAAAACACAAACTATTAGTATCAATCGAAATTTTGAAAGTAGCATTTTCTCCTTTTTTAACTTCCACTTTTTGAAAACCTTTTAGTTCTTTTTCAGCTCTGCTCACTTTGGAATTCAGTTTGCCAATATAAACCTGAACTACTTCGGCACCATCAAGATTTCCTTTATTAGAAACTGTACCTGTGATGGTTATAGCTTCATCTTTTGAATATACTTTCTTGTCAGAATCCAATTTTGAAAGTTCAAATTTGGTATAGGACATTCCTTCTCCAAAAGCAAATAGAGGTTTAATTTTCTTGGTGTCATGCCAACGGTACCCTACCAAAATATCTTCTTTGTAATACTGATTGACCTTATCTCCAGGATAACTCAACTCTCCGAAGGAATGTGCGGCGTTATCGCTTAATTTTTTTGGAAACGAAAACGGCAGTTTTCCTGAAGGATTTATATCTCCACTAATAACATCGGCAATAGCATCGCCGGCCACACTACCCAAATACCATGTTTGCATGATGGCTTTTACATTAGAAATCCAAGGCATCTCAACGGCATTTCCGCTTACTAAAACTACTGCAAGGTTTGAATTTACTTTCAAAAGTTCGTTCAAAAGTTCCTCTTGTCCAAAGGGCAATTTATATTCTTTTCTATCCACTCCTTCACAATCTTGCAGATGATTTTTATTTAATCCACCAAAAAATAATACTATATCTGCTTTTGATGCGGCTTCAATGGCTTCCTTTTTTAGTTTATTTGCATCAAATGATGATGGAATAACTTTGCCGTAAGACGAAGGACCCGAGGCATACCCCATAGCGTGAATTATTGTTGCGTTTTTGTATCGATTTTTCAATCCTTCTAAAGGAGTTATTTCGCTCAATGCTTTCAATTCAGACGAACCGCCTCCTAAGGTCATTGATTTTGTAGCATTTTCGCCAATCACTGCAATTGTTGTCTTTTTGGAGGCATTAATTGGAAAAAAGGAGGACTCATTTTTTAATAACACAATTCCCTCTCCAGCAATTTTTCGGGCCACATCAAGATGTTCTTGGTTATTTATTCTACCCAAAGTGCGATTCGGGTTCATGTTGGTTCGAAACATTAAAAGCAGAATGCGCCTCACTTTATCATTTATAACTTCTTCTTTAATTTCGCCACTTTTAAGCATTTTCAAAAAAGGATTGGCCAAATAATAAGAATTGTAAGCGTTTTTTGAGGAGGATGTCAATCCATCTGTTCCGGTTCCCATTTCTAAATCTAAGCCATTAAGAGCAGCTAGTTTGGTGTTGTGTGTGCCTCCCCAATCGGATATTACTACTCCATCAAAGTTCCAATCTTTTTTTAATATTTTATTTAATAACAGCTCATTATGGCAACAAAACTGTCCTCTGAACTGGTTGTAGGCTCCCATTATAGACCAAACCTTTCCCTCGGTAACAGCAGCTTTAAATGCAGGTAGATAGATTTCGTGCAAGGCTCTATCACTAACTTCTACATTGATATGATTTCTTCCCAATTCTTGATTGTTAAGCGCATAATGCTTGACGCAAGCGGCAACTCCGTTTTGCTGAACGCCTTGAATGTAAGGAATCACCATTTTTGAAGCTAAAAACGGATCTTCGCCCATGTATTCAAAATTTCGACCATTGAGTGGGGTTCGATACATATTTACTCCAGGACCTAATAACACATCTTTTTTTCTGTAACGTGCTTCTTCTCCAATGCTTATTCCATAGTCTTTAGCTAATTTAGGATTAAACGTCGAAGCCAAACAAGTTAAAGCTGGAAAGGCAGTTATGGAATCATTGGCCCAATTGGCATAACCCCAATTGTCCCAATTGATTTCTCCTCGAACCCCGTGAGGACCATCGGACATCCAAAGTTCTGGAATGCCGAGTCTTTCAACACCGGGTGAACTAAATTTAGATTGTGCGTGACACAAGGCTACTTTCTCTTCTAAAGTTAAGGTTGAAATTATACTTTCAACTTTAGCTTCAATTGATGTTGAATTTTTATTTTCTTGTGCTTTGGTGCTTAGAACTAACATAGAATTACAAATAATTACAAATAATAATTTTTTATAAATGTTAAACATGAATCTCCTGGTTATTTTTGTCTCTAATAGGGATATAATTATGGTTAAAATTTGGATAATTTATCCAAAAGAATATTCTAGGTTAATAACTTTACAATTTGTGTATTTCTTTAAAAAAAGAGAAAACAGTTATTAAGGTCAATATATAATTCATTAGAAAACACTAATAAAAGTTAACTATAATTGGTTTTAAAAATATATTGTTTTCACTATTGCTTCTGATATTATAATCAGAAGCAAATAATGAAAAAACTTACTAACCAAAAACATTAATTATATACTCTTACATAATCTATTTCGAAAGTGGAAGAAACAAAATTCGGGTCTATTGTACCTCCAAAATTTCCTCCCATGGCACAATTCATAATTAAGAAAAATTTCTGATTAAAAGGCAAATTGGAGGTATTTGTAAAGGTTTTAAACAATACATTATCAATATAAAACTTGATGTAGTCTGCTCTCCAGTCTATGCTGTAAATATGAAATTCGGTTGTTGCATTCGAAATAACCTTAGATGTTGAATCTGCGTTCCCTCCAGAACGACCAGTATAATGGAGTGTTCCATGAATTTTATTTAAGTCGTTTCCGATGTGTTCCATAATGTCAATTTCTCCACAAGCTGGCCAACTCACTGTGCTAATATTGTCTCCCAACATCCACAGAGCAGGCCAAGTTCCTCCACCAACAGGGAGTTTTGCTCGAAATTCTATTTTTCCATATTTGACAGAAAATTTTCCTTTAGACAAAAGACGAGCAGAGGTGTAGTTGCTTCCTTGATAACTTTCTTTTTTTGCAATGATCTTCAAAACCCCGTTCTCTACTTTGACATTGTCTGGACGATTGGTATAATTCTGAGATTCATTGTTGCCCCAACCACCGCTTCCTGTGCCAATATCGTAACCCCATTTTGAAGAATCTGGTGTACCATCAGTATTAAATTCATCTGAAAAAAGAGTTTCGCTGCTTACATTTATGGTAACGGTTACAGTACTGCTAATCGATTTTGACCCATTATTTGCAGTAACGGTTACAATATAACTAAAGGTTCCTGCTGTTTTGTAGGTATAACTATTAAGCCCTGAAGTTGCATTGAGTACATTCCCATCACCATAAGAAATTATATATGAGCTTGCATTTGTAGCACTAATAGTAAATTTGACTATTCCGCTCCCGTCACCATTGGGGTTTGTTGAATTTTTTCCAACAATCTCTGTTGAGATAACAAGATTAGAAGGCGTAATTTCTATATCATTACTAGAACCTCCATCTGATGAACTGCAGGAAATCAAAAGGATTAGTGCTAATAACAATACAAGCGGTTTATTATAATTATAGATTGAATTTTGCATTGGAAGATTTTTTTTAAAAATTGGTTTATATGAAAGAGGAGTTAAAAAATTAACTCCTCTTTGTCTAAATTTTGAATTTTATTCAGGTACTAGAACAAACCACCATTCAAATCCATTATTACCATCAGCGGTACTTAATACTATTTCGTTAGCCTCTCTTTTGAATATTCTATACTGATGGTTTCCACCTGTATAATAACCTATAAAGGAAGTTCCAGAAAGCGTAATGGTTTCTACACTATTTGGAGCTGATAAAGTATATTGCCCAGAATAACTAGCAAAAGGATATTGAAGAATATCGTCTCCGTCGGCAGTTCCTCCAGGTCCATTTAGTTGTTCGATTAATGTTTTACGTCCAAAAACATAACCGTCTGCTCCTGTATTATGTGTGAAACTACCATCTGATTTAAAAGTAAATCGATCGTCATACATTCCTGAATTGGCTTTAGAATTTGCTGGAGCTCCATACCATTCTGTAATAATAGAACCGCCAACTGGTCCTAAACCAAAATGGTTATTTCCTTCGGCTTTTATTCTCCAAGCTCTAGAACTATTGGCATTTAGAATCGTAACCAATTCTGCTGGCGGTACATATACAACCAACACATCAAACTCAATAGTAGTACTTGAACTTACACCTGCTTTTCCGCTTGCAACTACTGTGATAATATATTTATTTGTACCTGTATTGCCAAAATTATAGGTTATGTGTCCAGATGTTTTTACAGTTTCTACACCATTATAAATAAATTTATATGATATTGCATCATCTGCAGTAGCTATAATATTCACTACGCCAGATCCATCTCCAAAAGGATTACTCGCATCTTTACCAACAAGTTCTGGAGTTACTACTAAATTAGTTGGAGCAATAATTTCTCCAAATTCATAGTCTTCCTTTTCACAACTACTAAAGATAAACAGTGTGATAAGAAAAGTTAAAAAATATTTTATAGTTTTCATCTTTTATTTTTTTAATTAAATTCTTACTAATTTATAAGACCAAAATACATTAGAACCAGTTTCAATAACAACATTCATGGTGTTGTTATTGTCGGTAAGCGTTACATTGTACACAATTGAATTGGGTACCGCTACATTGGGTAATTCCCCTGCATTGACTGCTTTTGGAATTCCAATATAAGAACCAGAACCCGTAATTGTTAAAGTTTTTGCAACTGCATCATATAGATAGGTTGCTCCACTAGGTCCGTTATGAGGCGAAACTGGTGCACCGCATCCGTCGGCTGGTATACCTTGCCATTTTTCAATCCACGTTTCAGCACCTAAAACATTGCTAAAAGAGCCGTTTGAAGAAAACACAAAAGTATCATCATAATAACAAGCTCTTTGAGTAACTCCTGCTGCATCAATAGACCACCATTCGCCACTTCCTGAAGTAGGACCTACTTTCAAAGAACCAGCTTCAGGCGCCATTTTCCATGTTCCTGTTAACCCAGTTGAAGGTGTAGCTGCTTTATAAAAATAAATATTATCAATAAAAACCGTACCTGCTGCCCAAGGTGTTCCAACAAATTTTAATTGAAAAATATCGGCAACTGTAAATCCGTTTTGACTTGTAAATGCTGAAATTGGAATGTCAATACTTGTCCATTCATTGGCAACAAGGTCTTTTACTACCGGTCTTTCTCCGTTTGATTTACTGATTAATGAAGTTTCTATTTTTTGAGCATCGGCTGTCCAAACATCCATGTGAATAAACTCCATTCCAGAAACATCTACGGTAACATTATCGGCTAATGCAATTCCTTGATAACTCAATTTAATGTAATTCAACATTTTATCGCCATTCAAGTCGAATTCACCCCAACTACTTCCTTGACCTCCTTGTCCCCAATCTGGGAAATAATTTGTTCCTGCAACATTGGTATATTTTGATCCATAAATCGAAATTACATTGGCTTCCTGTCTCGTTGGTGGTATAGGAGCAGAGGCAACTGGTTGCAAAATAGCAGTTACATCAAAACTCTGCGATTTTTCAGTTGTTTGTATCGCTGCACTTTTGCAAACTACTCTGATTGTATAGGTACCAGCATTTGTATAAACATAAGATGCTGTTTGGTCTATGTTGGCAGAAACAGGAGTGCTTATACCTGATTCACCAAAATACACATCGAACATGGTTGCATATTTTGCTTTTACTGTAACATTTACTTTTTTAGAAACCAATAAGTCATTTGAAATAGTAACTTCTAAATTTTCGGGTGCTTTAAAAGAAACTATCAAAGTTTGTGTTGATTCTGTTTGTAAGCCAGTAATACTTGTTGCCACTATTCTTACAGTAAAAGTTCCTTCATTATAGATATGTGAGGTGCTTTTTCCGGGAGCAACGGTTACAGCCGTGGCAGTTCCATCTCCATAGAATATGTCATACGATATCGCACCTTCGCTATGGGGTGTGATAGTAACTAAGCCCGTATTGTCTTGCGTAATATTATAAAACGCAACTACATTAGTTGGTGCTCCAACTGATTTAATAAACGATGTATCATCATCAATACCATCTACCGTGCAACTTATGGCTATTGCCAATAAGAATACGAAACCAAAAATAAATTTTATATTTTTCATCATTATATTGTTTTAATAATTAGGGTTTTGTGCCCAATTTCCTGCTGCGAATTGAATCTCTTCTAAAGGAATAGGGAATAATTCATGTTTTCCAGTTACAAATCCATCTATTTCTTGTGCTGCTTTTCCGGTTCTTACTAAATCAAAGAAACGATGTCCTTCGCCTGCCAATTCTACTCTTCTTTCAGCTAAAATTGCATCATACAAGGCGGTTCCAGATGCTGTAATTCTATGATTTACATCTCCAAAAGCTCTGTCTCTAACCATGTTTAAATAATTTCTAGCTTTTGCATCATCATTATTAGGTTTTTTATTATTAGCTTCTGCAGCCATCAATAAAACATCAGCATAACGAATGGCTCTGTAATTATTAGGGCTTGTCAATTTAACATCTCCTGCTGCTTCTGGTCTTCTTGTTCTTGGGATATACTTTCTGTTGAAGAATCCTGTGTCTTCGTGTTGTTTGGTGTATTTTGATCCAGGATGAGCAGGAATCCAAGTAGCCATATCTAAAATAGTGACGTCTTTTCTGAGGTCGCCAGTTGTAAAAGCACTTACAATTTTTGGGGTAGGGAGATTAAAGTTGTTTCCATCGGCAAATACTGGGCCTTCATAACCAAATGGTCCAGCAAAACCTACGGCTACATTGCCTTCAATGTTTTGCATTCCACTATAACTTCCACCTTCAACATCGGTATATTGTATTTCAAAAACAGATTCAGGACCATTTTCTCCAGCGTCTTCAAAAATACTTCCAAAAGGAGTTAATCCATCTGTAATTTGTTGAGGAGTCAAATCTGCTGTGGTTACTAAACGATAATTACTTGTTGTTAGGGTTTCAAAAGTATCAGCTGCTTCTGTGTATTTTCCTTGATACAAATAGGCTTTGCCTAACAAAGCTAATGCAGCACCGCTGGTTGCTCTTCCTTTTTGTGCCGCTATTGAGCTTAGATTTTGCGAAGCATAAATTAAGTCGGCTTCGATTGAAGCATAAACATCACTAACAGATGAACGTGGAATGGATTTTTCGTCACCAGTCGAAAATCTTTTATCGCCTTTCATTGGAATTCCGCCAAACCATTTTACCAATTCAAAATGATAATAGGCTCTAAGAAAACGAGTTTGTGCAATGATCTGGTTTTTGCCCACAAAATCAGTTTTATCCTTAAATTCAAGAATGTAATTGCATCTTTGAACGCCTGCAAACATCCAATCCCACAATTGCTTGATTTGAGTATTTACTGGATTATGAATCATATCATCTACTGATTGATAGCCTGGAACATCATTAGGACCATTACCACCTGCAAAGGTATTGTCTGAAGCAATCTCGCCCATCAAAACATTGATAAAGGAGGATTGTAACATATCATAAGCACCAATTAAGGCATTTTCATAATCAGTTTTTGAATTAAAATAATTCTCAGCATCAATAGAATATTTTGCAGGTCGGTCAACAAATTCATCGCTACATGAAACAGCAGCAGTCGATAGAATTCCGATACTTGCTAGTGTAATGTATATATACTTTTTCATCTTTTGTAAATTAAAAATTAATATTTAAGCCCAACATATAGGTTCTCGGTATTGGGTAAAAGCCATCGTCGATTCCACCGCCAATTGGTTTTCCGTTTGATGCACCAGGGTCGTATCCTTTGTATTTTGTAAAAGTGTACAAATTATTGGCACCTACATACAATCTTAACTTAGAAATACCCACTTTCTGAATCAAATCAGAATTCAGGGAATAGCCCAATTGTATGTTTTGAATTCTTAAAAAAGAAGCATCTTCTACAAAATAATCTGAAAACAATCTGTTGGTATTGGCACCCGTTGTTACCCTTGGCACTGAATTACTTGTTCCTTCGCCAGTCCATCGGTCTAACACATAAGTTAATCTGTTTGCATCATCTGAAATACTTTCGTAATTGCGAACCATATCGTTTCCAATAGAAGCGAATGTGTACATTGAAAAATCAAACCCTTTATAATTCATTTGTATGTTAAAACCCATTGTGGCTTCAGGAATTGGATCCCCAATATCTGTTCTGTCATCTTCGAAGGTGATATTCCCATCTCCATTTTGATCCACATACCGAATATCGCCAGCTTGGGCAGCAACCCCATTTTGAAAAGGTTGGGCATCAACATCGGCTTGATTTTGATACAAGCCATTGGTTTTAAAACCATAAAAATAACCCATAGCATGACCTTCTTCCATTCTCGAGGGAGCTGGCTGACTAATTCCAAATCCTCCACCTTCTAGAAATTTGGCACCATTTATTCTGGTCACATTATTTTTAAGTAAAGTCACATTATATCCGAGGTTGATACTAAAGTTTTCTGAAAACTTTTCCTTATAATTAACGGCAAATTCTAGACCTTCGTTTCGTACAGTACCCGCATTTATAGTTGGATTAGAACCTCCAGGAGCTGCTCCGCCAAAGATTCCAGAAACAGGGATTTTCTCAATTAACAAACTTTCTCTAATATCAATAAAATAATCGGCTACCATATTGATTTTGTTATTGAATAAATTTAGATCCAGTCCAATATCAATTTTTCTCGCTTGTTCCCAAGCTATAATTGGGTTCGAAATTTGTCCTATTGTTCTACCAGTAGTAATTAAACCATCAAAAACATATTCTGCCTCGCCGTCTAGTATGGAAAGGTATTTATTGTTGCCGATTTGATCGTTTCCAAGTAAACCATAACTACCCCTTAGTTTCATAAAATTGATGACTTTTGATTCTCCAAAAAAGCTTTCGTCAGAAATTACCCAACCTGCTGTTACGGACGGAAATCTAGCACCTCTTAATTCCTTTCCAAATTTAGTCGAAGAATCATAACGGTACATTCCTGAAAGCAAATATTTGCCTTTGTAATCGTATTGAACTCTTGTAAAATAGGATAACCTTCTTTCATCATAAATATAGGAAGTTGAAGGATTCGAACCGACAGGTGGGATACCTCTAGCTAAACTAATATCTGCAAAATCCCAAGAATTATTAGGTACATCATAACCAGTACCACCAAGTCCATTACCATATTCTTTGTTGATGGTATTACCAATCATAGCCGTTACTTTATGATCCTCGGCAATGGTTTTTGTGTAAGTTCCATAAAGGTCAAAGGTGTAATTATTGTCATTTACTGTATTTTGATTAACAGAACTTCTTGTTTGATTGAATACCTTTCCTCCACCATAATCTACTAAAGGAAAGAATGATTTGCTTTCGCTGTTTGCCGATTTAAAACCCAAGTTGCTTGAAATTACAAAATCTTTAAACAGTTTATAATCCAATCCGAAATTACCACTGATTTGTTTGAAATTATAATTATTGTAAGTGTTTTCTATTTGTGCTAATGGATTGATCATTTCGTTTCCTAAACTTCCACCTGGAAATAATGTATGATTACCGTTAGTGTCATAAGGTGCAATAACAGATGGTGCATTAACAGCGTTTAAAAGTACGGATGCGTTTCCGTTTTCTAGTAAAGTTCTTCTGTTAAAATAGGTATAAATAACATTTGATTTTAATTTCAATTTTTCTGAAACGTCAGCATTCAAGGAAACTCTTGCAGTATTTCTTAAAAACCCAGATTTATTTCCACCCACAATTCCTTCTTGATCCAAGTGTGAACCACTTACGGAATAGGTAATTTTCTCTGATCCTCCCGAAAAAGTTAAATCATGACTAATAATAGGAACACTTGTACCAAAAACCTCTTTTTGCCAATCAGTTCCTGTTCCTATATTTGAATTTAAGTTTGGATAAGGTAAGGCTTTACCTCCACTAGCATAACTTTCATTCAGTAAAGCAGCATATTGTGTCGCATTTAAAGTAGATAAGGTTTTTGCAGTTTCTTGAAATCCAGTATAACTATTAAATGAAAGCTTCCCTTTGCTATTTTTTTTACCAGTTCTAGTAGTTACCAAAATAACCCCATTTGCACCACTAGATCCGTAAATCGCAGCCTGTGCATCTTTCAAAACAGTTATATTTTCTATGTCATTTGGGTTTAATAAACCTAGTTCTCCTATATAACCATCAATAATTGTAAGCGGTTCTGCATTTCCATTGGTTGCAATACCCCTAATACGAATGTCTAGTGCGGCTCCAGGAGATCCAGAAGTAGTGGTTACATTCACCCCAGAAACAGTACCTTGTAAGGCTTGTTCGATTCTAATGGGTTTCAAAATGTCTAAAGCTTTGCTATCTACAACCGATACAGCTCCAGTTATTTCCTTTTTTTTCTGAGAACCGTATCCTATCACAACCACTTCCTGCAAAGCTTGCGATTCAGGTTTTAGGTTTACATTAATAGTAGTTCGACCTTTTATGGCTTCTTGTAGTGTTCCGTAACCTACGAAACTAAAAACTAAAGTGCCATTTGAATCGGCTTTTATTTGGAAATTTCCATCCATGTCCGAAGAAGTTGCTTTCGTAGTTCCCTTAATTAGGACCGAAGCTCCTGGAATGGGTAATCCGCTTTCGTCTATTACTTTTCCTTTTATGGAAACATCTTGTGCTTGTCCATAAACGGAGAATAGAACAGATAAAAAACAAAAAATAAGTACTTTTGTTAATTTCATTTTTCTAAAATTTTGGTTAGTTAATTGTTAATTGTATTGTTTCTTAGTCAAGAAATGCAATATATTTACAAAAGTAATTCTATTGTGAATTTTAAATTAATCAATTTTTGTCATTTATTAATCAATTTTTTACTAATTATGAAATTAATTCCACTTTAAATTATTACATACAAAATTTTATTATGATTAAGGACGCTTACAGAGAAATCACGAGACTGATTCCCGAAGATAGTTTTTTGGTGGAGCAGAGAGTCAAAAATAATTTTGATTTTCCCATACACTTTCATCCTGAATATGAACTGAACTTTATTTATAGAGGAAAAGGAGTCAGGAGAATTGTTGGCGATCACACGGACGAAATAGACGACTTAGAACTTGTAATGGTGGGGCCAAATGTGGTTCACGGTTGGGAACTGCATAATTGTACTTGTCAAGAGATTTATGAAATTACTATTCATATTCACAATGACCTGTTTGATAAAAAAATGTTATCAAGAAGAATTTTCAAACCCATTAGTGATATGTTTAACAGGGCAAAACATGGTATTCTTTTTTCTCGTGAAACAACAAACTTAATGATGCCTCGAATCATGCTTTTGTCTCGAACTACAGGTTTGCAATATTACCTAGAATTTGTGTCTATCTTGAATGATTTGGCTCTTTCAGAAGATCAAAAATCCCTTTCAATCTCTTGTAAGGAAAAAGAAGATTTTCACAATAGCGACAAGATTAAAAAAGTGTATGATTACATTCAAGAAAATTTCTCTAAGACCATTACGCTGGATGAAATTTCAGAATTGGTCAACATGAGCGCCGTTTCTTTCAATAGGTTTATCAAACAAAGAACAGGAAAAACTTTTATTCATTATTTGAATGACACCCGAATTAGTTTTGCCTCGAGATGGTTGTTAGAAACGGAATTAAGCATCGGAGAAATAAGTTATAAATGTGGGTTTAACAATATAGCTAATTTTAACAGATTGTTCAAACAGGCAAAAAACATAACACCCAAAGAATTCAAAAAACAATTTATAGGAGTAAAAAGAGTTTTGTAATATTTGCAGAAATTATTTCATCAATTATTACGCGCTTTGTTCGGTTTGTCTTAAATATTTGCAAAA
>Ga0316612_1000266_pt1 | contig 18348 bp, 16 predicted proteins | sample MIS2016226_MG_FD_207676 | JGI IMG/M metagenome (GOLD analysis project Ga0316612, IMG submission 207676) | Microbial mat bacterial communities from Middle Island sinkhole, Lake Huron, Michigan, United States - MIS.2016.226 | ecosystem: Environmental > Aquatic > Freshwater > Lake > Sediment... | reverse complement strand
CATCTAATTATCAATAATTTATAAGTTAAAATAAATATTATGATTAATAAAACTCAATAGTCAAATTTTCAAAAAATCAAGAAAAATGAATAGAATTAGAATATTGAGTTTTTAGAGATTACCTAAATATTGTAAGTTGATAAAATTAAAGAAATAGGAGGGATTAATAACCATAAAAAAAACAGGCGGAACTGAAAATCCTTATGAGTAACAACATTAAAAATTAAAAATATGAATTATTATTTGAAAGTTTTACAGAACTATGCAACATTTAAAGGAAGAGCGAGAAGAAGCGAATATTGGTATTTTGCTTTGTTTAATACTGTTATTGCAATTGTATTTTTTGTTAGCATTAGGGTACTTAATAAAATGGGGTTTAGTTATGACGAGAATTACGGGTTTCGTGTTGATGAGGACATTCTTAAACTTACAACAACTATTAGCTACATTTCTATCTTTTTCAATCTTTCGATATTAATTCCTACGATTGCTGTTGGCGTTAGAAGAATGCATGATGTAGGCAAAAGCGGATGGTTTTTACTGATACCAATCTATAGCTTAATTTTAGCTTGTACAAAAGGAACACAAGGAGACAATGAATATGGTAGTGATCCTAAAATTGGTGTTTCTAACGATTCAGATAAAATTGTAATTGAATCAGTACAAAAAGAGAAACTGGTAAACAATACTTTGGATGAGGAGAAAATCATCCAATTAAGGAAAATAAAAGAGCTTCTTGATGGTGGAATTTTTACCGAAGAAGAATTTGAATTAGAAAAAATTAAAATATTGGAAAGCTAAATGGAAAACAATACTTACGAATCAATTCAAGAATGGAATAAATTGTTGAAACAAGGCATTATAACTGAAAATGAATTTCAAGTAAAAAAAGCTGAACTTTTAAACAATAAGGGGGGGCAAACTTTTAAAAGTCAACTAGAAAAAGGGAAATCTGTTGAAGACATAGATGCTAAGATTTACAAAACACAATATTATAGTTTGAACAATGAAATTGACAAAGAAATCGTCAACACGATTGAAAATTTAGGATGGTTAGCTCAATATGTAAAATACAAGGGTACAGAAATTAAAGTTAAAAAAAAAGGAGATGTAATTAGCTGTAAATTGAGTAGTCCATTTACATATGATTTAAGAGTATGGGCACTTGGTGTAATAGCTATGCTTCTTTTATCATTTATTTTTCAAAAACTATTGACGTTTTTTATAATATTTGGTGGTTTAATAGGATGGTATCTAGTTCCATATATTGGAGATTATTTTTATGCAAAAAAATTTCCAGGGGTAATAGAAGAATTTGAATCAAAGTATATTAAAAATTTAAAATAGCGGTATGGGAGAGTTTGGTGTAGGATTAATTATTGTTGGGATAGTATTGTTAGTCATTTACCTTATTCCCTCATTAATAGCAATTGAAAGAAAAAAGGATAGTAAACTATTGATAATATTATTGAATGTTTTTTTGGGATGGTCGGTAATTTGTTGGGTAATTGCACTGATTTGGGCTTTAACAAAAAATGATGAACCACAGCAGATAATTGTAATGGAAAAAAAGAAAGAAGTTAATTATGAGCAGTTAGAAAAATTAAATGAATTATTAGAGAGAAATATAATCACTAATGAGGAATTTGAAACTCAAAAAAGAAAAATATTAGCAAATTAAATGGAGAAAAAAACACACGAATTGCTTCAAGACTGGCATGAATTGCTAAAAGAAGGCATTATTACTGAAAAAGAATTTCAAGAAAAAAAATCCAAACTTTTAAATATAACTGAAAATAAGACTATTAGTAGCGAAATAAGAGAAAACAAAGTTATAGAAAACAAAGCTGTAGAAATCATTAAAGCGGAAGAGAATAGTGTAAATATTGCATTTAATAAATTTTCGGAATTCACTTCAAAATACAAATTTTATATTGTTTTCGGTTGCTTAGCAATTATAATGACATTAAGTTATTTTAAAAATTTCTATAAGGCAGATAAAAAGCCACCTTTAGAACTTGTAAATCAAGATTCAGATTTTTTTAATTCTCATAAAGAAGTTTTAGACTTAGACGCTGAAATAGAAAAATGGAAAAAAGAACTCTATTTAAATAAAGAAGTTGGTCCTGAGTGTATTGACGATTATAATAAATGGATGGAAGAAAATCCTGAATATTATTACGGAATACAAGAAACTAAGACACTTGAATCTGATTTTAATTCAGATGGTAATATGGATTATTTAGTTTTTATGCCAGCGGTAAATTGCGTTGGTGGAAATGGTACAGATTCAGATTTTGGATTATTGGTTTATTCAAATGAAAATGAAATTTTAACAAACAAAGGTATTACAGCTAAAATATCCGAGGAAATCAAAATAAAATTAAGTGATTCTCGTATTTATATAGATTACGCAATTTTTCATTATACAAACTTTAACAAAACTATTGGGGGCGAGTATTATGCTTGGATTGAAAACGATGCACATTGTTGTCCAAGTTTTAAGGGAACTTTTGAATATAATTTAGAAAATGGTTCAATTGAAATTGAGAATAATAGGAATAATAACTAATTTAATGACCTCCCAAAGCAATTTTTATGCCGGACTTCTGATTTGTAATTGTTGGTGGGAAATTCTGGCGTGCTGGTCGAAGTCTCTTGGCTTCGTACCCACAACGATAAGCAAACAAAACAAGTCAAAAAACAAATAACCGAGCAATTTTGCTCGGTTTTATTTTTTATCTAACGGGGGTATTTACTAGGATCTTGTGAAGTATGAAATATAGCATTTAAGAAAACGGTTTTACTGGGTTCATCCACAATAAAAAAAGCGATATAAGGAAATTTATCAAAAGGTAAAAACCGATAATTATTATCGTGAAACTGGTAAAAAGGGTTTGTTTGTAACGCTTTGTATGTTTTTCTGTATTCTTTTAAAAAGTCAGAAGCTACTTTTTTAGTAGCTTCTTTGATATAATATTCAACAGCGTCTTCAATATTTTTAGAAGCAATAGGCGAAACGATAATCTTATAATTCATACTTGTTTTTTAAGTCGGTATAAAGTGTTTCTGCATCGGTATAAGTTGACTTGACGGAGTTGAGTTGGCTGTCTAAAATTTGTTGTTGTACAGCTGATAAGTCATAAGGGTTGTTGATTATTGAAGGTTCTATTAGCGCATCAACATAGCCAATAACACGCTCTATAACGCTTAGGGGAGCGTTTTTAAGTTTTCGGTTCAATAAATCAATAGAGGTTGCTTCCATATTAATATCTTTTTTGGTGATAAGAGCATCGCGACGGTATAATTTTGATGCCTAATATCAAGCAAATTTAATGAATTAATAGTTTGAGTTTGCTTTTTTAAAAAAAATAATGCTTTTTTGGTTAAGATGGTGGGAAATACCAAGTGTTCTAGATAATTACTAAATTCCCGCTAAAGATCGCATAGTATTAATTCAACTGTTCAATATATCTCAGGCTACGATTGTGGTATTCAAATAAAAGGATACAACGACATCGAAGAAAGAGACCTTATCGAAGCCTTCCACGAAGTAGCCATTAAAAAGAAATTGAAATAAAATTTCAACTCTTGATATGAAATCCCGAGCAATCGGGATTTTTTTTGTTTTATATGGAAGCTAATTGTTTTACTGAAATGACAGGAATTTATCGGGGTATTTTATAGATGGATGCCAACACTATAAGCCTAGATTTGACTAATAAAAAGTTAATTTTTAATAGTTTTCATATCCTAGAAGGGGAGGCAATTATTTGGTAATTCATAAAATCCGTTGGATCTTTTTTTATACATATTTTAGCACTGGGGTTAATCACTAAAGTTTCGGAACTGACAGGGCTAAAAAAGGATTTTTTTTGTTTATTAAAAAAATCCTTAGCACACAAAAAAAGAACGAGATTTTAAAATTTTAGGACTTCATAATTGACAGCCCAGATTCAAAATTTAAAAATTTCCTACAAAATGCAATCCAATCATTGAACTTGAAATTTGGGGAATCAGTTGTTTGCTCATTCTAAATCTTCGAGGGTTAAGATTTAGAGCAGTGTTTTTATCTTTCTCAATTTGTTTTCGGCTACTATTCACTACGGATTTTCCAATGATAGTCCCTATCAATCCACCAATCAACAATTCTGAAACCCAATGATTATGGTCTTTTAAGTCGGCTAGGAATACTCCAGTAGCAATAGTATAAGGAATCCAATAATTGTTGTACTCCATTTGAAAAACCTTGGCGACAGAAAAATAAAAAGTTGCGTGAAATGAAGGAAAAGATGTCCCGTCATCTGAGGCTTTAAAATAAATAGGGTGATAATTGCCAAAATCCCAATTGTCTTTTGTCCAAGGGGCTTCAACCGTTTTATTGTCGCTCAAACTCCTTTGAGGTCTGTTTCTAGCGAAAACGGTTTTTAAAGCCAAATGTGATATTACATACGAATAAGTTATAGACTTGATGGCATTGACGGCAACAATTTGGCCTTTAGGATAGTTGATAGCAAACGAACCAGCATATAATCCTAAAATAGGGTAGAGGATGTAGGCGTTATTTCCATCTAAAAAATAAACTCTGGTTTTTATAACATCAATTTTAGGAAGACTGTAATCAATTGCAGGTTCGACTTGGTCGTGTAAAAAGCTGGTAGTTATTTTATCAGTTGTAATCAAACCAACAATACCTCCTGCATAAATAGCAGTTCTTTCCCAATCTTTTGAAAGGGTATGTCCCATTTCGGTAAAATCACTTGGAACAGCAAGAATACTGTTTCTCAATACTGTTGCAGCTATTTTAAAACGAGGTTCTTTTTTTAATTTTATGCTGTCTGTTTGTGAAAAACACAGAATTGATGATAGAGTAAAAAAGATAAAAAATTTTTTTGTTTTCATATTAAATGCGTTTTATGTTTCCAATTGAATCCCAAATGTCCATTTTTTATTTTCGGATAAAAAAATTATGGTTAATTTACAAGGCCTCTACAAAATATCCAGTCGAACCTCATTTTTTAAATCTTTTAAAGAGCAAGTTACTTTGACAAAAAAAATAGCAACTTCTTCACTCTGAAAGCGAAAATAACTTTTGTTTCTTACTAAATTTCTACAAAATTAATCTACCTACTCGGCTTTATCAAAAACACATTATTATATTTGTCCTTAATTTCTGCCAAAGTTTTTTCCGCTTCGATGCGGGTTCTAAAATTGCCCACCCAAACTTTATAATTGGGCGTATTGAAAACAATTGTAGCATCAATATCACTAAATTCTTGGCGGAATTCATTCAACGTTTTCTTGGCGTTTTCGCTTCCACCAGAATAAATTTGAATTTTATAGGAATCGTTTACTGATAGCGAAGCGTTTATTTTCCGTTTTCCGTTTAACAATTGTTCAAATTTTGGGTCCTGAATAACCCTAACTGTTTGACTTTGTGCAAACAAATAATAGGTCGAAAGACATACAAATAAGAAGGAAAATATATATTTTTTTTGGGTTATAATTTTCATAACTCGATTATTTTTTACAAAAATAGTGTTTATTGAATTAAACAAAAACACTATTATTATTTAGAATTAATATAAATTATATTTAAGACTATTTTAAGGTTTTGAAAATAACTCTTAAAGTGTATTTTTGTCGGATATTTTAAATAAAGTGATTTTTATTCTGCTTATAATTTGTAAAAATCATTTCAATATTGTAGATAATTACTATACTATATGAAAAAGATGGGTAACCATAATTCGATTTCAAGGAAATTATATGTGAGTTTGGCAGTAATGTTATCCTTATCATTAACTTCTTTTGCACAAGAGGCAACAGCAACAACAACTCCTTCAGCAGTTGTAACTCCAGTCGCAACAACTGCAACTCCTACCGCTGCAACTGCAACTCCTGCCGTTACACAAGGTGGTGACCCTGTTAAGGGAAAGGAAATTTTCAACACAAATTGTGCTGCTTGTCATAAACTAGATGCAAAAGCAACTGGTCCAGCTCTAAGAGGGGTTGGTGCAAAGTATGACAAAACTTGGATTTACAAATGGGTTCACAACAGCGCTGACTTGATTAAATCAGGCGATGCTGCTGCCATAAAAATTTATGAAGAGTTCAATAAAGTGCCAATGACTAATTTCCCACAATTGTCAGAAGCCGATATTGATAATATCATTGCTTACACAATGGAACCAAAAGCTGCAGCTCCTGCTCCAGTGCCAGGCGAAAAAGTTCCTGGAACTGATGCAAATGCTGGAGGTGTTTCAAATAATGTTATTTTAGGTGCATTATCCTTAATAATGGCTATTCTAATTGTTATGCTAATTTTGGTAAACAATGTACTTAGAAAAGTAGCCACATCAAAAGGAATTAATATTGACCCGAAACAGCCTAGTATTTCGATTTGGAAAGCCTTTGCAAAAAATCAATTTTTGGTATTGGTTTCAGCTATATTCCTATTATTGTCTAGTGCCTTTTTTGTTTACGGATATTTAATGCAAATTGGTGTAGATCAAGATTACTCTCCAGTTCAACCAATACATTTCTCTCATAGAATTCACGCAGGAAGCAACGGTGTTGACTGTAACTACTGTCACTCTTCGGCTCGTGTGAGTAAAAATTCAGGAATTCCTTCCTTGAATGTTTGTATGAACTGTCACAAAAACATCGCCGAAGTTTCAGATACTACTGCCACAGCCGATTATTCTAAAGCAGATTACGACAAAGAAATCGACAAATTATACAAAGCGGTGGGTTGGGATAAAGTCAATCAAAAATACACCGGAAAAACAGAGCCTGTAAAATGGGTTCGTATTCATAACTTGCAAAGTTTTGTTTACTTCAATCACTCACAACACGTTACTGTTGGTGGAATAGCTTGTCAAACCTGTCACGGCCCAGTTCAAACTTATGAAATTCAAAAACAATTTGCTCCGCTTACAATGAGTTGGTGTATTGATTGCCACAGAAAAACCGACGTTAAAATGGAAGGCAACGATTATTACAAAAAAATTCACGAACAACTTTCTAAAAAATACGGTGTTCAAAAATTGACTGCGGCACAAATGGGCGGGTTGGAATGTGGTAAATGCCATTATTAAAAAAGTTTCAAGTTTCAAGTTTAAAGTTTCAGGTTGTTGAAACTTTAAACTTGAAACTTGAAACAAAAGAAACTTGAAACAAAAAATTAAGAAGTTAATATTTATATAGAATATGTCATCAAACAAAAAATACTGGAAAAGTGTTGAAGAACTAGACGGAAATAGTTCTATTGTTGAGGCGCTTAAAAATAACGAATTTGTTGAAGAAATTCCTACTGATGAATTTTTAGGAAACGCTGGCTCTTTGTCGTCAAGCACTACAACACGTCGTGATTTTTTAAAGTACGTTGGATTTACTACAGCGGCCGCCACACTTGCAGCTTGCGAAGGTCCTGTTCACATGTCAATACCTTACGTAGTGCAACCAGAACAAATTATCCCTGGAATTGCTGATTATTATGCAACTACAGTTTTTGATGGTTTCGATTTTGCTAATCTTTTAGTAAAAACCCGTGAAGGGCGACCTATCAAAATAGACAATAATACCATGGCTGGGGCAAAATTTGCTGCCAATGCTAGAATCCACGCCTCAGTATTGTCATTATATGATAGTATGCGTTTGAAAGAGCCTAAAATTGCAGGTAAAGCTGCTACTTGGATTGAAGTGGATGCAAAATTAAAATCAAGTTTGGCTGATGCTAAGGCAAAAGGAGGACAAGTTGTTCTTTTGACCAATACATTGGCAAGTCCATCTACTGAAAAGCTCATCACGGAATTTCTTGGTAATAATCCAAATGCAAAACACATAATTTACGATGCGGTTTCTGAATCAGAAACTTTAGATGCATTCGAAACAGTTTATGGCGAAAGAGCTTTGGTTGATTATGATTTTTCTAAAGCTGCGGTAATTGTTTCTGTTGGAGCAGATTTCTTAGGAGATTGGCAAGGCGGAAATTATGGTTCAAGTTATGCAAAAGGAAGAATTCCTCAAGGACCAAAAGGAAATCAAAAAATATCCCGTCATTTCCAATTGGAAGCGAATATGACATTGTCTGGTGCTGCTGCCGATAAACGTGTTGCGATGTCAACCGCCAATCAAAAGCAAGCATTAGTATTGATTTACAATACAGTTGTTGGAGCATCAATTCCAGTGACATTGGATGCAAAATTAAAAGCTGAAGTTTCAAAAATTGCTCAAGAATTGGTTAAATCTGGAGGCAAAGGCGTTTTGGTTTCGGGTATTCAGGATAAAAATGCACAATTGTTGGTTTTGGCCATCAATCAAGTGTTGAAAAGTGAGTCTTTTTCAACTGTTGGGACAAGACAAATCAGAAAAGGTTCAAACCAAGTCGTTTCTCAATTGATTGCTGCGATGAAAGCAGGAAGCGTTCATACTTTGATAATGAGTGGAGTGAATCCGGTTTACTCTTTACCCAATTCAAAAGATTTTGTTGATGGATTGAAAAAAGTAAGTCTTTCGGCTTGCTTCTCTTTGAAAGAAGATGAAACGGCTTTACTTTCTACAATTGCTGCAGCTGCGCCTCATTACTTAGAATCTTGGGGAGATGTAAGCATTACAAAAGGAACTTATAGTTTGACTCAACCAACGATTCGTCCTTTATTTACAACCAAACAATTTCAAGACGTTTTATTGTCTTTGAATGGAATTGCTGGTACTTATTACGATTATTTAAAATCGAGTTCAGCCTCTATAATTTCAGGTTCAACTTGGAATCAAGTTTTACACGACGGAATATTTGTTGGTGCAATACCAACCACTTCTGGAGGAACGGCAGATTATAACGGAGCTGCAACTGCTTTGGCACAATCAAATGCAGCACAAGGTTTTGAATTAAATTTATATACTAAAACTGGTTTAGGAGACGGTCAGCAAGCCAACAATCCTTGGTTGCAAGAATTTCCAGATCCAATCACAAGAGTTTCTTGGGATAATTATGTTACCGTTTCGGCTGCCGATGCTAAGAAATTGGAATTATCCAATGAAATTGTTGCCGATGGTGGATTGAATGGAAGTTATGCTACTATCAAAACATCAAACGGAATTACATTAGAAAATGTTCCAGTAATTGTTCAGCCAGGACAAGCGGTTGGAACGGTTGGTTTGGCATTTGGTTATGGTAAAAAAGCCGCTTTAAAAGAAGAGATGCAAGTAGGTGTAAATGCCTATTCATTATATAAAGATTTTAGTGACGTACAATCGGTTTCATTGACAAAAGCTGAAGGAGTTCACGAATTTGCTTGTGTTCAAGGTCAAAAAACGTTAATGGGTCGTGGCGATATTATCAAAGAAACTACTTTAAAAATATTCAATACTGAAGACGCAGAGTTTTGGAATCCACAACCCATGGTTTCCTTGGATCACAAAGAAGTTAAAGCAACCTCGGTTGATTTATGGTCTTCATTTGATCGTTCAGTAGGGCATCATTTCAATCTTTCAATCGATTTGAATGCTTGTACCGGTTGTGGCTCTTGCGTTATTGCTTGCCACGCCGAAAATAACGTTCCTGTTGTTGGAAAAGAAGAAGTGAGAAAAAGCCGTGATATGCACTGGTTGCGTATTGACAGGTATTATTCTTCGGAAGATACTTTTGCAGGAGATAATGAAAGAAAAGAAAATATTGCAGGTTTGTCTAGTTCGCTTTCTACATTTAACGAAATGGAACAAGCATCAGAAAACCCACAAGTGGCTTTCCAACCTGTAATGTGTCAACATTGTAATCACGCTCCTTGTGAAACAGTTTGTCCAGTTGCAGCAACCTCTCACAGTCGTCAAGGTCAAAACCACATGGCATACAACAGATGTGTTGGTACTCGTTATTGTGCGAACAACTGTCCTTATAAAGTGCGTCGTTTCAACTGGTTCTTGTATAACAAAAACAGTGAATTTGATTTCCACATGAATGACGATTTAGGTCGTATGGTGTTGAATCCAGATGTAAGTGTTCGTTCTCGTGGGGTTATGGAAAAATGTTCCATGTGTATTCAAAAAACACAAGCCACTATTTTGTCCGCCAAAAACGAAGGTAGAGAAATTATGGATGGAGAATTCCAAACCGCTTGTTCAAGTGCTTGTACCACTGGAGCAATGATTTTTGGAGATGTTAATGACAAAGAGAGCAAAGTTGCCAAGTTGGCTGAAGAAGAAAGAATGTATCATTTGTTAGAGCACGTTGGAACAAAACCAAATGTTTTCTATCATGTGAAAGTAAGGAACACATAGAATTGTATAATGTAAAATGTAAAATCGTATATTGTTTTGAATATTTATTATTTCAATTTACATTCTACAATATACAAATTTAAAAAATAATTTAAAAATCAATTTAAAGGATTATGTCTCATATATACGACGCTCCCATTAGAAAACCTTTAATCATAGGTGATAAATCTTATCACGATGTAACAGTAGATGTTGCTGCACCTGTTGAGGGGAAAGCCAACAAGCAATGGTGGACTGTGTTTTCAATCGCATTAGCAGCCTTTCTTTGGGGATTGGGCTGTATCATTTATACCATTTCTACTGGTATTGGTACTTGGGGATTAAACAAAACCGTTGGTTGGGCTTGGGATATTACCAACTTTGTTTGGTGGGTTGGTATTGGTCACGCAGGAACTTTAATTTCGGCGGTACTTTTATTATTCCGTCAACGATGGAGAATGGCGATTAACCGTTCTGCGGAAGCGATGACTATTTTCTCTGTAATTCAGGCAGGTTTATTTCCTATTATCCACATGGGTCGTCCTTGGTTGGCTTATTGGGTGGTTCCTATTCCGAATCAATTTGGATCACTTTGGGTAAACTTTAACTCGCCATTACTTTGGGACGTATTTGCAATTTCAACCTATCTTTCGGTATCATTAGTTTTTTGGTGGACAGGGTTGTTACCTGATTTTGCCATGATTCGTGACAGAGCAGTAACTCCATTTAACAAAAGAGTATATTCTATTTTGAGTTTTGGTTGGAGCGGAAGAGCAAAAGACTGGCAACGTTTTGAAGAAGTTTCTTTAGTTTTGGCAGGTTTGGCAACACCACTGGTACTGTCAGTTCACACGATTGTATCTATGGACTTTGCTACTTCGGTAATTCCAGGGTGGCATACGACCATTTTCCCTCCCTACTTTGTGGCTGGAGCAGTTTTCTCAGGATTTGCAATGGTAAATACGTTGCTTATTATTATGAGAAAAGTATCTAATCTTGAAGCTTATATTACGATCCAACATATCGAATTGATGAACATCATCATTATGATTACAGGTTCAATAGTTGGGGTTGCATATATTACAGAACTGTTTGTTGCTTGGTATTCAGGAGTGGAATACGAACAATATGCTTTCTTAAACAGAGCTACCGGGCCTTACTGGTGGGCTTATTGGTCGATGATGACTTGCAACGTATTTTCTCCACAATTTATGTGGTTCAAAAAATTAAGAACAAGTATTATGTTCTCTTTCATCATTTCTATAGTAGTAAATATTGGAATGTGGTTCGAAAGGTTTGTAATTATCGTAACTTCGTTGCACAGAGATTACCTTCCTTCATCTTGGACAATGTTTTCGCCAACATTTGTCGATATTGGAATTTTCATTGGAACAATTGGTTTCTTCTTCGTATTATTTTTATTGTATGCCAGAACATTCCCAGTGATTGCTCAAGCAGAAGTAAAAACAATTTTGAAAGGAACTGGAGATAATTTTATAAAAGCGAGAGCAGCAAAAAAAGATTCACACCATGAGTAATAAAGTAATACACGCCATTTATAATGACGATGATATATTGATGGATGCCGTAAAGAAAACACGTGCAGCTCATCATCATATAGAAGAAGTTTTTACACCATTTCCGGTTCACGGATTGGACAAAGCAATGGGATTGGCACCAACAAGATTAGCTATTTGTGCTTTTATTTATGGTTGCATAGGTATCTCATTTGGAACTTGGATGATGAATTATATAATGATTCAAGATTGGCCACAAGATATTGGGGGTAAACCAAGTTTTAGTTATATTGAAAATATGCCTGCCTTTGTGCCAATTATGTTTGAAGAAACCGTTTTTTTTGCAGCGCATTTAATGGTGATAACTTTTTATATGAGAAGTAAATTATGGCCATTTAAAGAAGCAGAAAATCCAGATGTTCGTACTACCGATGACCATTTTTTGATGGAAGTAGCAGTAAACGATAACGAAAAAGAATTGGTTTCTTTTTTCGAAAATACAGGAGCAGTAGAAGTTAAAGTAATCGATAAGCATTAATATATGAAAAGCATATATAAAATAGCACTTTTAGTAGGTATTACTATTTTGGTTTCGTCTTGTAAAGACGATTCGCAACCAAACTATCAATACATGCCAAATATGTATGAGCCAGTAAGTTACAATACTTATTCTCAAGCCGAAGTTTTTAAGGGTGGTAAAGAAGGGCAACTTCCTGCGGAAGGAAGCATCAATAGAGGTTTTGAAGTGTATGAGTATCCAGATACGCCTGAGGCTTTGATTGCCGTTAAAGCAGCGAATATAACATCTCCGTTAGGCACTTTATCTGCAAAAGATATGGAAAAAGCAAAAGCTTTATATGAAATTTATTGTGCCATTTGTCATGGAGTTGGTGGTAACGGACAAGGGAAACTGGTTACTCAAGGTAAATTTTTGGGAGTTCCTAATTATAAAGACAGGGTCATAAACGAAGGCAGTATTTTTCATGTTCAAACGTATGGTCTTAATTTAATGGGTTCGCACGCCAATCAGCTGAGCAAAAAAGAGCGTTGGATGGTTTCAGCGTATGTGATGGAGCTTAAAAGTAAATTATAATTGTAGAACAAACTGATCGTAATAGATATGTATACATTTTCAAGTAAGTTAAAAACATTTTCTTTCATCTTAATGGCTGTTGGTCTTTTAGGAATTGGATTTGGTTTTTATAATGCACCCAAAGATATTCAAGCAGTAGAGAAACTCCTTGCTGCAGACGCTCACGGAAGTAGTCACGGAGCAGCGCAAGCTGTCGAAGCACACGCTCCAGCAAATGAGAATCATGCTGCAACACAGGTTGTGAATGACACTGCAAAAGTAGAAGCTTCAAATGAAGCAACTAATACAGAAACTGTTGTTAATGATTCAGTTGAAGCTCCTGCTGTAGTAGCACCAGTTCATGCTGAAGCTGAAATGCACGCAGGGACTGAAGAAAACAAAGTAAACGCCGAAGCAGAGCACGCTGAACATTTAGAACACGTTTTACACCAATTGCAAAACAAACCTTGGGCTGCATTGTATGTTGCCTGTATTTTCTTCTTGTTAGTTACCCTTGGTGTTTTGGCTTTTTATGCCATTCAACAAGTGGCTCAAGCAGGCTGGTCTCCAGTTTTGTTTAGAGTAATGCAAGGAATTACCGCTTATTTGCCTGTAGGTTCTATCATTTTCTTTATAATATTGGTTTTATGTGGTCTTCATTTCAATCATTTATTTGTTTGGTTAGATCCGGAAGTAGTGGCACATGACAAATTGATTGAAGCAAAGTCGGGATATTTAAACTTCCCATTTTGGATTATCAGAGCAGCTATTTTCTTGATAGGTTGGAATCTTTACCGATATTATTCAAGAAAAAATTGTTTGGCACAAGATGAAGCAAAAGATGATAGTTATTACAAAAAGAATTTCAAAATGTCAGCTGGATTTTTAGTGTTCTTTATCGTAACCGAATCTATTATGTCTTGGGACTGGATTATGTCTGTCGATCCACACTGGTTTAGTACTTTGTTTGGATGGTATGTTTTCGCCAGTTTTATTGTAAGTGCTGTAACTACTATTTGTTTGATTTCCCTTTATTTAAAATCAAAAGGATATTTAGAGCATGTAAACACAAGTCACATTCACGATTTAGCGAAATTTATGTTTGGTTTTAGCGTATTTTGGACTTATTTGTGGTTTTCACAATTTATGCTAATTTGGTATGCTAATATTCCAGAGGAGGTTACTTATTTCAAGACAAGAATAGAATTGTATAACCTTCCATTCTTTGGAGCTGTGGTAATGAATTTTGTTTTTCCATTATTGATATTAATTAATACCGATTTCAAACGTATTTCTTGGATACTTGTAATGGCAGGGACTGTAATTTTATTAGGGCACTATATTGATTTTTTCAATATGATTATGCCAGGAACTGTGGGTGATCAGTGGTTTATTGGAGTTTCAGAAATTGCTTCTGTACTGTTCTTCTTTGGATTATTTATTTATGTTGTTTTTTCAGCATTGACAAAAGTACCGTTGTTGCCAAAACGAAACCCATTTATTGAAGAAAGTAAACATTTTCATTACTAGGATTCAAATAGTTTATAATTTAAAGGCTGTTTCACTTTTTTTGAATCAGCCTTTTTTTTACACTCATTTATAATTATATTTTCTATTTTAAAGAATTTATTGTGTTTTTTAAAATTTGAATAATTTGGTATATCAAGGGATTTAAATTTGAATTTAATTTAGCCCCCATTTTGCTAGTCTGGAATGCCAATTTATTTTTAATCAATAAATACATTTTGTTTTGCTAGTGTGGTTAAATTTGTTATTTTTGGCGCAAATATGATATTTGTCATTTTTTAAATATTGTTTTTTTATTATTATTTTCGGGTACTAATTATTAAAAAGTAATTTATATATGGAGATTTTGTTGGTAATTTTAGTTTTAGTTCTTTTATCTATTGCATTGTGGCAGTTGACTAAGATATTTGATTTGACTCAAGTAGGTAAAGTCGATGATTCACAAGTAGCGAATGATGATGATAACAATACTCAAGGCTATTTGATGTTTGGTTTTCTTGCTTTTATCTATATTTTTACAATCTACGGATTGATAAAATGGGGTCCATTAGTACTTCATACTTCAGCATCGAAACACGGCGAAACTGTTGATAATTTGATGAACATTACTTGGGTTCTTATTTTTATTGTGCAAGCAGTTACACAAGTTTTGGTTCATTATTTTTCTTTTAAATACAGAGGGAAAAAAGAGAATAAAGCTCTATTTTTTGCAGATAGCAATAAATTAGAAGTAATTTGGAGTGGTATTCCTGCTATTGTTTTAGCAGTTTTAATTGGATATGGATTGTATGCTTGGGTTGATATTATGTTTGTTGATGAAGATGAAGAAACTATCGAAATTGAATTGTATGCACAACAATTCAAATGGTCTGCACGATATGCAGGTGCCGATAATGTTCTTGGTAAAGCTAATGTTAGATTAATAGAGGGTGTCAACACTTTAGGAGTTGATTTGTCCGATCCAAATGCACAAGATGATATTGTGGTTTCGGAATTGCATATTCCAAAAGGAAAAAAGATACATTTCAAGATTCGTTCACAAGATGTTTTGCATTCTGCTTTTTTTCCTCATTTTAGAGCTCAAATGAACTGTGTACCAGGAATGGTTACCGAATTTGCTTTCGAACCTCTTTACACTTCCGAAGAATACCGATCAAAACCTTTTATGGTAGAGAAAGTTAAAAGCATTAATGCTTTGCGTGAAGCCAAAAACAAAGAACTTGTCGCTAATGGTCAAGCTCCACTTGATCCTTATACATTTGATTTTCTATTGCTTTGCAATAAAATTTGTGGAGCGTCCCATTACAATATGCAAATGAAAGTGATTGTTGATACACCAGAAGATTATAAAAAATGGTTGAGCGACAAACCAACTTTAGTTCAGGAAGTAAAAACTGCCATTGCTCCAAAACCTGTTGAAGGGGGAGTTGGTACAGATTCTACAAAAGCAAAAGATACTGTGGCTATTGTTAAAATGGCAATGAAATAATTAATCAAGATAAATTTAAAGTAAACAGATATGTCAGCAGAAGTTCACGAAAATACACACGAACACGAACACCATCACAAAGACACTTTTATTACTAAATATATTTTTAGTATAGACCATAAAATGATTGCCAAACAATACCTGATTACTGGGATTGTAATGGGAGTTGTTGGGGTAATTATGTCATTGCTTTTCAGAATGCAATTGGCTTGGCCTGAGGAGTCATTCAAAATATTTAATGTATTATTAGGAGATAAATTTGCTCCCAATGGTGTAATGGCAAATGATATTTATTTGGCATTGGTTACCATTCACGGTACCATAATGGTATTCTTTGTTTTAACCGCTGGATTAAGTGGAACTTTTAGTAATTTATTGATTCCGCTTCAAATTGGCGCTCGAGATATGGCCTCTGGATTTTTAAATATGATTTCCTATTGGTTATTCTTCCTATCTAGTGTAATTATGCTTTGTTCATTGTTTGTTGAAGCTGGACCAGCATCGGCGGGATGGACAATTTATCCTCCTTTAAGTGCTTTGCCGCAAGCTATACCAGGTTCTGGAACAGGTATGACACTTTGGTTAGTCTCTATGGCAATATTTATTGCTGCTTCCTTAATGGGGTCTTTAAATTATATTGTAACCGTAATCAATCTTAGAACAAAGGGAATGTCGATGACCAGATTACCACTAACGATTTGGGCTTTCTTTGTAACAGCGATTATTGGAGTTATCTCATTTCCAGTACTATTATCAGCAGCTTTACTATTGATTTTTGACAGAAGTTTTGGAACCTCATTTTTCTTATCAGATATATATATTGCTGGAGAAGTATTGCATTATCAAGGGGGTTCGCCAGTTTTGTTTGAACATTTATTTTGGTTTTTAGGACATCCAGAAGTGTATATTATCATTTTACCTGCATTAGGTATCACATCAGAGATTATTGCCACAAACTCACGTAAGCCAATTTTTGGTTACCGTGCAATGATTATGTCTATTTTGGCAATTGCATTTTTATCAACAATTGTATGGGGGCATCACATGTTTATTTCTGGTATGAATCCGTTTCTTGGTTCGGTATTTACTTTTACGACTTTGTTGATTGCAATTCCATCGGCAGTAAAAGCTTTTAACTATATCACAACACTTTGGAAAGGAAATTTGCAATTAAATCCCGCTATGTTGTTTTCCATCGGATTGGTTTCTACCTTTATTACAGGAGGATTAACCGGTATTATTCTTGGAGACAGTACTTTAGATATTAATGTTCACGATACTTATTTTGTTGTAGCTCACTTTCACTTGGTTATGGGTATTTCTGCACTCTACGGAATGTTTGCTGGAATCTATCATTGGTTTCCGAAAATGTTCGGTCGAATGTTGAATAAAAATCTAGGATATATTCACTTTTGGGTAACAGCGGTTTGTGCTTATGGTGTGTTTTTTCCAATGCACTTCATTGGGTTAGCAGGTTTGCCAAGACGTTATTACACCAACACCAACTTTCCGTTATTTGATGATTTGCAAAATGTAAATGTTCTAATTACAACATTTGCTTTAATCGGTGGATTATTCCAATTGGTATTTTTGTACAACTTCTTTAGTAGTATTTTCTATGGAAAAAAAGCAGTTCAAAACCCTTGGAGATCCAATACTTTAGAGTGGACAGCTCCTGTAGAACACATTCATGGCAACTGGCCAGGCGAAATTCCAGAAGTTCATCGTTGGCCTTATGATTACAGTAATCCTGCACACGAAGAGGATTTTGTGCCACAAAATGTTCCAATGAAAAAAGGAGAAGAAGTGTTACATCACTAATCTTTTTTTATATAAAATAGTAAAATGCCTTTCCTCCGAAACTTCGGGTTTGAAAGGCATTTTTATTTGCTTATAAGTTTGCTATATTTGTAAAATGAATGAAAATTTAGACCCAACAAATGACGGTTACAATCCAGAAGAACTAGATCTCGAAAAAAAATTGAGACCTTTATCTTTTGATGATTTTGCAGGACAAGATCAAATACTGGAAAACCTCAAAGTATTTGTTCAAGCAGCCAATCAAAGAAATGAAGCGCTTGATCATACCCTTTTTCACGGGCCTCCGGGATTGGGAAAAACTACTTTGGCAAATATTTTGGCCAATGAGTTGCAAGTGGGAATTAAAATTACTTCGGGGCCAGTTTTGGATAAACCGGGAGATTTAGCTGGTTTGTTGACCAATCTCGAAGAAAGAGATGTTTTGTTTATTGACGAAATTCATCGTTTGAGCCCAATTGTCGAGGAATATTTATACTCGGCAATGGAAGATTTCAAGATTGATATAATGATTGAATCGGGTCCCAATGCCAGAACGGTCCAAATCAATTTGAATCCATTTACCTTAATTGGTGCAACCACACGTTCTGGATTATTAACCGCTCCAATGCGTGCCCGTTTCGGAATTTCATCTCGATTACAATATTACACTACGGAACTTTTAA
>Ga0316612_1000265_pt1 | contig 18360 bp, 7 predicted proteins | sample MIS2016226_MG_FD_207676 | JGI IMG/M metagenome (GOLD analysis project Ga0316612, IMG submission 207676) | Microbial mat bacterial communities from Middle Island sinkhole, Lake Huron, Michigan, United States - MIS.2016.226 | ecosystem: Environmental > Aquatic > Freshwater > Lake > Sediment... | reverse complement strand
GCTACGCTAGTATCCTGGCCAAAATGCGGGAAACCAACGCGATTTTGGGGGGCGAATTAAGCGGGCATACTTTTGCGACCTATCCCGGACACTACTTTGACGATGCAACCTTTGCGGGAGCGCAGTTACTTTGTGCGCTTTGTCGGCTTGACGGTCAACGGTTGCTTCCCCTTAGTGAAGCTCTCAAAGATTATCCTGCTTTGGCGAGCCTGGATCAAGAGCGGATTCGCTTCACGGATACGGTCAAATTTCGGGTAATTGACTACGTTCGGCAACATTTTGCAGGCCGTTACCCTTTAATTGAAGTCGATGGAGTCCGCGTAGATTTTGGTGATGGGTGGGGCATTATTCGGGCTTCAAATACCGAACCTGTCATTACGACCCGTTTTGAAGCCCAAACTCAAGCGCGAGTCGAGGAGATTCGGACTTTAATGCTGGGCGTGGTCGAGGAATTTCGGCGCAGCAATGGGCTTTCAGAGTAGATGGGAACAAGATATATGGCCAAAAGAATTTTAGCATGCGATTTAGAAGCTCTGAATTTGTGATTTTATTATGAGTGCTTACGCTCAAATTATCCCAAACACTTGGAAGGGTATTTTTGCGGTAGATTTTACGCTCAAACAAACTCGTCTAAGCTCTTATCAACTGAGCGAAATTTTACTAAAGCAGAATAAAAGTTGTCTTATCGCTTATGATACCCGTTTTATGTCCAATCTCTTCGCGCAGGATATTGCTAATATCTTTGAAATCCAGGGTGTAAAAGTTCATTTAGCTGCGATGCCTGCGCCCTTACCAGCGATTCAGTTAGCTTTAAGCCAGCAGCAGATTCCTTATGCGCTGGTCGTAACGGCCCGCAATGACCCTTATTGGTACAATGGCTTAGTGATTTTGGAAACGGCCCTCCAACCGACCTTACCCCTTCTTACTCCTCCCGCCGTGCTAAATCCAATTTTTGCGTGGCCGACCTTTCCCCCTCCCTTGCCTAAAGCTGCTGAAGCAATGCTTAACCTTAGGGGGCCTTACCTTGAAATGTTGCGCGAAAAACTGGATGTCAACTTGATTCGGCGTTCACCGCTCACGCTTTTTGTTGACCCGATGTGTGGCACAACGACGGGCTGCGTGCCGCTAATCATCGGTGACGGGAGCCAAACGCGAGCCGTTGAAATCAACCGCGAAACTGATCCGCTCTTTAGTAAACTTACTCCTTTACCTGTCGGCACAGACCTGGCGCGGATTAAGAAGCTGGTGCGCGAGAGCGATTCGCATTTGGGATTAGCCTTTTCAGCCGATGGGACAGCGCTCGGCGTGGTTGACAAAGCGGGCAATCAGCTTGATCAAGTAGAAATTGCGCTGCTTTTAGCCAGCTACTTGGCGCGACAATATCGCCAGAAAGGGTTAGTTATCGTGCCTCATCCTCTTGCGGGATCGCCGTTAGCAACAAATTTGAAAGGCCTTTCGGTTTGGCAAGAATCGCTTGGTTTGCAAGTTGAGTTTAGCGCGGAGGCCACCGATCAAATAAGGTGTAATTTAGCGCAGGAGCAGCCAACCTTGCTTTTGGGTTGCACGCCTGAAGGGGAAATTGTTTTTGGGCAGGGCAATCGTTGTCCTGATGCTTTATTTGCGGGAATGCTGATTGTTGAGCAAGTCGTGCGGAATGGTAGCAATCTCCGAGCGCTCCTTAATGATTTACATTTGGCACTCAAAGGGGCTGCGTGATGCAGAAAATTACAAAACGTTTAGCTTCGCTGATCTATCTCTTGCAACCTTTGACCTTTGCCCTTTTAGGGATTCTTTTGATCTCGCTTGGGGTTGCTTGTCTTCTCATTTGGGCTTATCGTACCACAACCGTGCCTCATACCTTCTACTACTTAACTTTGCAATTTCTTCCGCTTGAAAAGCGAGGCTTGGCTCTTGTTGTCCTTGGTCTCTACGTTTTGGGGATTGGCATCTGGAAACTGAGCGGTGTTGTCGTTTATCAACTGCATGGCCAGCAGGTTCCAGGTCAAGAAGTTATGTTGGATTACAAACCTGCTGGCGGGCCGCCGCAAGTTACGGTTCTCTCTGGCGGTTTTGGCCTCCTGATGCTGGCTGGTTTGGGCGAGCATGTCAAGCGGCTGACTTGCATTACACCTGTGCAAGACCCCGTTGAGTATTATTACCGCGCATCGAGCCTTTTTAGCTCTCAAAATGTCTATTATGTTGTACCGACCCCTACCGCTTCAAAGGTTTATGCTGAGTTAGATGATGGAACGCGCTTGAACGTAATGCACATTGACCATCATCAGACGCTGGCCGAGCGGCATGTTGATCAATTAGCGCTTTTAACCGTGCAAGAAGCCGATCTTAAAGAACAAGAGTTGGAACACACCCCTGATTTGACAATTTTTACCAAGCGAGATTTGCCTCTCACGCGCCTGGCGCGAGAAGCGTTGGAAACCGCAGATGTTTTGATTTTGGGCCCAGGGAGCCTTTTTGAAAGCGTTTTGCCCAATCTGCTCATTGAGGAATTGCGGACAACCATTCAGAAAAGTAAGGCCCGCAAAATCTATATTTGTAATTTGATGACCGAGCCAGGGCGCACGACAGGCTTTAGCGTAAGTGAGCATCTTAGGCAAATTAAGCGCTATGGTGGTTTCACACCTGACTATGTCTTGGTAAATGTGCAACGCATTGACCCCGAAGTGCGCCAAATCTATGCGGTGGCCCACCAAGCCCCCATTGATCTATCGCCTGAAGAGTATGAAGAGACCGCTGTCTTAGCTGGGGAACGAGTTTCGCAGCGCCAAATCGTTATCGAAGGAAGTATTGTCGTCGAAACAAACCTTTCAAGCTCAGTGGTTCAATATAGCGGTTCAATGGATAACCCTGGCCAAAGCCAAGCGGCCCAAGTTTTACGCCATGATCCCCAAAAACTTACGGCAGCGATTTTAGAATTATTGCGGCGCGAAACGTAAGTGGTAGCCCTATAATGGTAGAGTACTTTGGGGGGCTTTTTGGTAAATGGAATCCAAAGGCTTTAGCCATTGGCCCCAAAGGCTAAAGCCTTTGGACTCCTGGATCATGGCCCCGATCCTCACCATTTTGGCACTACCATATAAGTTCTGCGCGAGTTTGCGAAAGAATTATGATTGCAATTCTCTTTGAAGATGAACTTTGGCGAAACTTTACCCCTTTGATCTATACGCGCCCGATCTTTGACCTGCGCTGCGGCGCTTTCAGTCTGCGGGAGCGCGTAACGGCCTTTTTCGCTGCGAACGCACCGCAAGATCAGCCTAAAGTTTTGGGGTTGTGCCGCCCCTACTTAATGGATTGTTATGGCCCACAAGGGGGCCTGCGAACCTTTCTAAGCAAAAGTGCCCCGCTGACCTTTCTCAATGGCCGCACCTTAGACCCTTCTTGGCTTCCCGCGCTGCTGGAGGAACCTTTAGAGACCGTCTACAGCGCAGGGGGCATCTTGCTGGGGGCCCGTTTGTCGCCCGCGTTAGCCAGCGCAATCCTCTACTACCTCCGCGAACAAAGAGCAACCGAAGCTTTAGAAGAGTTGCAGCGCTTTGCGCGGGTGGTTGAAATTCCCGCCCCTTTGCTCCTTTACCCCTGGGACTTGATCAGTCAAGTTGGCGAACAGATCATCCGCGACCTGCCCCTCCTCACGCCGCGCATTCCCCGCTACGTGCAAACGGAGAGTACTTTGGTGGTGCGGGGCGCAGCGAACCTTTATGTGGCCCCGACGGCCCAACTCGAAGGCCCGTTGGTCTTGGATGCCCGCAATGGCCCAATTATTATTGACGAAAAGGCCCACCTTGAACCGTTTACCTTCATTCAAGGCCCAGCCTATATTGGCGTAGGCTCCCTCATCTCCAGTGCCAAGCTTAGAGGCGAAACTAGTATTGGCCCCGTCTGCCGCATCGGGGGCGAAGTTGAGGCTAGTATTGTGCAGGGGTTTAGTAATAAGCACCATGATGGGTTTCTGGGGCATAGCTGGCTGGGCGAGTGGGTCAATGTCGGCGCTTTGGCCACCAATAGCGACCTGAAGAATACCTATGGCCCGATTCGGGTGGTCATTGAAGGCTTGGGGCAAGTCAATAGCGGGACCCAAAAGCTCGGCTGCTTCCTCGCCGACCACGTCAAGCTGGGGATTGGGCTGCACCTGACGGGCGGAGCCGTGATTGGCGTGGGCAGTAATCTCTTTGGCGTGCATATGGTTCCCAAAACTGTACCCCCCTTCACCTGGGGCAGCGAGGTCTTTCGGGAGTATCGCATTGACGGGATGATTGAAGTAACGCGGAAAGTGATGAGCCGCCGCAACCAGGTGATGTCCCCCGCGTATGAAGCGATGCTCCGCACCGTCTTCCTTTTGACCAGGAACAGCCGCGGCGGCCTGGGCCCCGTCCCGCGCCAGGGGATTTTTGGCGGCAGGAGTCAATGACCCAGGGCTAAAAGCGCCTGGGCTTGCATCTCAACCCGAAGGTTGGACACCAGAGGCTGATTGACGGCAGCCCACTTAATCTTAGTTGCGGCATTCCCAGCCGCATTGCATAGGTCTAATTATAATATCTTCAGTTCCAATTTAGTTAAGGAGCGGCATTCCTCCCAGGGCTAAAGCTCCTGGGGATCCTGCCGTAAGATTTATGAGCGCGACGATGGCCCTGGCGGCCAGCTTCTACGGCTCTGAGCTTTCCAATTTGTGCCCTAAAAACTGGCCGCAAAAAGCGAGGGCAAATCTCTTTACATTTAGGAAAATTTGTGGTATCATTTTGAAAAGCCAGCAACTGGACTGGGCTTGAAGATTTAAGGAGGCTATAAGGTGGCAGCTAAAAGCGATGATGATAAATATCTCGATGAGTCTCGTGATCACTTGAGCGCATTCGTAAACTGGTTTGAAAATAAGGACAACGCTAAAAGCATCGTCGAACTTATCCAAGAAAGAGGTAAAGATGAAGACGGACCAGAAGCTTTTTTTTCAAACATTGCACGAAGAGTGAAGACTTTGCTGACGATAGCAAATCTTTCGCAGGAGCTTGACAAGCTTGAAAAAGCCAGTCAAATTGACGGGGTGGACGACTTGCAAAGTCAGTTAGGAAACGCTATTGTTGTTCGCGTCTACCAGCTAATAGATATTTTTAAGGAAAAGTACGGACTGTATTCTGTCACGAGTGTTGAAAGGGGAGGGTTTCCCAAAACCCCATACATCTTTGGAACATCGGTGGTTACTGAAACGGCAAATCATGTCCACAAACAAGGGGACAGGGTGGAGAATACTCTAAAGGACATAAATGCTCAACTTACAGGTGGGAAATAAGCTTAACACCAAATTATCGAATGAATCTCACTCCAGATACAGACTATGGTAGAGATGTTGCTATTCATGTAATCTTCTTTGTCAAACGTGGTATGAAAGACAAAGAAGATTACATGGGTAAATTAAAGTCTTTACTATCAATCGCCTTGAAAGAAGATTGTGATGAATGTCATGATTTTCTTTCAACCTCGGAGGATACAGAGATTTTAGTTTTGACTTTGCTCCCACAAGACCAGGAAGAGCCTGCGGAAAAAGCATGGAGAGCCTTGTGGGAGCGGTTTTTTGCATTCCTGAGTGGAAACGAGTGTATTCTGGAGATTATTTGGGGATATACGCTGGTCTTTCAGGCAATGAGATGCTTAATGCTTTCCAAGGAAGAAGAAGAAGCTTTCAATAGAAAAGCTAATCTTTTTGACCAGCCCATGCCCCTACTAATAAAAGTTATTGGCGAGATAATCGGGCATGTGGTCGGAAAATCAGATATGAAGTCAATTGTATCTGATAGGGTAGACGGAGGTTGGTTATACCTGTTGCTAATACCCTCCAAATTTGAGGGGAAAACTATTTTAGATAAGGGGATAGTTTACGTTGCTCTTAGCGATTACGATGATCCTTATACATTGGTCGTCAGGTTGCTGGCTGAAAAAATGGGGGCTCTTGTAAGGCATGATGTTTTAGTCCACAAAGCTTTCTTCGAGAGTCGTCAGTATTTTTCTAAAAGAGAAGAAATAAGAGAAGCCAGTAAGAAAGTATACGATGAAAGTATAGGTATGCTAAAAACATCTGTGAGCCTCAAGGGAGGACAATTAAGAAATATCTCCAATGCCACTCACAGGTTATACGACCTTTCTTCTATTTTACACGGTCTACACGAATCAGTAGAGCAACAGAAATTCAATTATAAACATGTACGAAAAAGCTATGAATTTAATACTTTATACAGTATTGGCAAAATTGCAGAATTTCATGAAGGAACGATAGAAGAAATATCTACAGATTTAGACATCCTCATGAAAAGGTGCGATAGAGATTTCGAGGTTGCCAAAAAAGCAATAGAGCTAGTTAATGCTCAAATAGAAGGTGATAGGTCAAGTCGAGAAAAGAGCCGAGAGTGGATTTTGACAATAGCGGGTGCAGCTCTTGCAGTTCCTCAATTGGTAGACCAAATTGCGGCGAAGGCTATTTTTGAGTACTCTATTCCTCATTTACTTCAAGTTATGAATTTTTCAGTGATTAAAGTTGATTGGGACAGTAATGAAGGAAGGTTTATAGGTTTGATGGTACAGATATTTTGTATTTTGTTTACTGCAATAGTACTTCATTGGATTCTTGGCATGGTTGGTGGAGAAAAAGAATGAAAACCAAGAATGTTGCTCTTGTAGTTGGAATCGATAGTTATGAAAGGTTTCCTAAACTCGGATGCTGTACGGGAGACGCTAGAGATTTGGCGAATTTGCTGCGAAGCTTTTGTTCTGTTAAAACCTTACGTACAGGTTCAGCAGATAATAGGAACCTTCCTAATAAGGGAAACATAGATCGAGAATTAAGAGCTGCTTGTAAGAAGTGTGAGGAAGAGGTCATTGATTCGCTTATTGTTTACCTCTCAGGGCATGGTGATAGAAGATTGTATTATTACTATCGAATAGATAAGCGATATGAGCCAATTGAAGGAGAGTTCGTTAGTCCCATGTTCCTGGCAGCAGATAGTACTCTGAAGTTTATAAAATACAAGGAAGGAGATTCAAAAGAAAGAGAAATTCATGGAATAGATGAAAGTACAGCTATCCCCATAGCCGATGTCATCCGCCAGATGAACGCCAGCCCCGCCCGCCAGAAAATCCTCATCATCGATGCCTGCTTTGCTGGTATTGACCTCGATAACCTCACCGCCGACCTCGGCCAGCTTTTCCGCGATGCTACAGGTAGTCCAGGTTCCCATAAGACAAATGATGACCATACGAAAGTGGCTGATGAAGGTAAAAAGCGGTATGGCGGTTATGCGCTTTTTCACGATTCAGAAGGCTTTGCCATGCTGGCCGCCTCGACTGGCTCGCAAGTTTCGCGGGAGGCGGTGGCGCTCAAGCACGGCTATTTCACCTATCACCTTTTGAACGGCTTGGGTGGCAAAGCCCTCCGCGACAACAAACCCTTTATCACCGTGACGGATATTGCGCTCTATACGGCCCAGCAATTGCGGAATATGAGTTGGGGTGAGGGTTTCCAGGAGCCAACTTCGCTCATGGCCATGAAGGGCGATATGATCCTCGTGGAAAGCCAAGCTTTCGAGCCAGATTATCGCCCGCTTATTGTGCCTCGAAAGATGGATTTTCGGCGCAATGTAAGATTTACCAGCCGTGATGAGAATCTCGAAACTCTAAGATCGGTCTATCGAATTAAAGAGGCCCATGTTAGCACGGAAGAAGGGAAAAAGTTTACAGCAATAACGGGTATGGGGGGAATTGGTAAGTCGCAATTGGCCGCAGAGTTTATCTACCAGCATGAGCGCGATTTTCCTGGCGGGGTTTTTTGGCTGAACTTCGCAGACAGCGGAAAAGAGGTAGAGAACGAAATTGCAAAATGTGGAAGCAACTATTATATGAACTTGCCTGGTTGGGATAAGCTTTCAGCAAAAGATCAGGTGAAGGCCGTGTTGGAAGTTTGGTGTGATTCTAGCCCCAATGCCCCTCGCCGCTTGCTCGTTTTCGACAACTGTGAAGAAGAGAGTTTATTGAAAGAGTATTACGAAAAGCTGAAGGGTAGCAGATGCTCTATCTTAGTCACTAGTCGCCATCACCATTGGGAAGCGATAAGCGATGAGGAGCCTATTCGGCTGGGATTTGGAGAAGGTTTATTTAATAGTGTTGAATTTCTGAAGAAGTTTAGTGATTTTAACAACCAAGACGAAACATTGCGTCAGATTGCTGAAAAAGTCGGGCATTTACCGCTCGCTTTGCATCTGGTTGGGAGCGTTCTCTCCTATAGAGACGATGTAAGAGGTATTACTCCCCCAGCACCTAAAAACTATCTTGCGGAAATTGAGAAAAACTCATTAGTGTTTATCAAATTAAAAGGAACTGAAAAGGGCCGCAGTGGGCAAGGTGGGCCAGGTGGGGAATATGATCTTCCCACTGGACATATTGCGAGCATCGGGATGACTTTTGAGCCAAGTTACAATCTGCTCTTACCCAGAGAAGGTAAATCTACGGACAAAATTGATGAACTTGCCTTGCATCTTCTCTTTCGTGCAGCTTTCTTTGCGCCTTCACTCATCATTCCCCGCAACATCCTAGAGGAATCCCTTGTAACTATCCCAGAAGAAGTTAAGCAATATCCTCAAGGGTCGAAAGAATCGAAAGAAGTCATTTCAAAAGCACTGGAGCGGCTTGTTAATCTGGGGTTAGTAGATTGGGGACAAAGCACTGAAAACCAAGAGTACGGAAGAAGCATTATTCTGCACCGTCTTGTGGTAGAGTTCCTGCAAGCAAGACCCAATAAGCCCGATTTAGATGAACAAGAGGCAAAAGAGAAAGATAAAGAAGCAGAAGAGAAAGATAAAAAAGCAGCAGGAGAAGCAGAAGCAGAAGCAGCAGATAAGCTACGAAAAGAGGCTGAAGAGCTACGTAAAGCAGCAGCGAAAGACCTCGAAGCCGCCCAAACCGACGTTGAGCGGGCAATGTATGAGGCGGCAAGAACGCTTGGCGAGGTTGAAGACCTTTCAGGGGCGATGAAAATCCAAGCCCACTTGCGCCACATCGTTGATGCGGCAATGAAACGAGAGCAAAAAAGTGAATGGGCTGTGGGCTTGTGTGCAGAGATAAGCATCTACCTCTACATAGTTGGGGATAGCAAGGGCGCGGAGCCTTACTTTGTTCATGCCGAGAAGGCCTGTGATGAGCGAATTGAACAAAATGATTCCAGTGATTACATTGTCGGGATAGCTGACTGTTTAGCTATGATATTGCGAGAGTATAACGTTAATCTCAAGAAGTCTTGCAAGTATCAAAGATATACAGTGGATAAACGCCCTGACAACAATGAATACCGCTCGTGCCTGTCAAATGTCTTGGGAAGATTGGGAGAATATAGCGAGGCACTCAAGTGGGTTAAAAAAGTTTTAGAAAGTCTCGATAAGGATTGGGATAGAGATGATAATCCTGATTTGCGTGGCAATTCGGATTTAGCATTAGGTTTACGAGGAGCGTATAACTCGTTATTTTTAATACTGTATTGGAGGGGAGAGTATACTGAGGCATTCAAAATTATTAAACGTCTCAAAGTTGCTTTATTTACTTTTGAGGAACCCAACATAAATGATACCGAATCGCTTGCGGTAGCTCGTAATCTGGCTAGTGTAGCAATGATGATAGGTGGCGAAAATTACGATATTGCCCAAGAGATGCTCAATACAGCTCAAGTGATTCAAAAGGATATTTACGGTGATGGAGCAAAGAATCGAAACATAGCGATGTTCTATCATCTCAGAGGCAAAATACTACGCCTGCAAGAAAGAATTGAGGATTTTGATTCTGCCAAAGAAGACCTCATTCGTGCTTATGAAATGAATGTTGAGCTTGTTCAAATTTTGGATGCTGCCACCGATCTCAACGAACTCGCCTTATTGCTGAAAGAAATGGAAGGAGAGTTTCCCCAAGCTCGTGCGTATGCAGAACGGGCATTGAATATCCGTGAGGCAGAATTAGGTTTTGATCATCCGCTTGTTACAGAGAGCCTCTACGCTTTGGCTGCGATCTTGTACAAACAGGGTAGCTCAGTTGATGCTCGTATAATCGCCGAGCGTGCTTTGAAGACCTGCGAAAAGAAAAAACTAGAAGAGCATTATGTCGTCAAAGCCTTACGAAAGTTAAAGACAGATTTGGGTAGTTAAGAATTAACAAATATAGCAATGGGTTGAGACCTGGCAGGTTTTCAAAAACTTGGCAGGTCTTTTGTTTTCGGGAAGCTAACTGGGCTGGCTCTCGGAGCACAAAAACTAAAGGTACTAGTAAGGAATAGACTAAAAGCCTATTGACAAAAAGAGAAATTTATGGTATGAGAATTAGGAAGATAGTACCATCGTCTGTGGGGCCGAGTGGCCAAGGGAGGCAAAAATGACTTAGAAAAACGAGGTAGAAAAAGAAAAAATTTTGGCGCGGATGGGTACTAATATAGAGTACCCATAATTTTTCTCATTCGCTTGGCCGGCATTGGGCCTGGCCAGATTATGAGGAAGGAGCGTTAGCATGAGGAACGCACAACTTGTTCACCAACAGAGTAACCGTTTATTGTTGCTGTTGGCCTTTACGCTAAGTCTTGTCGGTCTTTTGGTTTTGGCCCGCTTTTCCGTGGCTCAGGCCCAAACGCCTGCGCCCCAGACGGTCTATTTACCCCTCGTGGTCGGGGTTCCGCTGACTAATTCGCATTCGCCTGTAGGATTAACAGACGAACCACCATTGCAGGCCCCAGGAACCGTAGTGGAGTGGAAACCACCTTTTACCGTTACCCTAGATACCCACTTGGGGAGCAACGACAAGGAAGGCATACCCTACAAGCTTCCCATTTTTACGCCAACAACAGGCTTCACGGCGGAACTGGTCTGCTCGAATGGGAAATGCCTAAACGGGGACGATTTGGAGGCGCGTCGGAAAGCACTCCAAGAAACCTATAAGGCCATCGTGCAGGGGGGCCTCTGTGTGGGCCGCAGCGCGACCAGCGGTCTTTTTAAGGCGGGGCTTGAAAAGCTCTCGACTTTTGCGCCAGGTCAACCCTACCTCAGTTGGGCTGATGAAACCAAGGACACTGGCATTCTGACGCTTACCTCAGATTACCAATCGCGCCAGTTGATACCAGCAGTTCAAAAATTGCTCCGTAATAGCAGCGACGCTGGGGCACTCACTGTTACGGAACGGCTCTACCGTAGGATGGCGGGTTTACCTCTGCCAAACAGAACTACTCCCGAGAATTGGGCAACTAGTCCTGACATTCTGCTTATCTTTGATTCTAGGGATTGCAACAAAGATGTTGGTCACGCGCTTCTGCCCTATAAGGTTGAGTACCTAGCCAATGAAGCGCGAATTTATGTTTACGATCCCAATTATCCCATTTCAGAAACGGTCTACTTGATTCCTGACTGGGATGGCCGAACGGATATTCCGCCTGCTAACGCAATTAGCGAGACGGAAACGGTGAATTTCACATCCACATTTGCTATTAGTCTTGAGGGCAAACCACTCATTCCTCCTATTGCTTCACGCAAGGTCTCATGGCAATGGGTCTTTACTTATACCAAATCTATTGCACATGACGATGTGTGGGGGATTTATGCACCGTCCCAGGTCTTTACCCTTACCAGTAAACGGGATAGCACAGTCCTTACCCCAACAGTGCCACTGAGTCCAACCTGGGTATGGATAAATGACAAATCTACTGGAGCTTTCTCGCTCACGTGGGTCAGCAACTTTACCCTCACAAAGAATTTGCCGCTCACGCATACCTGGGTAATTACTGCTCCAACCCAGGTCGTGACAGTCCCGGCTAAGGATAAGACAAAAGTTGTCAAAAACCCCTTTGCCTACAATCGTTATATCACAGTTTACAAAGACAATCGCTGGAGCTATCCCTTCAATAGCTATGATGGCCCAGACGGTATCTGGAAAAACTATAGCTTCTACTACATTCCAGTTAATCTTTTGCAGCAGCAGCAACAAGCCGAAGGGATGAAGAAGCTCGGTGGACCTGACACAACCGACTATTCGCTGTTGACAGGTGGAAGAGGTAGCAGGAGTAGTAGTAGCTCGCTGTTGACAGGGGGGAGAGGTAGTAGAAGTAGTAGCAGTTCACTAGTGATAGGGGGGAGAGGTAGCAGGAGTAGCAGTAGTTCGCTGTTGACAGGGGGGAGAGGTAGTAGGAGTAGCAGTGAGGGCATTAAGGTCGACCTCAACCGCTGCTTCCTCTATTTCTCCGAAGGGGCCTTCGCACCCATCGTCGGTGGCGGTGGTCTCCAGCGCGTTGCCTACGGTGATCCGTCTGACACCTGGGGCAAAGATCACAAGCCCTTCTGTTTTGGGCAACCGCCAGTTGCAAACCCCAACGACAACCAATATCGAGTTGATGGGCAGAACTCAGTCTTTAACTATGAGGGAACGCTCGATGTTACTGGGACAACCTGCTTAAATATCCGAAAGGATTTCAAGAGCATTGGGATCTATATCTCTGGAACACAAGAGCTAACCGCCGTATTGCACCAAGAGGTACGGGGACGGGTGCAACATACCTACGAAGATGGAGCAACCCGCTCGGCAGAGCTAACTGCCCTGATGCCCTTGCTCAAGGGCGAATTTATCACGATCACGTTGCAAGGAAACGCCGTCACAGTCTTCAATTGGTCGCCTATAACCAAGACCGTGGCGATGCTCCTGGGCTTCAGCAACGCCAGGATTGACACGGAGTATAAGGTTAAACCAATAGATTTGTCGCCCAACAGTCGTTTGGTAATCACGGCGTGGGATTGGTCACGCCTGGAAGATACGCTAATCATTGCCAACATTGATAAGGGCAATAAGGGCAAATTCAATAGCGTCAAGACTTTGCAATTTGCCCCGCAAACCCAGCCTCGAATGCCAGTCTTGACCTATATCTTGAATGGCAAACTCAAGAAGGATGAGACAGTCTATTTCAACCCCACTTCATGGATCAACCTTTCTGTGTTGCCCTCCACCTGCCCCGTCGCGGGGGTGAAATATCGGCTGGAGCAAACTGAAGCCTTCATGGATAGTGTCTATACCACAACCAAAGAATTCACTAACACGGCTTGGAAAGACTACTATTTGCCCCAGAAATTGCAGCTTCCAAATGGCCGCTATCTCCTGTCCATGCAAAGCTATGACACAATCAGCAATACGGAAGATGTCATTACCCGAACTCTGCTTGCTTATAGCGCTGCGCCCTCAACCACAATCACAGTAGATGGCGATTATGCCAATGCGGTCACGGTCAAGCTCCACGCGACCAGCTACCTTTCTGATGTTTTGCGGACGGGCCATACGCCGCATAAGACCTTCTACCGTCTGAATGGTAGTCAATGGCAAATTTATGAGCAACCCCTTGTTATTGCTCAGGATGGGCTTACAATCCTAGACTATTACACGGCTGATGCCGCAGGTTATGCCGAGCCGCCCCAGACTCGCTACTTCAACCTTAATCGGCGGGTAGTAACGGCGCTTCCCCTTTCTAGCACGGTTGACCTTGCCTCCGCCTACAAGTCGATCTTTGAGAAGCTGGCGCTGGGTTCCCTTGATCGTTCTCAGGCTCCAATAAAACTCAACGGGCAAACTTTAGCACCTGGAACGCTCTTTATTGAGGGAGAAGTCAAAGGTCTGGGAACTTCCTTTGTTTTGACACCTTCACAGATCGTATCCCCGACCATGGCTCTAGCTCGGCAGCCACGGGTTGCCATCATCGTTGATAGCCTAATTTCGCAAAAGGAAGTTAGCGATCTTCTGTTCGGGACTTTCAACCTGAAGAGTGTCAAATCCATTCCGAGCAATCAAGTTACTTCTGCGATTCTCGCAGATCGGGATCTGGTGATTGTTCCTTCTGTAACCATGGGGAATCTGGAAACGCTCACGGCGAATCTTGGTTCAACAGGCCTTGCGGCGTTGCGAACTTTTGCCCAAGCTGCGGGGAAGACGCTCTATCTTCAGGGGCAATCAACGGCGCTGCTTGGCGAACTTGATGCCCGCTTTAGCGAGACGGTATCCCCAACCGTTCGGATTTCAACTGGGGAATCGGCGAAGATCAACGTGGTCAATGCGCTTGACCCCTTGACGTTCAATGCGCCCGCCAAGCTCTTCCTTCCCTCCGATGCTCCGCTGCTGAAGGAAGGCGCAGGCTTGTCGGCTACGTTGGAATTTGAGGCCACCAATTATCCTCATTCGCCAGCCATGCTTGTGGGGTCGTGGGAAAAAGGGCGAATTGTGCTGATCACGGGTAATCCAGCCCAGAATGTCAAAGATCAGCAATATTCCTTGATTGCGAATCTCCTCTTGACAGGACTTCAAGAGCCGTTAAGTTTCCTAAGTTCTTTGCGCCAGAACTATAGCAATCTAATGGAAAGTAATATGTTGCCGCTTGAGGTCGGGGCAACCGCCAGCATTACACGGGTTTTGCAACATAACAACACGCTTCCCGTAACGAATGTTGAGGTTACAGACGTTATCAAGCCTGGCTTTAAGCTAATCAAAGGCAGTATCTGGCCGACAAATACCGTTGTAACTGAGGATAGCATTACGTGGCACTTAACGATCACGGATGCTACTTCTATCGCGCTGGGGTATCAGGTGGAAGTGGCCGCGCCAAACCTCCTTGGTAGCTATCCCGAAGTTGCGCGAGCCAAACTTGCCTACCAAACGGCTGGCAAGCAGTCCCATGAGCTAATAAACCAAATCCTACCTGCCCGGATGGTCTTGCCTGCGAACATAGAAAGCGGGATGGTCAACTCGCGCCAAGACATCTATCCGTTGCCTGAAACTGGTCTTCTGACTGAAAAGTCGCTTACCATTCGTAACAAAGAAGGTACGGCTGCAACAAATATGACGTTTGAGTCAGTTGTGCCCTTGCTTGTAGCCGCAATCGACATCTCCCGAACGGGCCAACCAGCCTTCGATAAGAATGGCAAACTCCCGCTTTTCAAGAATATCATCGGTTTCCCGCTTGATACAACCCGTTTCCCCTTGCCAAACGGAGTTTCAGATTGGCGACAAGCGCTATCCTACGAAGATTGGGATGGGACAACGGTCTATACGCTGACGGTGAAGAAGAAAATCACCTGGAGTGACCTCTCTGTCGGGACACAAAATAGTATGTGTCCTGCGATTCCAGGAAAACCAAACCTTAGCCCTCGTAATTTGCCGAATTTAGGCAGCGCCCAGAATCTGCTGCAAAAAGTCGTGAAGCTCATTCCCGCAGGGGATAAAACTCAATTGGTCTTACCTGCCGTAGTGTTGAAATGGAATTACGGTACCTTACCAGGCTACGACTTTTCCAGCCCCGCCCAGCGCTTCTTTGTCAACACCCAGGAAATCTATGGTCGAAGCGTTGGTCTTTCAAATTCAACGCTTGGGGCTGCAATCGAGTTCGATACGGATGGGATTGGGTTCCTTACCCAGCTTGGCACAGAAGATGTGGCGAACATGTTGCGGAAGGATTGGCAAAAACCCCAGTTTGCCGCCCCACAGCGACCTAACGTAGTCTACAATGACCTCTGGGGCCGCACCAAAGTCGTGAATTACCCCATGGACTTCACGGTCTTGGTCCGTCATGCTAAGGGTCGCGCAGGTTCTGGATCAGATACCAGCAACGCTTTAGAAGCCAATCTCGGCTACCAAATCTTCGCAGACCGCAATGGGGATAAGGTCTACGAGACTCCCGTTCGTGAATTTAACCTCGCTGATAAGCAAGTTCTTCTTGAAGCCACGCTTATCGTCAGCACCGAAAACAAGGTCAAGGATGTCTACTCTATTCTACCCATTTTCAAAGGGGTGAATTCACGAATCAGACCGTTTAGCGAAGGTTGTACCAATGCCAATGCTGAATGGACTGATGCTGGGGTTATGAAGAATGAGCGGGGAAGTGCGACCATTGATGAAGTCAAGTCTGATGGTCTCTACGATTACCTGAAGTTTGATCTTAAACCGCAGGATAACAAGGCGATCATCAAGATTCGGGCTTGTCTCGTTGCCCCCGAAAATGGCAATGCGGTTGAAGGGCCCATGAAGTTCACCGATGGAATGCAGACAACCTATCAGAATGAGCGGGATTCGGGGGCGCAACTGGAACTCTTTAGCACGCCACCGCTTGTACCATGGGTTGTAGAAAGTGGCATCAACCTCGAAGCCCAAGTTTCGGCGCAAGTTACGCGAATCAACGATTTTCTCTACGTCGCTTTGCTTCTCCAAGATCGCGCTGATCCCCGTGGCCTTCTGGACAACGCGAAGCTCGACGCAGCGCAATATCTCAAGACGGAAGGTTCCGCTGAAGGTCTAGCGACGGTCTTTGTGGGCGGAAGGTCGGGTGATACCATCTACTATCCGTGGCTTGACCCGAACTATGCGGATACTAAGCAAGAAAACATTACGAATGTTCGGGTCTACGTTGTGAATACGCAGAATCCGCAAGGCGACCTGAGCCAGAATACTTGGCGGCAGATCAAGGTTACTCCTGATTTGTCGGATACGGTTACGGCCAAGTTCTTCAAGGTCGCTAAGATGGCGGAGTGCAAGCGGCCTGGCTCAGATGACCCCATTGCCTCAAATGTGCCAGGGCTTAACTTGACGGAGCTTCTGCCTGGGCAAGCCGCAACCTATCAATTCAAAGTCACGGCCAACGCCACCATTACAGAAGAGCTCCGCGGCTCCGTCTATCCTGTTCGCTTTAAGATCACGGGCGAGAACGTCCCCGCCAATCTTGCAATTCCCCCTGCGATGATTGGGATTCTCAAGGATGGCAAGGTCGTTACAAGCTATGGCCCAGCGACAGATCTCAAAGTCGCCTATAAACTGGCTTCTGAAGCAAGCATCATTGGGGATCTTCACTTTAGCACCGATTCCCTGAAGTTCAAAGAATTTTGGGCCTCGTTGTATGATGGGGAAAATCAAAGCGACAGCATCTTGGCCAGCTGGCCTGCTCTTCCTTCAGCGGCAATCACGAAGCAAGCGGATAACCAGACGACCATTGACCTGCAAGCAATGCTGCCGAATTTCCCGCTTACGAATGCGACAACTTTGCAGAATCAAGCCTTCTTAGTCGGCAAGATAAAGTTCGGAGCAGACAAAGAAGGAATGATCTCACTTCTTCAAAATCCCAGCGTAATTTACCGCGACTTCCAGGGTATGGAGCGAGTCGTTACGACGGATAATGCAGAAGTACGGGCGAATGGGGGGGTTTTAGCGGTTAAGCTCTTGGATGATAAGGGCGTGCAGCTTTATCCCAAAGAAACAAACCCCGTTCAAAGTATTTTCCTCTACGGTAAAATGGGGGAAGTTACAACGACCATAAGGATTAGCAACCCAGGCACGAAGTTGCTTCTAAACCCAGAGATTATCATCAATTTCAACAAGGCCGCTGTGCCAACGGTTCCCGTTACAGCAAGCGTCGTCGTGAGCGGCAGTCAGGTTATTTGGCGGCCCGCAGGCAACATCGCGGTTGGGGATAAGTTTGAACTGCCAGCGACGCTCCGCGTTCTCACCAATACGAATGAGTTGTTACCGTCAACGAGTGGGGTTACAGGAACCATCGACCTCATCGAATCCATTGATCTGAAGTTCTACGACGGTTTACCTCTCAACAACGGGTGGGCTACTTGGCAGATTACCCAGCCCTTACCACCCTATAAGGTAAAGACCGAGTGTGTGGGAACTAATTGTCCACCCCGCCTGCCTGATTAGGTTTTTGGGAAGCTAAAGGAGAGAGAAAGAGAATTTCAAGGACTTTGTTAGGTAGGAATTAACTTGGAAGGGGCGAATCATAGGCTATCCTTATGATCGCCCCTTTTTTGCTAACTTAGCTCTCCTGAGAATTTCAAAAAGGTAAAGCATAATGGTTCAACAACTTTGGAATAAAGCTCTTTTATTTTCTATCCTTATAGCTCTTTTTTTAGGGCTTTTTTTTCTTCTTTTGCACAATGTAGCACAATATCAGCAAGCAAGCGACCTTTGGGCCGCTCCTGGCGAGAATGTGATCCTTACCACTAATTTGCCCGCTAAACAAAATGCAAGCGTCTATGTGCAACATCAAGGAGGAGTAGATTTCTTCGCTGAACCCCATAAGGCAGGTTGGCTTTTTTGGGGAAGCTATGTGGGGGATAGTGGTTATGCGACCTGGGCCCGAACGTACATCCTCTTTGACCCCAAAACTTCCCTGCCGAGCGACGCGACCTTGCTGACCGCGACGCTCATTTTGCGCCCAAAGGATTGGCCCCTGGCCCAAACAATTACAAATACGGCGCGGATAGGGATCTATTCAGTTAAGGTTGCCTGGACTGAAGTAATGACTTGGACCAGTCAGCC
>Ga0316612_1000264_pt1 | contig 18415 bp, 19 predicted proteins | sample MIS2016226_MG_FD_207676 | JGI IMG/M metagenome (GOLD analysis project Ga0316612, IMG submission 207676) | Microbial mat bacterial communities from Middle Island sinkhole, Lake Huron, Michigan, United States - MIS.2016.226 | ecosystem: Environmental > Aquatic > Freshwater > Lake > Sediment... | reverse complement strand
TTTTTTGCGTATCGAATTCTCAAAAGGACACTTAAAAACAAGCTGATCAAGGATAAAACTTCTCGAATGCTTGTAAAATATAGAAAAAATTAAACTCCGATAAGTTTTATCGGACAACAATGATTATAATTAATAAAATCAATGATCTTATCAACATAATCATAAGAACTTTGCATAAAACCAAAATATTCTTCTTTGAAAAGTATAAAGACTAAATCGTCTAAATAATCCAAAACCCCATTTTGAAAATTTATCATCTTTTCCAATCATAAGATTTAATTCTTTCCTTTATGGCTTTTCTAAATTGCTCAACAGAAAGTCCTTTATTAAACTCTTCATCAAAATCAAAACTAGATTGTGTTTTAAGCATTTCGATTTCATTTAAAACCGCTTGATCTTCAATAGATAAAATCCAATCGATTATTTCTTTTTTTTGTGTTGCTATTTCCATCTTTTAAAATTTATTTCAAAGTTAGCGATTTTATGTATTGCTTCTAAAACAATCAAAAAAATTAGGTTCGCTTTACAATTGTTGCCGATGCTTGGGCCGTTGGAAACACAATCAAATCGGCAATATTGACGTGATAAGGTCTCGAAATCACAAAGTGAATTATATCGGCAATGTCCTCTGGAGTCAAGGGTTTTAGTCCTTTGTATGTGTTGGCTGCTTTGTCCTTATTGCCTTTGAAACGCACTTCACTAAATTCAGTTTCGACCATTCCAGGATGAATGGCTCCCACCCGAATTCCGAATGGATTCAAATCCAATTGCATACTTTTATTCAGCGCATCAACGGCAAATTTTGAAGCACAATATACATTCCCGTTCGGATATACTTCTTTGCCAGCAATGGAACCAATGTTGATAATATGACCCAACTTTTGTTCAATCATTTTCGGAATTACAACTTTAGAAACATACAAAAGTCCTTTTACATTAATGTCAATCATCGCCTCCCAATCTTCAATATCTCCATCTTGTATGGGACTTAAACCGTGTGCATTTCCAGCATTATTGATCAAAACATCAATTTTAGAAAAGTCAGTAGGCAAAGAGTTTATGCTTTCGAAAACCGCTTTTTTATCCCTAACATCAAAGCACAATGTGATGATTTCTGTAAATTCAGAAAGTTCCTTTTTGAGTGCTTTCAAACGTTCTTCCCGCCTTCCACAGAGGATGATTTTATAATTATTTTGGGCCAATATTCTAGCAGTTGCTCTGCCAATTCCGCTTGTTGCTCCAGTTATTAGGGCTGTTTTCTTCATGTCTTTTGTTTTTATATTTAATTGTAAGTTTATACTTATTTTATGTGAAAAGCTATAAACAATTAAAATTAATTCAGCCAGTTCAAGCCAGTTTGCTGTTTATCAATAAATAAATCATTAAAATTAAGAAAATTAAGTTTCAGTCCTTAAAAGAAACTTAATATCGTACTAAGTAAATATAAATAAGCTAAATGTTGACGCTATTTCCAGAAGAACCAAAAAACATTGAATTGTGGTTTTTTAGCTTTCTGTTTTTAGCTTCCTCAAAAATATAAATTAGAATTTAACTACAAGATAGTAGATTAGAAAAAAATAACACTACATTTGTTGCAATTATACTAAATAAGTACTTATGAATATTTTTGTTGGAAGCCTTCCGTTCAGTATTGAGGAAGCAGATTTAAGAGAGTCTTTCGAGGCTTACGGTGCAGTTGATTCTGTAAAAATTATTACTGATAAATTTACTGGAAGAAGTAAAGGATTCGGTTTTGTTGAAATGCCAAGTGATGAAGAAGCTCAAAAAGCAATTGATGAGTTGAACGGAGCGACTGTTCAAGGTCGTGCTATTGTAGTGAACAAGTCTGAGCCGAAACCAGAAGGCGAAAGAAGAAGTTTTAATAACAACCGTGGTGGAGAATCACGCGGAGGTTATGGTGGTGGAAACAGCCGTGGTGGAGATAACCGTGGAGGTGGAGACAGAGGAGGAAGATATTAATATTCTTTTCAATCATAAAAAAAAGGTGTCAATGAAAATTGACACCTTTTTTGTTTTTCCTCGCCCCAGCCCTCTCCACACGAGCGAAAGCGAACTGGCGAAGCAAAGGAGAGGGAGTTGAAGTGGATTTGTTTTATAAATTGGCAACCAACCAATCGCCAACTTCACTTGTAGAATAGGCTTTTGCTCCTTTAGCAACTAAATCTTCAGTTACAATTCCTTGTTCCAATGATTTGTTGACAACGGCTCTGATTGCTTCAGCTTCGGCTTTTAATCCAAAAGCATCTTCAAACATCATCGCTGCCGATAATACAGTTGCCAATGGATTTGCAATATTCAATCCTGTAGCTTGTGGATAGGAACCGTGGATGGGTTCGTATAATGAAGTGTGTTCTCCAACAGAGGCTGAAGGCATTAATCCCATAGAACCTGAAATTACAGAGGCTTCATCTGTTAAAATATCACCAAATAAGTTCTCTGTAATTAATACATCATAAGAATTGGGCCATTGCACCAAACGCATCGCAACAGCATCAACAAATTCGTAAGAAACGGATACTTCTGGATAATCTTTTTCCATCGCTTGAACGGTTTCTCTCCACAAACGAGAGGTTTCTAGAACATTGGCTTTATCGACACAACACAATTTTTTGGAACGTGTCATGGCCAATTCAAAACCTTTTTTTGCCAAACGTTGTACTTCGGCTCTGGTGTAAACACAGTTATCGAAAGCCGTTTCGCCGCCATCTTTTCTTCCTTTTTCACCAAAATATATTCCTCCAGTTAATTCTCTCAAGAAAACCAAATCCGTTCCTTCGATTCTTTCTCTTTTTAAAGGAGAGTTGTCAATTAAAGATGGGAAAGTGAATGTAGGTCTAACATTGGCAAACAAACCTAATTTTTTACGCATCAATAATAATCCTTGTTCTGGTCTTACTTTAGCACTCGGGTCGTTGTCAAATTTTGGGTGTCCGATGGCACCAAAAAGGACGGCATCGGCTTTCATACAGATTTCGTGGGTTTCATCAGGATAAGGAACTCCAACGGCATCAATGGCACAAGCTCCTGTGAGTGCTGGTGTCCAACTGATTTCGTGATTGAATTTTTTGGCAATGGCATCCGAAACTTTTACAGCTTCATTGACTACTTCTGGTCCGATTCCGTCTCCGGCTAATAGGGCGATGTTTAATTTCATGTTTTTTGATTTTTGATTTTTGGGCTATTGGCTTTTAGCTCTTGGCTTTTAGCGTGTTTATAGTTGTTAAAATAATTGTGTTTTAAAAACAAAACTATACCTTTGTGACAATCCATGTTTATGGAGGTAGAAGGATTTCATTGCCTTTACCCCCTTTTTTTAGGGGGTTTTTTATGCGTATTAGGGAAGTTTATCATTTTTTTCTTTTAATTTTTGATGCTGTAAAAGCGATTTCATTTGAGTAATTGCCATTTTGTTGAGGTGCAACAATCTATCACTTTGTGCCATGCCTTGATGAATGAGCAAAGCATTGGTACTTTCCATATTAGAGAGTACTACCAATTGTTCTATGGTAGCGGTGTCCCTAATATTTCCTTTTTCGTTTGGGTTTTCCTCTCGCCATTGTTTGGCAGTTTTTCCAAAAAGAGCTACATCGAGTACATCGGCTTCGTTGGCATAAATTATGGCACTTTGTTGTTTATCAATTTCAGTAGGAATCAAATTTTCTTTAATGGCATCGGTGTGGATAAGGTAGTTTACTTTGGTAAGGTGTCTTTGATAATTCCATTCGAGTTTTAGTCGGCTATTTTCATCTTCCTTTAATCGTTGAAATTCATTAACAAGGTAAATCTGAAATTCAGGACTAAGCCACATCGCAAAATGAAAAGCAACATCTTTGTGAGCATAAGTGCCCCCATATTTGCCCAATTTTACTATCATGCCTTTTGCATTGGTTCTTTCTATCCATTGCCCCACAGACATTATAAATCTATTGATGCCAGACTCTTGGTTAATTACCCCGAATTCGGGGTAATTAAAATTTTGGTTATTAATTTTTTCCCAAATGCCTAAATATTCTATGGTGTTTTTATTGGTTATCCATTTGCCTATAAGTCCACTTCCTTCTTTAAATCCTTTTGTCATATCCGTAAGGCTAATAAAGTCGGTTTCATTAGAAGTATAAATGCTTATCTCCGTTCCTTTTACCTCTATTTTTTTACTTTTACTCATATTTTAGGGTTTATTTTGCTGGAAAAATCGCTTTTACATCATTAAAAGATTTCAAATTTTGTTAATAATCTTCCGCGATCTTCTTGTTTATTGTAAATGGCTGTGTATTGCTTTTCGCTAAATAATCTCATGTGCTGTGTTTTATTTATAGAGCTCTCTCTTTTATACTTGCTTTGATTTCCGCAATTCTTTTCCTAGTTAATTCTTCCAAACAAGTTGAATATATTAGTGGTTGAATACTGCCTCCTTCATATTGTGAAGAATCAAATTTGCAATGTGAATCTCTAAATTTCATCCAGTCTTTTTCTGCCTGAATTAACAATTGTTTTTCATTTTTATCAAGAATAGCCATAAGTTGCTTATATACTTTATTCAGTTCAGCATCAGCTTTTTTGAATTTCACATTTGCAGTTTCATTCATCTCTAATTGAGTTTGAGGAAATGAATTATTACTAAAGCAAAAAATAAAAAGTACAATGATTAAATATTTTATTCTCATTTGTCAAATTTTTTTAATTTTATATTTCTGTTGCATAATAACCAAAACTCAAAAAATCTACATCACATTCAACATTTTCTGTGTTGCTTTGATGGCTGCCACAGTTTGATCAGAATCTAATCCTCGGGTTTTGAATTCTTTTCCGTTATTTGTCCAAGTAATGATGGTTTCGCACAAAGCGTCCGAACTACTTCCAGGCGGAATTCTTACGGCATAATCAATTAGTTTGGGCAAACTAAGTTTTTTGGTTTTATATATTTTGGTCAAAGCATTCATAAAAGCGTCAAATTGTCCGTCGCCTTGTGCGTGTTCTTCAATGATTTCTCCATCAATTTTCAATCTTAAGGAAGTTGAGGGCTGAAAACCTTTGGAGTGAACCAACGCATAAGTTTCAATGACAATTTTGTCTTCATAAGTTTGGCTGTCCAAAACATCGGAAATGATATACGGCAAATCTTCTTTGGTAACGGTCTCTTTTTTGTCGCCTAATTCGATGATTCTTTGGGTAACCAATTTCAAATCTTCTTGATTGAGTTGCAATCCCAATTCCTGAAGATTTTTTTCGATATTGGCTTTTCCTGAGGTTTTTCCTAAGGCATATTTTCGTTTTCTGCCAAAACGTTCCGGCAGTAAATCATTGAAATACAGATTGTTTTTATTGTCGCCATCGGCATGAATTCCAGCGGTTTGGGTAAAAACGTTATCACCCACAATGGGTTTGTTGGCGGGAATTCTATAACCTGTAAAAGTTTCAACCAATTTACTCACGGAGTACAAAGAAGATTCCTTGACTTTCATTTTTACTTCGGGCATAAAATCATTTAAAACTGCAACCACACTTTCTATTGGAGCATTTCCTGCTCGTTCGCCCATCCCGTTTACGGTAACGTGCAAGCCATTAATGCCGGCTTTCACAGCTTCCAAAACATTGGCAACGCTTAAATCATAATCGTTATGGGCGTGAAAATCAAAATGGATATTTGGATACCTTAGCTTAATTTTCGAAATAAACTCAAATGTTTGTGACGGAATTAGCACGCCTAAAGTATCGGGCAATAATATCCTTTTGACAGGTTGAGTGGCTAAAAAGTCCAAAAACTGAAACACATAATCGGGAGAATTTTTCATTCCGTTGCTCCAATCTTCCAGATAAATATTGGTTTCAATATCATTTTCTTTAGCCAAAGCAATGATTTGGGCAATTTCGGCAAAATGTTGTTCGGGCGTCTTTTTCAGTTGATGTGTCAAATGATTCATCGAACCTTTGGTCAATAAATTTTGAACTTTGGCACCTGCTTTTTTCATCCATTCGATAGAAATTCCACCATCGACAAATGATAAAACTTCGATTCTGTCGCAATATCCTTTGCTTTTTGCCCAAGCTGTAATGCCTTTTACGGCTTGAAATTCGCCCTCACTCACTCTTGCCGAAGCAATTTCTATTCTATCAATATGTAGTTCTTCGAGCAACAATTGGGCAATGGTTAATTTTTCTGCAGCCGAAAACGATACGCCCGAGGTTTGTTCCCCATCGCGAAGCGTCGTATCCATTATTTCGATTTTTCTTTTTTCCATTTTTTTATTGCTTTTGGCTAAAATGTTTGGATTATTTTATTTTTTGTATCCAATTTTCACTCGTGGTTTTTCGTCCTCTTTTTTCTCATTTAACTCATCTAAATAGGAAAACACCAACTCAATATTCTTATCGTGATTTTCGAGTTTCTTTTGAATTTGCAATATGTTTATTTTCAATTCGCTAGTGTCCAAAAGCATTTGCTTCACTTTTGTGAAAGTACGCATAATTTGAATATTGGTCTGAATGGCTTTGTCGCTTTTTAGCACACTAGAGAGCATCATCACACCGTGTTCGGTAAAAGCGAACGGCAATTTTCTAGTTCCTCCCCAACTTGATGTCACAATTTGTGATATCAAGTTGTCGAGTTCTTCTTTTGAAACTTCAAACATAAAATCATCTGGGAATCTCGTAATATTTCGTTTAACAGCTTGATTTAAAACTCTAGTTTCAACTCCATAAAGTGAAGCTAAATCTCTATCCAACATCACTTTTTGATTTCGAATGATGTAAATCTTATCCGTGATTATTGCTTCCGAAATTTTCAAATTGTCACTCATTGTTTTATAATTCTTAATGTGTCAAAAACATTATTTCTTATTCTCCAAAACCATCTCAAAATGTTCCACTATTGGAAACGGTTCATAATAATGATGAAGCAATTTTTTCCATTCTACATATTGTTCAGAATGTCTAAAACCAATAGTGTGATCTTCCAATTTCTCCCAATCAACGAGTAGAATGTATTTGTTTTCTTGTTCGATACACTTTCGCAAACTATGTCCTAAATAGCCTTGAATAGAACTTATGTATTGACCAGCAATTTCAAAATCTTTTTCAAATTGCTTTTCTTCTCCTTTTTTTACAAAAAGGATAGCGACTTCTAGAATCATAATTCTGCTTTATGAAACACCTAACAGGTTTTAAAAACCTGTTAGGTGTGTTGAGGTTTTTTTATGCAAAACCAATTTTTTAATAAGGCAACTGATCTGCAAAAGCTACAATTTCCTTTTTGATGTTTTGCAAATAATCAATATCATCAAAACCATTAATCATATTGTCTTTTTTGTAACCCGAAATATCAAAGGATTCACTTTCGCCAGTGGCTTTAAGCGTAATAGTTTGTTCGGGAAGATTGATTTCCAATTCGGTTTTTGGGTTTGTCTCAATCGCTTTGAAGATTTTGTCTGCAAATTCAGCACTTACTTGAACGGGCAAAACACCAATATTCAAACAGTTATTTCTGAAAATATCTGCAAAAAAACTTGACACTGCCGCTCTAAATCCGTAATCGTAAACCGCCCAAGCGGCGTGTTCTCTTGAAGAACCTGAACCAAAGTTCTTTCCGCCAACAAGGATTTTTCCGCTATAAGTGGGGTTGTTCAAAACGAAATCAGTTTTTGGAGAACCGTCATTATTGTATCTCCAATCACGGAAAAGGTTGTCGCCGAAGCCTACACGTTCTGTCGCTTTCAGAAAACGAGCAGGAATAATTTGATCTGTATCCACATTTTCGATAGAAAGCGGAACTGCTGTGCTTGTAAGGATGTTAAATTTGTCGTATGCCATTGTAATTTGTGATTTTAGATTTTAGATTTTAGATTTTCTTTAAAAAGGAATCGTAAATTCTAAAATGTTTTTATTAAAAAATGTAAATTATTTTTTGCTTGAGGATTTCAGGTTCTTAAATCAACTAAAGCTATTTGTATAGTGAATCTAAAATCTAAAATCTTCAATCTAAAATTTTTAAATAAGCTCCCTCGGATCCGTCAAAACTCCAGTAACAGCCGCAGCCGCAGCCATATACGGACTTGCCAACAACGTTCTTGCTCCCGGACCTTGACGACCTTCAAAGTTTCTGTTTGAGGTACTTACTGCATATTTTCCAGCAGGCACTTTGTCATCATTCATCGCCAAACAAGCTGAACATCCCGGCTGACGCAATACAAAACCAGCCTCGGTCAAAACATCAAGAATTCCTTCTTCTTTGATTTGTGCTTCGACAACGTGTGAACCCGGAACCAACCAAGCCGTAACATTCGCCGCTTTTTGTCTTCCTTTTACAATCGAGGCAAAAGCCCTGAAATCCTCAATTCGACCATTGGTGCAACTTCCTAAGAAAACGTAATCAATTGGTTTTCCAATCATCGCTTCGCCTTGGTTGTAACCCATATAAGCTAGAGATTTAACGTAAGTTTCTTCGCCTTCGGCAACATCTTTTGAAGCTGGAATACTTTTAGAAATTCCTAATCCCATTCCAGGATTGGTTCCATAAGTAATCATTGGTTCAATATCCGAAGCTAAAAATGTAATTTCTTCATCAAATTTTGCATCAGCATCGGTTTTTAATGTTTTCCAATACGCCACCGCTTTGTCCCAAGCTTCGCCTTTTGGAGCGAACAAACGACCTTCTAAATAATCGAAAGTAGTTTGGTCTGGGGCAATCATTCCGCCACGAGCCCCCATTTCGATAGTCAAATTACAAACTGTCATTCGGCCTTCCATTGTCATATTTTCGAAAACATCGCCAGCATATTCTACAAAATAACCGGTAGCTCCTGAAGTTGATAATTTGGATATAATATAAAGCGCCACGTCTTTTGGCGTAACTCCCAATTGAAGTTCACCATTGACGTTGATGCGCATTTTTTTAGGTTTTGGTTGCATAATACATTGTGTAGAAAGCACCATTTCCACCTCGGAAGTTCCAATTCCGAAAGCAATGGCTCCAAAAGCTCCGTGTGTCGAAGTGTGCGAATCGCCACAAACAATAGTAACTCCGGGCAAAGTAATTCCGTTTTCAGGCCCTACCACGTGAACAATTCCATTTTTTTTATTTCCCAAACCCCAATGGCTAATGCCATATTCTGCTGAGTTTTCCTCCAAAGCCTTTAATTGGTTGGCAGATAATGCGTCCTCAACAGGCAAATGTTGGTTTATGGTTGGCGTGTTGTGATCGGCAGTGGCAAAAGTGCGTTCTGGATATAAAACCGAAATGCCTCTTTCCTTTAACCCTAAAAAAGCAACAGGGCTCGTTACTTCGTGAATGAAATGACGATCGATAAAAAACACGTCTGGTCCATCTTCAATTTGACGCACCACGTGCGAATCCCATACTTTGTCGAATAATGTAGTACTCATTTTTAACTATTTTTATTAAATGTGTTTCTGTTTTTATAACAATGGAAGCAAATTTAATAAAAGTCATAAAGTTGCCAATTTTATTATTTACTTATATACGATACCCAAAACGGATTTGTAAACAATTACAACTTTTTAGGCAAAAAAGTAATTTAGAATTCGTCATTTAGAATTGACCTTAATTTACTTTATGATTTTATTTCGACCACTGAATTTCTTGTTTTAATTTAATGTAAATTCATCTCTATTTAGCTGAAAATAAGTTAGTTTCTAGCATAAAATACTTTGCTGATGAAAGTGGAACCAATTGTTTTAATGGATTATGGATTGAATTTTATTGAAATAAAAAGAAACAAATCAAATTTAAAATTGAAAAATTCAAATACTAAAGTTTATTTCAAAGGATTTTTTTGTGAATAATTTTACGACATCCAAAAAATAGATATTTGGATTTATCTGTGAATTTTGAAAAAAAAATTGGAACTTATAATTATTAATATTGGTTGAACCTATGGTTCTTTTTTTGTCATCGTTATATTTAGATGGATTAAAATCCATCACTACAATATGTTCCGAGCCGATGGCTCTAATCCGTGAAAGTTCCGTAGGTTCTATTTATATTGTAGCAAATGATTTCAATCCGTTGAAAATAAAAGTATCGACAATTTTAAGTTCCAAAGAAAAGATTCATATTTATTTTTTTTTAAGTTGTTTTGTTAATAACTTCCCGAAGGTAATCCCTGTAAAAAACCTAAATTTGAATTTCCACTATTTTGAATTTTAATGCTTTTTAAAGTCTAATAAATCAGTATTTAAAGTTTCTTCTATATTGGAATTTGGAATTTTTTAATTTGTTTATTTCAAAACTATGTATTTAATTTTCGACACTGAAACCACAGGTTTACCTAAAAAATATACGGCTCCCATTTCCGACACGGACAACTGGCCAAGATGCGTTCAAATTGCCTGGCAGCTCCACGACGAATTGGGAAAAATCCTCGAGCATCAAGATTATTTAATCCAGCCTGAAGGATTTAATATCCCTTATGATGCCGAGAAAGTTCACGGTATTTCGACAGAATTGGCGCAAGCCGAAGGAATTTCCATAGCCGAAGTATTGGAAAAATTCAATCTTGCTTTGTCGAAAACCAAATTTATTGTGGGTCATAATTTGACTTTCGATATCAATATTTTGGCTTGCGAATTTTATAGATTGGGAATCAAAAGCCCAATGAGTTCTATGCCAATTCTGGACACTTGTACAGAAGTGACCGCTTCTTTAATGAAACTGCAAGGCGGTCGAGGCGGAAAATTCAAACTGCCTACATTAACCGAATTACATCAATATCTTTTTAACAGTCCATTTATAGAAGCTCACAACGCCACCGCCGATGTCGAAGCTACAACCCGCTGCTTCTTTGAATTGATTCGTACCGAAGTTTTCGCCAAAAAAGAGTTGGAAGTAGAGGAAGAATACTTTGAGGATTTTCAATTAAAAAACCCGAAAGAAATTCAACTCACTGGATTACAACACATTAATTTAAAGGAAGCTTCCGATAAAATTCGCCAACAAATAGGTGGTGCAGCAACAGCAACCATTTCTAAACAAGAACTTTCGGACAATAAAAAGACTTTAGTTGATACAGATTTTGTGCATTTGCACAATCATACTCAGTTTTCGGTTTTACAATCTACTATTAGCGTTGCTGCTTTGGTCAAAGCGGCTTCTCAACAAAAAATGCCTGCCGTGGCAATGACCGATTATAATAATTTAATGGGCGCTTTTCACTTTGTTCGCGATATTTTAAACCATAACAAATCGGCCGAAGCCAAAAACAAAGAAGCGATAGAAAAAGGCGAAGAACCAACCGAAGTTCCAATGAAACCTATTGTAGGTTGCGAATTTTTTGTTTGTGAAGACCATATAAATAAGTCAGTAAAAGACAACGGTTATCAAATTGTGCTGTTGGCAAAAACTAAAAAAGGCTATCATAATTTGGCCAAAATGTCCTCCATTGCTCACACCGAAGGTTTTTACTATTTGCCCAGAATTGATCGGAAAATTATTCAACAATACAAAGAAGACATCATTGTTTTGTCGGGAAATCTCTATGGGGAAATTCCAAGCAAAATTTTGAATTTGGGCGAAAACCAAGCCGAAGAAGCTTTGATTTGGTGGAAAAAAGAATTTGCCGATGATTTTTATATTGAGCTAATGCGTCACAATCAGGAAGACGAAAATCGAGTGAATGAAACCTTGATTTCATTGGCACGGAAACACGAGGTTAAGATAGTTGCTACCAATAATACTTTCTACATTGAGAAGGATAATGCCAATGCGCACGATATTTTATTGTGTGTGAAAGATGGCGAAAAGCAAGCCACACCAATAGGGCGTGGACGTGGCTATCGTTATGGTTTGCCCAATCAGGAATATTATTTCAAATCGGGAGAGGAGATGAAAAAACTTTTCAACAATTTGCCCGAAGCGATTTTGAATATTTCCGAAATTGTAGATAAAATAGAAATCTATAATTTGGCTCGTGAAGTTTTGCTTCCAAAGTTTGAAATTCCTATTGAATTTAATGTCCCAGAAGATGCAATTGACGGCGGAGTTCGAGGCGAAAATGCCTATTTGAAACATCTAACTTATGAAGGAGCAAAACTTCGATACAAGGAAATTACACCCGACATTCAGGAACGATTAGATTTTGAATTACTGACAATAGAAAATTCTGGTTATCCTGGATACTTCTTAATTGTGCAGGATTTCATAGCCGAAGCTCGAAAAATGGGCGTTTCTGTTGGGCCTGGTCGGGGTTCGGCAGCGGGTTCGGTGGTGGCCTATTGTTTGAAAATTACCAATATCGACCCACTTTTATACAACCTACTTTTCGAAAGATTTTTGAATCCAGACAGGGTTTCACTTCCCGATATCGACATCGATTTTGATGATGAAGGACGCAGCAGCGTAATGGATTATGTGATTCAGAAATACGGCAAGAAACAAGTGGCACAGATTATCACTTATGGTAAAATGGCCACCAAATCGGCGATTCGTGACACGGCTCGTGTGCTGGATTTACCACTTTTTGAAGCCGATAAAATTGCCAAATTAATTCCGGGAATGATGCCGTCTAAATGGAATTTAGCTCGATTTATAAATGAAAAAGAGGATTTAATCAAAAAAGCGGTTCGCCCAGAAGAATTTGAAAGAATCAAAGTATTAATTGGTTTGGCCAATGAAGGCGATTTGGGTGGAGAAACCATTCAGCAAGCCAAAGTATTGGAAGGAAACCTAAGAAATACTGGTATTCACGCTTGTGGTGTGATTATTACCCCAAGCGATATTACCGATTACGTGCCTGTTTCAACCGCCAAAGATTCGGATTTGTTTGTTACCCAATTTGACAACTCGGTAGTGGAAAGTGCTGGTTTGTTGAAGATGGATTTCTTGGGTTTGAAAACCCTGACTTTGATAAAAGACACGGTCAAATTAGTAAAATACCGAAGCAATATCGACCTCAATCCCGATGAATTTCCTATTGATGATATAAAAACTTTCGAGCTTTTTCAACGGGGAGAAACGGTTGGGATTTTCCAATATGAAAGTGCTGGAATGCAAAAATATTTAAAAGAATTAAAACCCACGGTCTTTCCTGATTTGATTGCGATGAATGCTTTATATCGTCCGGGACCAATTGCTTATATCCCAAGTTTTGTTCGACGAAAAAACGGAGAAGAATCCATAGAATATGACTTAGACGACTGCGAAGAATTGCTAAAAGACACCTACGGAATTACGGTTTATCAAGAACAGGTAATGCTTTTGTCGCAAAAGCTGGCAGATTTTTCGAAAGGGGATGCCGATAAGTTGCGTAAAGCGATGGGGAAAAAACTAATAGACGATTTGGCAAAAATGGAGCCAAAATTCATCTCACAAGCTATGGCAAAAGGACATCCCAAAGAAAAATTAGAGAAAATTTGGAACGACTGGAAAGCCTTTGCCGAGTATGCTTTCAACAAATCACATTCTACTTGTTATGCTTGGATTGCCTATCAAACTGCCTATTTGAAAGCGAATTATCCAGCCGAATATATGGCGGCGGTTTTGTCTAATAATATGAGCGACATCAAGCAAGTTTCCTTTTTTATGGAAGAATGTAAGCGAATGGGATTGAGGGTTTTGGGACCCGATGTGAATGAGTCTTATTATAAATTTACTGTAAATGATGATTACGCTATTCGTTTTGGAATAGGCGCCGTAAAAGGAGTGGGAATGGCTGCGGTAGAAACCATTGTCGAAAACAGAAAAACCGCAAAATACAAGTCTATTTTTGATTTAACCAAACGTATTGATTTGCGTGCTGCCAACAAAAAAGCATTGGAAAACTTGGCTCTTGCTGGAGGTTTCGATTCCTTTACAGGCGTAACCCGAGCCCAATATTTTCACGATGATGGCGACGGAATTACGTTTTACGAAAAAGCGATTCGTTACGGTGCGAAGTTTCAGGAAAACCAAAATTCATCGCAAGTGAGTTTGTTTGGCGAAAGCAGCGAGGTGCAAATTGCCGAACCCATTGTGCCACCTTGTGAAGATTGGAGTACGATGGAAAAATTGGCAAAAGAAAAAGAAGTGGTCGGAATATATATTTCGGGACATCCGTTGGATGATTTTAAATATGAGATGAAATATTTTTGTAATTCGAAGTTGGAATTGCTGAGAGATTTGAATCAGATAATCAATAAAAATTTAACTTTTGGAGGAATAATCAGCAATGTGCAACACCGAATTGCCAAGAACGGAAAAGGCTGGGCGTTATTTCATCTCGAAGGCTATGATGAAAGCTACGAGTTCAAAATATTTGGGGAAGAATATATGAAATACCGCCATTATTTGATTCCAAACAGTTTTACCTACATCAAAATTTTAGTTAAGGAAGGTTGGCCAAATAGAGAAACTGGTAAAAAAGGAGATCCAATGATTCAATTCTTGGAATTCAAAATGTTACAAGATGTGTTTGAAAATTATGCCAAAAAATTGAGTGTTTTATTGGACATAAAAGATTTGAACACCAATTTTATTTCAAAATTAAATGCTGTTTTTCAATCCAATAAAGGAAATAATTCAGTTGTTTTTGATATTTTAGAGTTAGAAACCGAAATAAAGCAAGTCGAAAAACAAACCCAAACAGATAGAATAGAAGAAAATACAAGCGCTGTATTATTTGATGATGAAATTCCTGATGAGACCGTAGTTTTTTCAGAAGATTTTTCAGATGACGAGGATTTGAACATAGAGCAAACCATTGCCGAAGCCGAAACCACTATTGAGGAAACTAAAGTCATCACCCGAATTTCGTTGCCAAGCCGAAAATTAAAAATCAATATTTCCCACGAATTATTGATGGAATTGGAGAAAATGGAGGTGGATTTTAGATTGAATTGAAATAGATAAAATGAATATTTCTAAATTCCTTTTTCCTTCATCTCCAAAATCACATCCGAAGCTTTCTTGAAAGTAGGTGCTTGTTCTATAATACTTCCCACGCGTTTTTTGTTGAGTTTAAAGGTAATGTCGTTTTCTGTGGTGAATAATAATGCGGTCAAAAACGGATTGTTCATATAGGAAAGCAAAATCATATAGGTTTCGTCCAGCGAATGAAAACTTTCTATTTCTTCGGCTTTGTAACGTGCTGTCACGGATAAACTAAACTCATCATTTTCTAATAAAACAGGGCGAACATAAATGTTTTTCAACTCGGTGTCGCCAATGGTTTTTGCCAAAGTCAATTTGGCGTAGGTTTTATTTTCGATGCTTTCTTTTACTTTTTCCCAGAATTGGGCAAATATTGGTTGGAATGACATAAGTTTTTTTTGAATTTAATATTTATTTTGGTGGATTAGATCTAACAGGTTTTTGAAACCTGTTAGGTCTTCTTGACTTAAATCAAATAATCCCAAAAATTTTCTTTGTGAATGACTTGGGCGGTTTTTGGATGGTACTTTTGAGTAAATGATTTGGTAAAAAGCACTTTTTGATTCGGATTGTATTTGATTTCAAAAGCTTCGATTTCGGTGTTTTTTACTTCCAAATAATCGATTTCGGCTTGTTGGGTGTTTCTCCAAAAATAGGTGTCTTTGAACTGATTTTGGTATGATAATTTCTTCTTGCGTTCGCTGATAATAAAGTTTTCCCACAAAGCCCCAATGTCGTCCCGAAGTTCTATGGGATTAAAATTCTTGATAATTCGATTGCGCAAACCATTGTCCCAAAAATAGACTTTTCGCCCTTTTTTGAGTTCGTTATCTTGGTTTTTGCTAAAGGCATTCAAACTAAATACAATAAAGTTTTTTTCGAGAATGTCAATGTATTTTTCTACTGTCAATCGGTTTATTCCCAAATCATTGGCGAGGGAATTATAACTAATTTCGCTACCAATTCGATACGCTAGCATTTGAACCAATCGTTGTAAAGTAGTTGATTTTTTCACGCCTTCCAAGTTCAGAATATCTTTATAGAGAAAACCATCAACCAAATCATTGAGAATTTTTTCTTCTTTGCCAACATTGGTAACTACTTCTGGATAATAACCAAAAACCAAACGATGCGGAACCAAACGGGTTTCTTCGATAAAATTGCTGTGTTTGACCATTTCGCCATAACTCAAAGGGAAAAGTTGCAATTCTTGTTTTCTGCCAACCATCGATTCCTTGGTTTTATCAGCCAATTCAAATGCACTGCTTCCCGAAGCAATCACTTGAATTTTGGGATAATTATCCACCATTCGCTTAATCAATAAACCAATGTTGTGAATCATTTGTGCCTCGTCGATAACCAATATTTTATTATCGCCAATTAAGGCTTTTAGTCTGTCGGTCGTTATATTTTCTAACAAAAGTTGGGTGTCGGGTTCATCTCCATTAAGCCACAGGAACGATTGATTGCTTACCGTGTTTTTTATCAAAGAGGTTTTGCCTACTTGTCTGGCACCAAAAACCAATATGGCTTTTCCTTTAAAAAGATAGCTATCAATTTCGGTTTGCGAAGTTCTATTTATCATTTTTTGCATCCAATTACAATGCAAATATATAATAATTTGATATTACAATATCAAAAAAGTATAATAATTTGATATTTGAATATCAAATAAATATAATAATATGATATTATAATCCAAAAAAAGTATATTAATTTGATATTTGAGTAATTTACAAACTAACTTTTAATAGTTGTTTTTTTGTTCCTTTTCTGCCTAAAAAGAAAACTGAGTTTCCAGATTTAATACCGTTTGACACCATAAATGGCACTTCATTTTCTTCATCGTCAAGGATTTTTTGATACTCGAAATCGCCCTTGGTATTAATTCTAATAAGGTTTAGGTTTCCAATTCCTTTAAATTGAATTCGATTGTTACTAATTTCTCTTATCTTCTCTTTCGCATTGATAAAGAAAAACACATCGTTGTTCCCATTTAATACTGAAGTATAGGATGCAAGGCAAAAACTAGAGCTATCATTTTGTCGTTTGTTTATATTTCTCGCCCAAATTAAATCCCCTTTGGAGTTGATTTTTATACTTACAATATCGTCAAAATGATTGAAACTGTTTCCATAGATGCCACCAAAATATAGTCCGCCATAAACACCTCCCATATTCATTCCACCCATATTATTCATTCCACCCATATTTATTCCACCCATATTTATTCCACCCATACCAGCACCACCCATTCCTATTCCCACACCACCGCCACTAGATTTGGAATAGGATTCCTCAGCATTTAATATGATGTCATTGTCAGGAGTTATTAAAATATTTTTAAAATTTAAAAAATCTAATTCCTTTTCCTTGAGTTTTCCATATTTATCAATTAGAAACTGTTCAGTAAATGGGTTAAATTTTGCAAAGCGAATATCAAGATTATTTGGATCAATTTCATAATAACTTACACCTTTATAGTATTTATCATCAATGTCGGAATAAAAGCCAATACAAACTAATTTTTCGCCAAAAGAAATTGTTTTCAAAGAACCAATAAAATGCTCATTTATATCGAAGTTTTTAGTTTGTTCCTTGTTTTCTGTAAATTTTGTTAGTTCGAATTGATATTTTCCGCCTTCAATCTTGGTTTTTGCTTCTTTGGAAATGGATTTACTAAGCAGATAAACGGAACTTCCATCCTTGGATAAATCAATATTTTGAAAAATATACTTGCGATCTGCTACTTTTTTAACAAAAATCCGATCTATTATTTTTGTTAATTTGTTATCAAACAAAAACAATTTTAAGGTTTCAGAATTATTTTTGCTCATAAAATCTATGGCAATAGAAAAAGAATTTTCATTAGCAATTAAAGCAATTCCACCTGAGGCTTCAGAAAAATAACCATTCGTTTCACTAGCTATCTTTTTATCGTTTTTTTCATAACAAATGTCATTAAGTGAGAAGCTTCCATATTGTTTTATTTCATCACGAGTTAACCTAAATAACTCTTTATTTTCTTGTTTAAAATCATTTTTGTTTATTGAATTTGCATTGCATATATAGGCTTTTTGATTCATATCATAATACATTTCAATAATTCTAATCAAATTATCAGTTTTAAAAACACCCAATGTAGTAGCATATTTATGAGAATTTGGATGCTCTATTTGAAAATCATATTCTTTAATAAGTTTTAAATCACCTTCATAATGTTCAAAATAATAACCCGCATTTGGAGAAATCCCGTTACCTTTATAAGAACGAACAATCAAAACTCCGCCGTCTCCATCCTCTTCCGACAATACAATTTGAGACTCTTTATATTCATCTTTAAAGACTTCGCTTTTTTGAGTTTTAAAAGCAATATCTTGTGCAAAACCTAATGTTGATAATAATGTGATTAATCATTGTTGTCCGATAAAAAAGAAGCCAAATTAATGGCTTCTTAAAAAAATCGTAATTTCGAGTTGCAAAATTCAAATAACGATGGGCAAAAATAAGTATTTTTCGACTAAATCTGTTTTCGGA
>Ga0316612_1000258_pt1 | contig 18986 bp, 18 predicted proteins | sample MIS2016226_MG_FD_207676 | JGI IMG/M metagenome (GOLD analysis project Ga0316612, IMG submission 207676) | Microbial mat bacterial communities from Middle Island sinkhole, Lake Huron, Michigan, United States - MIS.2016.226 | ecosystem: Environmental > Aquatic > Freshwater > Lake > Sediment... | reverse complement strand
TAGCCACATGGGGATAGGCATGGTGATTGTTGTGCCAGCCTTCCCCGTAGGTGGCGATCGCCGCCCACCAGAGGTTACGGGAGTTATCCGGCACATCAAAGGTGCGATAGCCCCATACATGGGTGACGGAGTTGATAAACCAAGTGCTATGCCAGAGGCACACGGCCCGCAACACGCCGCCATAGAGTACCCAAGACCAGCCGCCGCCTAAATACAGCAGGAGAAGCAGAGGCACTTGCAACAACAGAAAATAGCGATTGAGCCAACGGTAAAACCCTTGGCGGGCGAGATCCGGTGCAAACCGTTCATATTCTTCATAATTGAAGAATTCCGGCTGGGGATAGAGCATCCAGAGCATATGGCTCCACCAAAAACCCCGTTGGGCAGAATAGGGGTCGAGGGCGGGATCTTCGGTGTGGGCATGGTGGAGACGATGGCCCGCCACCCAGAAAATTGGGCCACCTTGGAGGGCCAATGCACCGATGATGGCGATCGCATATTCCAAAGGCCGGGGAACCTGGAAACTACGATGGCTCAGGAGGCGATGGTAGCCCAAACAAATGCCAATGCTGCCAAAGAACCAATGGAGGAGCAAAAACATCCCCAAGGCTGACCAGGAAAAAAACCAAGGGGTCAAGAAGACTAACCCATGAACGAAGGTAAAAAAGCCCACGGATACCCAATTGAGTTGGGGATTTCGTAAGGGTGGCATCAGAGTTTGAGCAGTCATAAATCTTCACACAAAGGTTGCAAAATGTCGGATCGTTTACCGATGGGGCAGGTAGGGCGAAAAACCTTTCGCCCCGACTTTGCCAAACAACGAGGAGATCCGGCGGGATTAAATAGAGCGGGAAAACACTTGGGTATTGCGTTGGGCGAGGTAGGTATCAAACACCGCCGCCACATTGCGAATCAACAACCGGCCAATGGGTGTCACCACAAAACCATCCCGCCAGCGGTGAATTAAACCATCGGTTTCGAGGGCATCCAGGGCCGGTAATTCCGGCGCAAAATACTCGTCAAAATTCAAATCCACATCGAGATTATATTTCTCCACTAAATCCGCCGCCGTTACTTGGAATTCACACATTAATTCCATAATGACGGTGCGTCGAATCAGATCATCATGACTCAGTTTTACCCCCTTGGCGAGGGGTAATTCCCCCTGATCTAAGGATTGGGTGAAATCCTTCAGGCGTTTGTGGTTTTGCAAGTAAACATCTTGCACCATACTAATCGAGGTGATCCCGAACCCCAAGAGATCGGATTCTGGCTTCGTGGTATAGCCTTGGAAATTGCGATGGAGTTCGCCGGCCCGTTGGGCGATCGCCAATTCATCATTGGGTTTGGCAAAGTGATCCATGCCGATAAACACATAACCATCGGCGGTGAGTTCGGTGATCGTCATTTGCAAAATGGCCAATTTTTCCGCCGCCGAGGGCATTTCCTCCACAGGCATTTTCTTTTGAATTGGCTTCATCCAAGGCACATAGGCAAAGTTAAACACCGCAACGCGATCGGGATTGAGGGCTTTTGTTTTCTCTACCGTATTGCGGAACGTTTCTAAGGTTTGAAAAGGCAAACCATAGATTAAATCCACATTGACACTTAAAAATCCTGCTTCCCGAATCCAGCGCATCACATCAAAGAGCATCGCCTCCGGCTGAATCCGATTCACCGCCGTTTGTACCTGGGGATCAAAGTCTTGAATACCAAAACTAATCCGGTTAAACCCAATCCGTTTGAGGGCAAAAATATAGTCTCGATCCGCAGCACAGGGATTAATTTCGATGGAAATTTCTGCCTCTGGACTAAACACAAAGCGACGATGGAGGGCATCCCAAAGGTATTCCACCTGTTCAATACTGAGATAGTTCGGTGTGCCGCCGCCCCAATGCATTTGTTCAACAGGGCGATGGGCATTCACAATACCATCACTACCGCTCCCCGGTGTGATTAAATCTGCCACTTGGTTAATATGGCGAATTAAATCCTCTAAATAGGGCTGAATGACGGCCTTGCGGCGGGTGATGATCGTGTTGCAGCCGCAAAAGTAACAGGCTTGTTCGCAAAAGGGGAGATGGCAGTAGAGGGAGAGGGGGGTTTGGTGGGCATTGCCTTGGGCGATCGCCCGTTGCAACTGTTCGGGGGCGAAGTCGGGGCGCAGTTCCGTAGCGGGGGGATAACTGGTGTAGCGGGGCAGGGCTTGGTTATATTTTTGCAGCAGTTGCGCGTCGAATTCGACGGCTTGGGAGAGGCATTGCATAGGGTTTTTTTAAAGTGGGAAGTAGGAAGTGGGAAGTGATCTATTGGGTTAAATTGTAGGGGCAAAAAATCTTTTGCCCCCACGCCCATCAATGTGATTGCTGGATGATTAATGGGGAGTGAGGAGTGATTTTTTAAAAGAAGAAAGTCGGGGAGACAGTCCCAATGTTGCGGTTAGGTTTTGGCAATGGTTAATGCACAGTAGCCCGTTGGGCTTCGGCATCAATGGGTTTGATCAAATAAATGCAGAAGAGATGCCCGACGATACTGAGGATCGAGGGGAGTTTTTGGAAAAATTGCACCCATTTAGGGGCGTTATTGTTGCTGATGGCGGTGAGTTTTTCGTTGGCTTCGGAGCAGGCTTCGAGGCGGCGGAAAAAGTCAGGGTGATCGGTGTTGAGGACAGCGGGGAAGGCGCGGGCGGCGGTGGCGTTGGTTTGGCGAATCACTTCGGTATTGTAGTCTTTGGCATCAATGCCGATGGATTCGTAGAAGTTGGCCCGCTCAAACACTGTCAGTGTGTGGGTGACGAACACTGTTAAAAGGAAGAAACGCACCCAGAGGCGAGATTGCCAGGTTTTCCATAAATTGGGCTGCGATCGCAACAGCACTTTAAAGAAATCCCCATGGCGGTTTTCATCTTGGCACCAGCTTTCAAAATAACGAAACAGGGGATAAATTTGGTGTTCGGGGTGTTTTTCTAAATGGCGGAACACGAGAATATATCGCCAATAGCCGATTTTTTCCGAGAGATAAACCGTATAGATCACCCATTCGGGGGGGAAAAACGTGTAGGTGCGTTTTTTGGTGAGATATTTCAAATCCAGACAGAGGCCAAAGTCTGCCATGGCTTTATTGATAAACCCAGCGTGGCGAGCTTCATCCCGGGCTAACAGGGCGAAGGCTTCAGCCAATGTGGGGTTTTGGGCTTTGAGCCGCCGGGACAGTTCTTTAAAGAGGAGGAACCCGGAAAATTCCGACGTGCAAGACCGTTCGAGGAAGTCAATAAAGGCGGCACGGGTTTCGCCGTCGATATGTTCCCAACTTTGTTCAAATTCGGCATCGCGGACAAAGTGATGACGGTTATAGTCGGCACGCAATTCGTTCAAGGAAGCTTCTAATTCCTCGGTTTGAGAATCAAGCACCATCTTGGCGATCGCCTCAAAATCCGTCGTATAAAACCGGGGGGTTAACAGGGTTTCTTTAACGGGGGCCTTAATACCGGGGCGGAGCAGATCAGCGTTCGGGTTGGGGAGGGCTGTAACCATCAGGATGTTAAATGATTAGGACAGACTAAGATTGAATGAGTCCCATTGCACCGGAAAGATCGGCTTTGCACAAGATGGTTTCTGACCTTACCCCTCAGTTACCCCAAGTAAACCATTGTTGCCCCGCCCTAGTTTTAGCCATTACTGAAGAAATGTTAAAGTTTTCCCAAGCCCCTACTCACCCTTGCCATGGCCGACGCAAACCCCTGTGTTAATCCTCAATTTCAATGCCCGATTCAGTTTGTGGTGGATCTGTTGGGGAGTAAATGGGCGATTTTAATTCTGCGAGAATTGTTCGGGGGCGATCGCCGCACCCACGAACTCCGTCGCGCTCTACCGGGGATTAGCACCAAAACGCTGACCATTCGCCTCAAGGAGTTGGAAGCTGAAGGCTTAGTGGTGCGTCGCGTCTATGCGGAAATTCCCCCCCGCGTTGAATATGCCCTCACCCCCAAAGGCCGACAGCTTCAGCCGGTGATGGCCGCCCTCCATCAGGTGGGTTCCCAATGGTTAGCCCAAGGCCATTGCCATTGCCCCCTCACCCCAGAATCTACGGCTGGATGATCTGGCTCACTGCTATCCTGGAAAGCAGTGCTACAATAGCGGCTGAGTATAAGAATCGGTATCTCAAGCTAGCTTTCAACCTGATCGGTTTTCTCAATTTTTGATAAGCATCGCTCCGAAATCTTGGCTCTCCACTTATTGATCTAGGAGATAGTTCCTCAATGTCCATTTATGTTGGTAATCTTGCCTACAACGTGACCAAGGATGAGATTACTGAAGTTTTTGCCGAATATGGCACGGTCAAACGGGTTCATGTTCCTACAGACCGGGAAACGGGTCGGATGCGGGGGTTTGCCTTCGTTGAGATGCAGAGTGAAACGGAGGAATCTACCGCGATCGCTGAACTTGATGGGGCTGAGTGGATGGGGCGTGTTTTAAAGGTCAATCCTGCCCGTGCCCGCGAATAAGGTTCAATTCGGATTGAAGAATAGGGGGCGATCAGAGGCGATCGCCCTCTTAAGCCTGGAAATGTTAATCATGCAACCGTTCCGCCGGTTGCTCAATCAATGCTCTGTCAGCCGTGACACGGCTCTGCATCTGGCTCAATACAGCTTGTTTTTGACACTCTCAGGTCTAAAGACGCTGAAATTCTGCTGACAGAGTCGATTTTAGTATTGGCCAAAATCTGACTCTCGCTACGGCCGTCAAACACCGTCTACCCAGTTGGCTTTGGACGAGAAAAGCCGCCCTAAAAGGGCGGGGCTTCAGACCCATTAATTTTGGTGAGAAATGCGAGAGAAATCTCCAATTCACTCTATCCTCTCTTCTCTATCCTCTTTCCTCCTTCTGGAATACAAGCCCCGCCCGTTGAGCGTGGCTTTCTCCCCGTTGATGGCTTGCCCCTGTGCTATAATCACTGAGAACTTCAAATCTCTTCCCAGAGTACATAAGTTGCAATCCTCCATTTTCTCTGATTAGGACAACGCAAGCTGTTGGCGTAGCCTGCCGAAGGCACAATTGCTGTAATGCCAACCGAGTCATAGAGAGAACCGTGGAGATGTAGCTTCTCTCTCGGTGGTGAAGCAGCGAAGATTAGCAACCATGGGGCGCAGGGTGAGGAAACTCAGGGCGGGTGAAGTGATGAGACTCCCGACGAACTGAGGATGCCTGTGCCTTTAAGTCGGGGCTGGAGACAGGGTTTAAATTTTGGAAAACGCGGATAGTTCAGCCGTGTAAACAAGCGTGATAGAAAGGTCTCGGAAGATCCAAACTAGGAACTAAACATCAAATGGTTAAATTTGAGTAAGTTTTAGAGAGCGGAGTGTCAAAGGAAACGACAATGAGCAAGGTAGTCGTAGGTCTTTCGGGGGGCGTGGACAGTTCAGTGACCGCCGCCCTCCTCCATCGTCAGGGCTATGAGGTGATTGGCCTCACCCTCTGGTTGATGAAAGGTAAAGGACAATGCTGTTCTGAAGGCATGGTCGATGCAGCCAAAATCTGCGAACAACTGGATATCCCCTATCACGTCGTTGATAGTCGGGATTTGTTTGCAGCGGAAATTGTCAACTACCTCGTTTCTGGCTACGAAGCGGGGATCACGCCCTTGCCCTGTTCCCAATGCAATCGCGCCGTTAAATTTGGCCCGATGCTCACCTATGCCCAAACGGAATGGGGGTGCGATCGCATCGCCACCGGCCACTATGCCCGCATTCAATATGATCCGGGGAGCGATCGCTACCAACTCCTCCGCGCCCTCGACCTCAACAAAGATCAATCCTATTTCCTCTACGACCTCACCCAGGAAATGCTCGCCCATACCCTTTTCCCCCTGGGGGAAGTCACCAAAGAGGAAACCCGCCGTCTCGCCAATCAATACCACCTCACCACCGCCGAGAAGCCCGAAAGCCAAGATCTTTGCCTGATCGAAGCCCATGGCTCCATGCAAACCTTTCTCGATCAACACATCACCCCCAAACAGGGGGAAATCGTCACCCCCGACGGTAAAGTACTGGGAACCCATAGCGGCATCCACCATTACACCATCGGCCAACGCAAAGGTTTAGGCGTATCTGCCCCCGACCCCCTCTATGTGATGAAACTCGATCCCGTCATGAATCGCGTCATCGTCGGCAGTCGGGAACAAGCCACCGAGTCAGAATGTACCGTGACCCGCCTCAATTGGGTTTCCATTGCGCCCCCCACCGCCCCCTTCCCATGCTTTGGCCGGGTGCGCTACCGCTCCCCCGCCGTCCCCGTCACCGCCATCCCCCTTGAGGATGACCGGATCAAACTCGTCTTTGATGAACCGCAATTTGGCATTACCCCCGGACAAGCAGCGGTGTTGTATGAGGGCGATCGCCTCCTCGGTGGTGGCATCATCGAGCGATTTCCCCAATAAATCCGCCCCTGATCCCCGAAAATGAGCAAAACGTTACAAAATATTAACGATTAACAACGAACGTCAACGTCATGCCGCACAATGAATCCGGTAAGGTTCCTGTCGATTCCATCGCAGAGCCTCACCCGTTTTATAAACGCCAGTTTAAGCATTAAAGAGGAATCCAGAAGAATGAGTATCGTCACGAAATCCATCGTGAATGCCGATGCCGAAGCTCGCTACCTAAGCCCCGGTGAGCTAGACCGCATCAAAGCCTTCGTTACCAGTGGTGAAACCCGTCTGCGCATTGCCCAGACCCTCACCGAATCCCGCGAGCGCATCGTCAAAGAAGCTGGGGACAAACTGTTCCAACAGCGCCCTGACGTAGTTTCCCCCGGTGGAAACGCTTACGGCGAGGAAATGACCGCTACCTGCCTGCGGGACATGGACTACTACCTGCGCCTGATCACCTACGGTGTGGTTGCTGGTGATGTCACCCCCATCGAAGAAATCGGTCTGGTTGGAGTTCGTGAAATGTACCGCTCCTTGGGAACCCCCATTGAAGCCGTTGCACTGAGCGTTAACAAAATGAAGGAAGTTGCTTCCGGAATGATGTCTGCGGATGATGCTGCTGAAGCTTCGACCTATTTCGACTATGTTGTCGGTGCAATGCAGTAAAAGGCGTGACTCGCTGGTGGTCTCAAACCCCTAGCTCCCGCTCTATTGCTTGTGAAAGACTCTATAACTTAATCGATCCAGACCTAGGAAAAAACGATGCAAGACGCAATTACCGCTGTTATCAATTCTGCTGACGTTCAAGGCAAATACCTTGACAACTCTGCTTTAGAAAAGCTGAAAGGCTATTTCCAAAGCGGTCAACTCCGTGTTCGTGCTGCTAGCGTGATCAGCGCCAACGCAGCCGGAATTGTCAAAGAAGCCGTGGCCAAATCCCTGCTGTACTCTGACATCACCCGTCCCGGCGGCAATATGTACACCACCCGTCGTTATGCTGCTTGCATCCGCGACTTGGATTACTACCTCCGCTATTCCACCTACGCAATGTTGGCTGGCGATCCTTCCATCCTCGATGAGCGCGTGCTCAACGGTTTGAAAGAAACCTACAACTCCTTGGGTGTACCCGTGGCTGCCACCGTGCAAGCCATCCAAGCCATGAAAGAAGTCACCGCTAGCTTGGTCGGTGCTGATGCTGGCAAAGAAATGGGCGTGTACTTCGACTACATCTGCTCTGGCTTAAGCTAACAACAGCATCGGAACTTGTTCCGATTCATGACAACAGTTCGGGCGGTTAGTCAGTGAGTGCTAGGGGAAAAGCTTATCTATCTGGCTCAAGATGAGTTTTGACAATCTAGTATTGACTGACCAACCCTCGAACTTTGCCGTATGAAAAACATTTTTCACAAGCAGGAAATCTGACCTATGCGTATGTTCCGTGTGACGGCTTGCGTACCAAGCCAAACCCGTATCCGGACTCAGCGAGAATTACAAAATACCTACTTTACTAAGTTAGTACCCTACGATAATTGGTTCCGTGAACAACAACGGATCATGAAAATGGGGGGAACTATCCTCAAAGTTGAACTCGCCACGGGCAAACAAGGCACGAACACTGGCTTGAAATAGTCGCTTTGGGCCTACCCTGGACGGTCATCGCCGCGATGACCGTTTTGCTGTGTTTACGGGGTGGGGGCGATCGCGCTTCGTTTCAAGGCTCACGATCCCCCCGGCTACGCCGACCCCCTTTATAAGGGGGTTAAATGCTTAAACCCCCCCTTTATAAGGGGGTTAAATGCTTAAACCCCCCCCCTTTATAAGGGGGGGCAGGGGGGGATCTTCCCTGACCCGAGGCAGAGGTGATACAATGATCAATCTCTATTGCAATCGATTAATCCCCTTGAATTCATGACCATTACCCAAGAGCGCAAACAAGCACTGATTGTTGAGTACCAAGCCCACGACACCGATACCGGTTCCTCTGATATCCAAGTGGCCGTCCTCACGGAACGGATCAACAACCTCACCACTCACCTCAAAGCCAATAAAAAAGACCATTCCTCCCGGCGGGGTCTGCTCAAGCTCATTGGTCAACGGCGGCGGTTGTTGAACTACATCCAAACCCATGATTATGCCCATTATCAAGCCCTGATCGGCCGTCTCGGTATCCGTCGCTAACCTTTACCTGTTGGATCATGCCTGAAGACGCTCCCCGCAACAATCTCCCCTTTGAACCGCGTAAAAAGCGGGATAAAAAAGCGAAACGCCCCGCCCCAAATCCCCCTCAGGTTAGTGCCGCTAGTCGAGAAGCGGCCTCCCTTTCTGCCATTCCCGATGGAGTCAGTCGGCGGATGATTCGCCGCATGGCTTTGTTTTGTGGCGTTCCCTCAGGTTTGGGCATTTTTAGCTTTTTTATCTTTTATTGGGTGGTCAGCCATGGTTGGTTTGATATCCCTCCCTATGCGGTGTTTGCGGCAACCTTGGGGTTATTTGGCTCCGGTGTGGTGGGTTTGAGCTATGGCATTTTGTCTACGTCATGGGATGAAGACCGAGTGGGGGGGTGGTTCGGTTGGCAGGAATTTAGGCTCAATGCCGGGCGTGTATTTGAGGCCCTGCGGGAGGCCCGGCGCACGGCTAAGGCGGCTAAACAAAACCCCGACCCCTCTTAAAATCGTGGCTTGGGGCGATCGCCCCTGGAAATTGTGAAGCAATATCACAGCCCGTTGGCCCCGCAGCAATGCCACAATAGGCTGTAACTGTTCTTTTATCAGCAAAATAATACAGGAAGGATTACGTCATGATTGTTGTGATGCGTGTGGGTTCACCGGAAGCTGAGGTGGATCGTCTTTGTGAAGATTTTGAAGCCTGGGGTTTAACACCGGAGCGGATTGTCGGCAAACATAAGGTGGTGATTGGCCTCGTGGGAGATACGGCGGATCTTGATGAGCAACAACTCCAAGAGCGTAGCGAATGGATTGAAACCGTCCTACGGGTGGAGCGGCCCTACAAGCGGGCGAGCCGGGAGTACCGCCATGGGGAAGCCAGCGAAGTTTTGGTCAGCACCCCTAACGGTAAGGTGGCCTTTGGGGAGCAACATCCCGTTGTCGTCGTAGCAGGCCCCTGTTCTGTGGAAAATGAAGAAATGATCATTGCCACAGCCCAGGCGGTGAAAGCCTCCGGTGCGCAGTTCCTCCGGGGTGGGGCCTATAAGCCCCGCACTTCTCCCTATGCCTTCCAAGGCCATGGCGAAAGTGCTTTAGGTTTGCTGGCGGCGGCGCGGGAAGCATCGGGTTTGGGGATCATTACGGAAGTGATGGATACCGCCGATGTGGAGAAGGTGGCGGAAGTGGCGGATGTGCTCCAGGTGGGAGCGCGAAATATGCAGAATTTTGCCCTCTTGAAGAAGGTGGGGGCGCAGGATAAGCCGGTGCTGATTAAGCGGGGGATGTCCTCCACGATTGATGAATGGCTGATGGCGGCGGAATATATTCTGGCGGCGGGAAATCCCAATGTGATTCTTTGTGAACGGGGTTTGCGGACGTTTGATCGCTCCTACACCCGCAACACGTTAGATATTGCCGTCGTGCCGGTGCTGCGATCGCTCACTCACCTGCCGATTATGCTTGACCCCAGCCATGGTACGGGTCGCTGGGAATATGTGCCAGCAATGGCAAAGGCTTGTATTGCGGCGGGGACGGATTCGTTGATGATTGAAGTCCATCCTAACCCGGCTAAAGCCCTCTCCGATGGCCCTCAATCCCTCACGCCGGAACGGTTTGAGCAGTTGATGGCGGAGTTGGCGGTGATTGGTAAGGCGGTGGAGCGGTGGCCGTTGCCGGAGCCGGTGTTGGTGTAGGATCCCCCCCTGCCCCCCCTTTTCAAGGGGGGGTTCTAAGAACTTAACCCCCTTAAAAAGGGGGTCGGCGTAGCCGGGGGGATCGTCAGCATCAAAACGAAGAGATCCCCCCCTGCCCCCCCTTTTCAAGGTGGGTTTTTTATAGGCCTGCCGGGATCGCCGCGATTAGTTGTTTGGTGTAGTCGGTTTGGGGGTTCGTGTAGATTTGGTCAGCGCGATCGATTTCTTCGATTTTGCCCTTGTTCATCACCATGATGCGATCGCTCATAAACTTGACCACACTCAGATCATGGGAAATGAAAATATAGGTTAAGCCAAATTCCCGCTGCAATTCCTTCAATAAATTCAACACCTGAGCCTGTACCGACACATCCAGAGCCGAAACCGATTCATCGCAGATAATAAAGCGGGGATTGAGGGCCAAAGCGCGGGCAATACAGATCCGTTGCCGCTGACCGCCGGAAAATTCATGGGGAAACCGATTCATCATCCCCGGATCGAGGCCCACCCGTTCCAAGAGATAGGCGGCTCGGTTGCGATCATCCGCCTTTGTTTTCCCCTGGCCATGGATCTGTAGCGGCTCCATAATCGCCTTCCCCACCGCCATACGGGGATTGAGGGAATTGTAGGGGTTTTGAAAGACGATTTGCATTTGGCGGCGTAGGGCCTTGAGGGTAGCTCCCTGGGCATGGGTGATATTTTGGCCATCAAAATAAATCTGACCCGCCAATTCCCGCGTCAGGCGCAACAAGGTGAGGGCAAGGGTAGATTTACCACAACCGGATTCCCCCACTAACCCCAAGGTTTCCCCCGCGTAAACCTCGAAGGAAAGATCATTCACCGCCATAAAATAGCGGCGTTCCCAACCCAATACCCCTTTAATCGGAAAGCCGACGGTGAGGTTTTCGACGCGGAGTAAAGGCGTGCGTGCGTTCGATTTGACGGGTTCCACGGGTTCGACCAAGGGATCGCTGCTGCGATCGACTTTGCCCGCCAAATAATCCGCCACGGTGGGCAGATAACTTTGTTGGATATCCAGACGGGGACGGCAGGCTAGTAAGCCTTGGGTGTAGGGGTGTTGGGGAGATTGGAAAAGAGTATGGACGCGATCGCACTCGACAATTTTGCCCCGATACATCACCGCCACCTGATCCGCCACCTCCGCAATCACGCCTAAATCATGGGTAATAAACACCAAGGACATTTGGCGGGAACGGCATAAATCCGCCAACAGTTTCAAAATACTGGCCTGCACGGTGACATCTAGGGCGGTGGTGGGTTCATCGGCGATGAGTAAAGTGGGATTACAGGCGATCGCCATCGCAATCATCACCCGTTGCTGCTGTCCCCCCGATAACTCATGGGGATATCGCTCTAAAATCCCCCGCTTTTGCTGATTCACCCATTGCTGCTGCTCTCTTGCCGTGGTGGCCATCTCTGTGGCTTGGGCTTGGATCGCGTCATCATTGGGCAAGAGGCGGACTTCCTGAAGGGCGGCGATCGCCCGTCGCCGTGCCTCCCCTTTCCCCACCTGTTGATGCAAACGAATCGCCTCCGTCAGTTGAAAACCGATGGTAAACACGGGATTAAGGGAACTCATCGGATCTTGAAAAATCATCGCCACCGCCTTACCCCGATAAAGGCGGCGCTGCTCCTCCGGCAACCTCACCAAATCCACCGGCTGCCCCTCACTTTCACAAAACCAAATTTCCCCCTGGCTAATCTTTCCCGGCTCAGGAATCAACCCTAAAATTGCCAAAGCTGTCACTGATTTGCCTGACCCCGATTCCCCCACAATTCCCAAGGTTTGGCCCCGAGGCAGTGTAAAGCTAATCTCATCGACGGCGATCGCCGTTGTCGTGCTACTGGGAAATTGAATGCACAGATGGCGTACATCAAGAACAGGCTGCGTCATGGGGTTTGAGGCGATGAAGTTAGCCGATTTTAGCAAATTTTGTGAGGGGCAATGGGCAATGGGCAATGGGCAATGGGCAATGGGTAGGGGCGAAAAATTTTTCGCCCTGCCTTTTTCGCCTCCACATCGGGGAGGTTTGCAATTTTGACACTCTCAGGTCTAAAGACACTGAGATTCTGCTGACAGAGTCGATTTTAGTGTTGGCCAAAATCTGACTCTCGCTACGGCCATCAAACACCGTCTACCCAGTTGGCTAAGGTCTAAGCCTAGCTTTCTGGCTACTTTTTTAAGATATGCCGCACCATTAATTGCTTAAGGTTCTAGGCATATCCCTTGGAGCGGACTGACTACATAACAGCCGCTGATGGATGTAAGTCTATCATCAGGAAGACCACGGCGAATAAATTCGCCGAGTCGCTTTCCTCTCAGGGCTCAAGCCGCTGAGTTTCCCGCTTACCGCTATATTTTTTATGAAAATCTACCCCCAGGGGGGATATACCGTAAAAGCTGATGGGGTAAGGCGTAAAAACCATTGCCCCTTTGAATATGTCGAATCAAAACATGGTATCTTAATTAAGGTAAAGATTTGCAACGAACAGGCCAAACCCTTGTTTGAACTGACTTGGTTTTTTTTAGGCATTCAACTTGAATCCCCCGCTCCGGCTACCCGTCGCCATTGGCCCGCCTTTAGTTGGGCTTGTTTCTTGGTTTCAATCCCCGTGTTTCTCCAAGCGCCCTTAGTGCGGAGTTTCCCTTTGGTAAGCTTGGCCTGTACCCTTTTCCTCTGGTTGGGGGGGGCTTGGCTCGGTTATCGCTATCCCCAACGGTGGTGGGGGGATTTATTACAGGGGTTTAGCTGGAGTTGGCTGGCGGGTTCGCTCTATTGGGGTTGGTGGCGCAGTGAGCCATTGTTGCATTTGCCCATTGAAGCCCTAGCCCTCCCCCTCGCCCTCTGGGGCCTCTATACCGGCGTGGGCAAAGTCGGCCATAGCTTTTACCTCGGTTCCCTGGTGGGAACGGCAATCACCGATGGCTATTTTTACCTCACGGATTTGATCCCCTACTGGCGACAGGCGATCAACGCCCCACCGGAAAATATTTCCATCCTGCTCCGGGAAGCCGTCGCCAAAATGGAAACCCCTTGGGGCCTCGGTTGTGCCGCAACGCTGGTGACGCTCCTCCTCTTAATCGGTTGCATTCCTCTCAAAACCAACAGTCCCGCCACTTGGGTGTTTAGTGGCGCGGTGTTGAGTACATTATTGGTAGATGGTATTTTTTGGGCTTCGGTGTATTTTGTGCTTTAAAGGGCCAGTTAAAGCAATCCGGCCGTGGCATTTTGCAAATCCCCCCCTAAAATACAGTTAAATCCCCCAACGTTGCCTAGCGAGATTCTCTGTATGCCTTCGGGAGTCATTCCCTATCTACTGTTGCGCGCTGCCAATGGCAAACGCTATCTCCCCTTGGTCGGGCGCAACCATTGGACGGTAGGTCGTGGCGCAGAAAACCATTTTGTGATCCCCGATCGCTGGATTTCCCGTAACCATGCGATGTTGCAATATACCGAAACGGGGATTTTTTATCTGATTGATCTGGGCAGTCGTAACGGTACGTTTATCAATGGGCGGCGGGTGAATGTGCCGATGGTGCTGACCCATAGCGATCGCGTCACCTTCGGCCAAAGCGAACTGCACTTTTTCAATCCAGGGGAAGAGGATCAGCCGGTACTGGGGGCGAAAGATACTCAAACCTCTGTCCTCCATGTCCGCCGCCTGATGTCGGTGTTGGTGGTGGATATTCGTAACTTCACGGTGTTGACGCGCAAAATTGATGAAAAAATCCTCTCCAATCTGATTGGCGATTGGTTTCGCCAAGCGGGAAAAATCATTCGCGATTCCGGCAGTTGGGTGGATAAGTATATTGGTGATGCGGTGATGTCGATTTGGTTCCACGGGGAGCAGGCGATCGCCAAAGATGAGGTGATCCAAATTTTCCAGGCGGTGAGCGACCTCAACAAAATGACGGCGGATTTGGGGAATCACTACACGCTCCCTTTCCCCCTGCGCATTGGGGTGGGGATTAATACCGGCTATGCGATGGTGGGCAATACGGGGACGGGCGATCGCCCCGACTACACCGCCATTGGTGACACAGTAAACGCCGCTTTCCGTTTGGAATCCTGCACGAAACAGATCCACCACGACATCGCCCTCGGAGAAACCACCTACAACTATCTCGCCGGTTTAGGTCGAGCCCAGCAACGATTTACAGAATACACCGTATCCCTCAAGGGTTACGAAACGCCAACAATTACCTATGCCTCCAGTTTTGAAAACCTTGATAATTTCCTTTTAGATAAATTGTTGTGGGACAACAACGTCATCGAGTAGGGGCGAAAAATTTTCACCCCGACAGGCAACCGGGTTTTAATATTGGCCTACCCATCACCCTGAAGACGGCAGACCCCCATATCCCAGGGCAAATTGCGGCACATCTCCAAGGTTCCCCATCAACAGCTTGCTGTGATGTTGTGCAATTTTGATCAGCGATAAGCTATTGTAGACCATGGTGATTTTTTTTGAAATTAAAGCATGAAACGACCGATCGCCATCGATCTTTTTGCCGGATGCGGTGGGATGTCTCTGGGCTTAGAAGCTGCTGGATTTGATATTGCTGCTGCTGTTGAATTTGATGCAGTCCATACCTTAGTACACCATTTTAATTTTCCCTACGGCGCAAGTATTTGCAAAAATATTGCTGAGTTAAAGCCTCAGGATTTGCGACAGGCGTTAAGAAGCAAAGGGTTTGATGGTGAAGTAAGTTTAATTGCCGGGGGGCCACCCTGTCAAGGCTTTTCACACATGGGCAAAAGGCAACTAGACGATCCCAGAAATTCATTAGTATTTCAATACTTGCGAATTGTCAAAGAAATTAAGCCTCAATATTTTTTATTTGAAAATGTTCCTGGCATTGCCTCCGGTCAACACAAAAAGTTTTTAGTAGAATTAATCACCGCATTTGAAAATATTGGTTATTTAGTCCAAAAACCCATTGGAGTTTTAAACGCATCCCATTATGGTGCGCCACAAAATCGAAAACGACTGATTCTCATTGGTTCAAGGCTTGATGTTAATCCAGCTATTTACCCTGAGCAAACCCATTCAGACCTAAACTTGAATACATTATCTACATTGGACAATCCGTTAATGCTAATGTCAACCTGTGACCAGGCAATCAATGATTTAACCAAGCACAAGGCCTACATACAAGGTGATAAGGGCATAGACTCATCACAATTAGATTATTCAGGGTTTAGGAAAAGTTTTGCTTTAAAATCGAGTGGTGAATTTAGTCTGTGTCATCAGCGGCAAGTTTCTGCAAGGGTTTATGGTCATATTGGCTCGAATCATACCCAAACATCAATGGATCGATTTGAAGCTACTACTCCCGGAACAGTAGAGCCAATCAGTAGATTTTTTAAATTATCTGCCCATGGACAATGTAATACATTAAGAGCAGGAACAAACCGTGATAAAGGTGCATATACCGCCCCTAGACCGATTCATTATGGCGTGCCTCGGTGTATTACCGTTAGAGAAGCCGCAAGATTACATACTTTTCCTGATTGGTTTCATTTTCACAATACAATTTGGCATGGTTTTAGAGAAATTGGCAATGCAGTAATCCCCTTTTTTGCTAAATCTTTGGGTCATGAAATTATTAAGGCCATGCAACTCAATCCCCAATCATTCCAAACCTACACCCTCGGTCAACAAAATGAAAGGTTGTTGAGTTATAATATGGCGCAAGCATCAAAGTATTGGGATATTCCTGATCATGTTATTCCTAAACGCACAAGAGTCCGCCAGGGTTCTTCGGGGAATATACTGAAATTGGCTCAATTGGATACCAAATCTGCGTAGGGGCGTTGGCGTAAGCCTGCCGGAGGAACAAAAATTTTTTGCCCCTACAGCAAGGCTTTAATTTTGAATACAGCTTGTTCAGTCATTGCTTAAGAAATCCCCTCACCCTAAATCCCTCTCCCAGAGCGGGAGAGGGACTGTGAGATCGTTTTGTATGATTGGCGAAAGGGCTGTAAATTTAGCTGATCGCCTTAAACTTTGAAGACCCTTGGATTAACTGCGGGATCAGTTGCGCCAGTTCTTTTAATCGCACAGGCTTACTGAGGTATTCATTGGCTCCGGCGGCAAGACAGCGATCGCGATCGCTCTCCATCGCTAAGGCCGTTAATGCAATGATGGGTGTTGTTGCCAACAGTTCAATCTCACGAATCCGTTGCATCGCCTCTAAGCCATTCATTCCCGGCATTTGCACATCCATTAAGATTAAATCTGGTGACAATGCCACCGCCTGATCGATCGCCTCCTGCCCATCCCTTGCCACTTCAATACGGTAGCCCTTCGCCATTAAATAACTCGAAATGGTGCTGATATTGGCTTCATTATCTTCCACCAATAAGAGCAACGCTTGAGGCAATGGCTCCGATCGCATCAGGGGATCAGATACCGTTAACCCAGCTTCAAGCTGATTCTGCTGTCCTTGGGGAAGCACCACCGCAGCTTGATAGGGAATATCAATCATAAAACAACTGCCCACCCCCAATTCACTGGTTAAACTCACTTGCCCCCCATGGAGTTCTGTAATCCGTTTTGTTAAGGCCAAACCTAAGCCCGTACCTTGATATTGCCGATTGAGGGCGCTATCAATTTGCATAAAGGGTTGGAATAAATTCTGAATATTGTCTGCACTAATGCCAATTCCTGTATCCTGGATGGCAAACCGCAGCAAGGGTTTTTGCTGCTCTAGATCCTGGGGTGGGATCACCATCACATTTAAGGTGACTTGCCCTTTGTCGGGGGTGAACTTGACTGCATTGTTGAGCACATTGATTAACACCTGACGGATACGCCGTTCATCCAGGATAATATCTGGTAGATCTGGCACATGAACCGCCAGTTGGATTTGCTTTTTGAGTGCTTGTTGTCGGACAAAGGTCAGACTGGATTGACAGAGGGGGGCGATCGCCGTCGGTGCGCATTCTAATTCCACCTGGCCCGCTTCAATCTTAGCCACATCTAAAATATCGTTGATCAGCGCTAGCAAATGAGAACCGGCCCGTTCAATGGTTTGTAGGGCCTTGAGTTGTAGGCCATTAATGCCGCCAAAAACCTGATCCTGTAATCCTTCGGTCATGCCCAGGATGGCATTGAGGGGGGTGCGGAGTTCGTGGCTCATATTGGCCAAAAATTCATCCTTGAGGCGGGTGGCGCGGAGGAGTTCTTCATTGCGCTCGGTGATCAGTGCTTCTGCCCGTTGGCGTTCTTGTAACTCGATTTGTAGTTGCTCGTAGAGTAGCGCCTGCTGAATGGCGATCGCCAACTGATTGGCTAATTGATGCCCCAGATCAATTTCCGCCCGATGCCAATGGCGCGGGCCATGACATTGATGGATGCACAGTAGCCCCCATAACTCTTGGTTACAAAGCAACGGCATCACGAGGTTAGCCCGTACCTGAAATTGGGCGAGAATATCGGTATGGCAGGGGGTCAGGCCATGGTGGTAGAGGTCATCTACGACGTAATAGCGGCCTTGGGCATAGAGGTCAGCGTAGTTTTCCCCAAAGCAACGATCATGGACGCAGATCCCCCGCACAGAAGGAAAACCGTTAACCACCGATTCCGCTAAAAATTCGCCGTCCTGGTGGCCAGAGTCGGGCTTGAATTGGAAAATGCCCACCCGATCCGCCCGGAGACAGGCGCGAATTTCATCGCAGGCCGTATTAAAAATAGTTTGCAGGTCGAGGGATTCCCGGATCCGTTGGGTGATCTCCCGCAGGAGTATTTCTCGCTCCGCCTGTTGGCGCATGGTTTGTTCTGCTTGGTGGCGTTCCGTGACATCTTGCATCACCGCTAACACATTGGTTTCTCCCTCTGCGGTTTGCAAGAGGGAGGTGGCGATCGCCAAAATTCGGTTGGAGCCATCCCGGTGGCGAATTGTCCATTCTTCGGACTGAATATGATCCCCTTGACGCATGGCGGCCATGCGGGCGATGGCCTGGGCCTGCACCTCTGGGTCGGGGTAAAGGGTTTGATACCAGCCCAGTTGATTGATTTCTGCTTGGGTGTAGCCGGTGAGCACCTCCATTTGTGGGTTCCAAACGGTGAACTCAACGAAGGGATAGTCGGGGCAAGCATGACAGACACATAACCCCTCCCCCAGATTTTCTAAAATGAGTTGGCGAAAGGCATTTTCGGTTTTGATCTCCTGTTCCGCCCGGAGGCGTTCCCGTACATCGTGGAACACGCCTTGGATAATCGTTTCTCCCCCCACCTCAATCACCGAGCCGCTGATGTCTACCGGCACGCGCTCGCCATCCTGCCGCAGGATGTCCAGATTGACAACTTGGAACCGTTCCCCGCTGGCGAGGGCTTCAAAGGCTTCGGCGACGATCGCTAAGGTTTCTGCGGGGTGGAGTTGGGTGACGTGCATACCAACCAATTGATGCCGCTTGTACCCTAACAGGAGGGCGGCTTTTTCGTTGACTTCGATAATGTAGCCCTTGGGATTGGCTAAGAGAATGGCATCGCTGGCCCCTTCCATCAGGGCTTGGTAGCGGGCTTCGCGGGCGGTGAGGGCGGCGGTGCGATCGCTCACCCGCGCTTTGAGATCGGCGTTCAGTTGGGCAAGCTCTAATTCCGCCTGTTGGCGATCGCGCATTTCCGCTTGGAGTTGCTGGTGTTGGATCGCCTGTTGGAGGGCGATGGCCAATTG
>Ga0316612_1000256_pt1 | contig 19081 bp, 16 predicted proteins | sample MIS2016226_MG_FD_207676 | JGI IMG/M metagenome (GOLD analysis project Ga0316612, IMG submission 207676) | Microbial mat bacterial communities from Middle Island sinkhole, Lake Huron, Michigan, United States - MIS.2016.226 | ecosystem: Environmental > Aquatic > Freshwater > Lake > Sediment... | reverse complement strand
GTTTGCTGTTGTTGTTTACAATTTTACCATCCTTTCCTAACGATATATTGGCGGTTTCTTTGGTAGTCTTCGCTTGTTTAAAGCCTTTTTCTTCAAGAAGTTTGCTGATGTTTTTTATAACTTGTTCGTCATTTCCCAAACGCATATTGGTTTTTTCACGCCAAATTTTGGCTTGTAGAATATTGCTGCTTGTGGGATATTTGTATAAAATATAATTGAAGGCCTCGAGAGCTGGAAAAAAGCGTTGGTCATAATACCTTGATTTCCCTAAAAGTAGATATGCTTCGTCTATTTGATAATTTTTTTCCCGACCGCCAATGTTCATCGAATGTTTTTGAACAGCTTTGATGGCTTTGGCTTCTGCCACTTCAAAATCGGGATTTTTAAAATTTTCATCTTTAGAGTTGTCCTCTTTTATCTCCATCTTTTCGACAGGCAACCGTTTCCAAAAATTGTCTTTTTGGTTGATTTCAATAATCAAAACACCTCTATCATAAGCAATTTGACCGTTGTATAAAATATTATCTCTAGTGGTCAAAGCGTGGTAATTCCTAGACAAAATAGTGTCTTTCTTAGTAGAGCAGGCTACAAAAAAAACAAAAAGGAATATAAAGAAAGCGAGTTTGAATATCTTAGTTTTCAACGGGAAACAGTTTATCATTTAACTTTTAAAAGTGCATTTTAGTATAATGACTGGTAAAAATACGTTTCTTTTTGAAATATAGAAATTTATACCATTAGATATTTCAAAATAGTTTAAAAATCTTGTCACCATCTAACTGAATTTAATAAAATATTCAAAGTATTTTCCTAAAAGTAATTGGATATAAAGACAATCTGTTTCGATATTGGTTATACTGGAAATGCTTTAGCCATTCTTTTTTTTAACCATTAAAATTAAGTACAATACAAATCTTAATTTTCTTAATTAATGGTTCAAAAAACACCCAATAACCTCTATGTTAAACCGCAAAAAATGCTTCTAATTCTTGCAAGGTTTCTGCCGATGTTTGAATGTCTTTTACGACTTCGCCTTTGTTCAAAGCAACAATTCTTTCGCAAACCTCAACCGTGTGTTGCAAATCGTGGCTGGAAACTAAAACGGTAACATCAGGATTTTGAGCCAATTCCTTAATTATTTTTTTTAATCTACTTACGGTGGTGGGATCCAAATTGGCAAAAGGTTCATCCAAAATTATCACTTCAGGATTGCCAATGAGTGTGGCGATAATCCCCACTTTCTTCTGGTTTCCTTTGGATAAATCTCTCAGATATTTTTTGTTACTCAAAATTTCGCCATTAAAAAACTCTTCGTGTTTGGTCAATAATGCATCAATGTCGGCTTTGTTTTGACCACGCAAATCGCCAATGAAATAGAAATATTCTTCGGGCGTGAGATAGCCTATCAAGAAACTTTCATCGAGAAATGAAGCGGTAAATGGCTTCCAGTTTTCGCTGGTGTTCACCTGAACTTCATTGTTGATAATATGCCCTGTCGATGGCTGGATTAAATCCAATAACAAACTGAAAAAGGTGGTTTTTCCTGCACCGTTATTGCCCACAAGTCCAAAACTTTGTCCTTTTGGAATTTCTAAATGGTCTATTTTTAATACGGTAGTTCCGTTGTAAGATTTTGAAAGATTTTGTACGTTTATCATTTGAAGTTAGGAGTTAGAAGTTTTTTTAAACTCCCCCTTCGGGGACCTGTCCCGACTTTTCGGGAGCCTGTGCCGACTTTTCGGGAGTTGGGGAGCTTATTTTTGTTTATAGGCAGCAATGGTTGCATATTTTTCGGATTTATATATTTTTTCGATTTTTGAGAAAACCTTGTCCCGGAAAGCAAACCCCAAAAGCCCTGTAATAACAACAAAAGCAAGTCCTAAATTTGGATTCATTATCCAAGAACCTGCCCCATATAACAATATAGGTAAGAGTAATTTAGGCAACGTTAGCAACATAGCACTGGTATTAAAAGCCTTTTTGTCGCCAAAAGCACCTTTTGAGGACTCCAAATCAATAGGGGTTTTTGTGTAGGCACCTCCAAGCAAAACCAAATGCGAATTGACTCCGATATTATAAATTGCTCCAACAATAATCGTTAGATAAACTTGCCAACCATAATACAAATAAAAGGAAGCCAAAATAGTGGAAATGAATGTGGCAATAACAATGAGCCACCACTTTGAACTCAAATAACCTTTGTATGAAATATTTTGAGACATCATCAGTGGATAATAGGAACTGTCCCAACTAGGCACAAATTGTCCGAATGTGAAAAGAAATCCGCCCGAAACGAAAATTCCAGCAAAAATTTTCATTACTTCAGGTTGGTGTGAATTTTCTCTGAAAAAAATAAGTCCATAAAACAAAAATAAAAGACTCATTACTACTGTGGTTCTCGATCTTTTGTTCCGTTTGATGAGTTTGATGTCGTTCTTTAGAAAAGTACCCAAAGTCCCGAATTGGTTCAACCAAGTCAAATCCTCGGTTTTGGCGATTTGGTGTTTTAATGAAAGTCCTGCATCGAGATATAAATTGGCTTTTAAGTAATTATAGGTAAAATAATACAAGCCCATCAGACCCAAAACTGGAAATAAAAACATCCATTTGGTATGGAACAATCCATCAAAAAACACCGAAGTATAATCGGTAATCGTGAAAAACTGATAGTATTGCAAACCTCCCAAAATCAGTACGGTGCCAATGAAAATACTAAAAAAATTGTCTTTGTTGGTCAATATAATATTCAGAAAATTATTGCTGTAAACCAGAGCAGCCATCGCTAAATGCCACAGTATAACGCTCAAAACGTCATAACCTTCGACTAATAAAACTATCGAAAAAGGAAGAAAGGAAAAAACGTGTAGAAAATTAAAAAAAGACAAAATCGTTTTGCCTATCGAAAAGTTAACAATTGTGGGTCTTTTGAATGGCAAAATCAGCAATGGTCGGATATTCATTACCGGGATTTTTTGTAGCATTAATCGAATTCCCAAATCGATTAAAAAATAGTAAATCAAGTATTTGTTTACGGTTTGCAACGGATCAAGATGCATTTCTTTTAAGGCGTAAAAAGCACCTAATCCAGCCATTAAAAAAATAAAAGTATATAGAACGGCAAGAAAACCCAAAAGGATTTTCAGTGCCAAATTAGTTCCAAACGAAGCCGAACGGACAAAAGATTTCCATTCGAGATATAGGAATTTTAGAATCATATATTTTGGTTTTGTTTTGAGAATTAGTTGGTAAAAATAGAAAAAAGTTACGTTTTTTGAATACATTTTTTTTTGCAATTTAGAAGACAGATAATTTTCTCTCAACTTGAAAATTATTCTTAAGCAATGGGAATCGGATTTCATAAAATTATAATTCCCGAAAAAAACTAGCAAGAAAACACTTGCTGTTTAGGGCATTAATTTGTGCAACTTAGCCCGAAAATTGTCTTCAAAACTAATGGATAAACTTTTAATACAGACTTTAGGCTCATTCTTATCAAAATATATTTATCATTTGCAAGTGGTAAGGCTATTGCTTTACTTTGCAGTTCCTTTTTCAAACCTTTTTAGGTTTGATATTAATACCAAATAAGTTATGCCAAACATTCAAGAAGAAATCCAAAAACGAATTCTCGTACTCGACGGAGCAATGGGAACGATGTTGCAACGCTATAATTTCTCCGAAGAAGATTTCCGAGGAGAACAATTCAAAGATTTTCCACATTCGCTGAAAGGAAACAACGATTTGTTGTCCATTACCCAACCCAAAGCTATTGCTGAGGTTCACGCTGCTTATTTTGAAGCAGGAGCCGATATTGTCGAAACCAACACGTTTTCGGGAACCACCATCGGAATGGCGGATTATCATTTGGAAGATTTTGTCTATGAATTGAACTTTCAATCGGCAAAAATTGCCCGCCAAGTAGCCGATGAATTTACCGCCAAAAATCCAGACAAACCTCGTTTTGTAGCGGGTTCCATTGGTCCAACCAACAGAACAGCCAGTATGTCGCCCGATGTGAACGACCCAGGTTATCGAGCCGTAACTTTCGATGATTTGCGCATTGCCTACAAACTACAAGTTGAAGCTTTGATTGATGGTGGCGTAGATTTATTGTTGGTTGAAACTATTTTTGATACCCTAAATGCCAAAGCTGCACTTTTCGCTATTGAAGAAGTCAAAGAAGAACGCAATATTGATATTCCAATTATGGTTTCAGGAACGATTACTGATGCTTCAGGAAGAACACTTTCGGGACAAACGGTAGAAGCTTTCTTGATTTCGGTTTCGCATATTCCGTTGTTGAGCGTAGGATTCAATTGCGCTTTGGGAGCCGATTTGTTGAAACCGTATTTGCAAACTTTGTCGCAAAATACCTCGTTCAACATTTCAGCGCATCCTAACGCTGGATTGCCCAACGCCTTTGGAGAATACGACGAAACACCCGAACAAATGCAAGCCCAAATACGCTCTTATCTAGAAGATAATTTAGTAAACATCATAGGCGGTTGTTGTGGAACAACGCCAAATCATATTAAGTTGATTGCTGATATTGCTAAGGATTATAAGCCGAGGGTTGCGGAGGTGAGGGTGTAGAGATGTTTTTTATTGTTTCAACCAGCACCTATCTTAAGTCTGGTTTTACTAGACTTTTTTGTAGTTAAAAATTCATCTTAAATTTTTATTAATAACAGATACCTTTTATAAAACTAAATTCACGGAATGAAACCTAAAATTGTCGGCAAACAAAATAATAAACCTAAATCTATGATAGACACAAAAAATGAGTTATTAAAATCTTTTCATGAACAATTTGCGGAAAACCAAAATCATCATCAGACAGTATTTACCCAGTTTATTTCTGCTGTTTTTGTTGTTGTAGTTGGCTATGCAATTGTTTATACAAATATTTCAAGTAAAGCAGACTTTTTTAATGTAATAAGGGATGGAGACTTAAAAATAATTAGTTATTCAATTATTCATTTAATTGGATCTTTTTTTGTTGCTGAACTTATACTGACACTTCTGTGTGCGTTAGTTTTAAATATTGGCTACGGTTTCAGACGAGACCAAAATGTAAACTATAAAATAAGGATGCGTTTTATGAAGAAGAAAGAGTATGAGTATATATTTGGCGAAAAATCATTCAACCCGACAAATAAAAAACTAATGTCATATTTACCTGGCTATAATTTAATTTTCGTTTCATTTATATTATTATTACACATATTACTTGTATTTTCTTTATTTTATGCACTTGTCAACTTTGACAATTTTACATTTAGTATTTACAACCATTGGTTTGCCCACGGACTCTTAAGTTTATTGATAATTTTGCCCTTTGGAATATCCATTTGTCTTTTTCGGCAATATTATATTAAGTATAAAAAGGCAGTAAATGGATAAATTTACTATCCTTGTTAGTATAATTTCTCTTGTTCTCACAAAGAGAAATTAAAATATGAGTTATCCTTTCTAACACAAGACTATCGAAATGACAACTCTGATTTTATTAAAATAAATAACAAAAAAATGAATCAAATAAATAATTGTTCATTCAATTATTTTGAAGCGAAATGTAAATTAGGTTAGAGTAAGAATTATAAATAAAAAACTAAAACTAAATTATCAAAATATGACTAAATTAATTAAAATACTGTTCTTGTTGATATCTATATTAACTTATGGACAAATAAAAACAACGAAAGTAATTCCAAAGGAAGATTTAAATACTTCGAAACCTTACGATAGTTTGAGTAACTTTTTAGGAGAGGATGTATACAAATACATTGGACAAGAGCTATATTTGAAAGGCACTTATGAATCTTCAAGACACTATGGATATCGAGATTTCAAAACTACTACAAACGATGAATCAAATTTACTAGTAAAAAGTATTTCTTCAAACACCAAAGTTAATTTTGGAGAAAATGTATATAAATGTTGTAATGAAAAAGGTAGTTATAATTCAAAATATGAAGATTTAGCAGAAAAATATTTTGAAGTTTTAGATGTAACTGAAAAAATTCATGAAAGTTCAGCGCTGGGTCGTTATCACGAAAAGAATTATTACTATTTAAAATTAAAAGAAAAATCATCCGGGGATATTTTGTATTATGAGTATAATAGTAAATATAAACATTCTTTTCCTTTTGTTGTTGTTGGTTTTTATGAGAAACTTAAGAAAAATTATATTGGAAAAAAATTTGTTTTTGCAAAGAACAATTTGAAAAGTATAGATTTAAATACTGGGAAACCAATTGTTTCTCAACTTGGGGATAAATGGGAATGCATAGATATAACAGTAGATGAAAATACTTATGAACTATCACTAGTTTTGAAGGATAAATTAGGTCAAAAATTAGTATGGGAGTATAATTATTTTTTTCCTGAAAAATTATATTATTTTTTTACAGCAGAAGAAGCTGAAAAATATGGAAGAAAATTTGGTATTGAAAATTGGAAAACTATACTTCAAGGTAATGTTAAAATTGGAATGACAAAAGAAATGTGTAAACTTTCTTGGGGAGAACCAAATGACATAAATACAACAATTACATCAAGTAGAAAGTCTGAACAATGGGTTTATGCCAGTAATTATTTGTATTTTACAAGTGGAATTTTGACTACTATTCAATAATGTAAGAAGGGTAGCTCTTCAAAGTGTTCTTTAAAAAACCCCGATAGTGCGGATTTGCAATCCTTGCCCACAAAGAGAATAAAAAATATAGTTTGTTATTTCGACAAACTAGAAGTTGAAAATTAATGCACAAGTTCCATAGGAACGACCCATTTTGTAGCAACGGATTTTAATTCGTTGGATTAAGATGTCAATTGCAACGGAATTTATTCCGTTGAAAATTAAAAAAAGCAACAATTATGAACCTAGAAAAACAACCCTATAGCGAACTAATCGATAAAATTGGTAGCCTGTTGCAACAAGGTCGTCTGCAAGCGGCACAATCGGTCAATACTATTTTGGTGCAAACCTATTGGCACATTGGGCAACATATTGTAGAGTTTGAGCAAAAAGGAAATCAAAAAGCAGACTATGGCAGTCAGTTGTTGGATACTCTTTCTAAAGATTTGACACAGAGTTATGGCAAGGGTTTTAGTCGTTCTAATATTTTTCAAATTCGCCAGTTTTATGTCAAGTTTCAAAATATCCAGACACTGTCTGGACAATTGACTTGGAGCCATTATACGGAGATATTAAAGTCAAATAATGATTTGGAGTTAGGCTTTTACAGCAAACAATGCCAACACGAACGTTGGAGCGTTCGGGAGCTGAAACGCCAAATGCGAAGTTCTTTGTTTGAAAGATTGGCTTTGAGCAAAGACAAAGAAGGCGTTTTGAAATTGGCTAAAGAAGGACATATTATAGAAAATCCTGAAGACCTTATCAAAGACCCTTTTGTATTGGATTTTCTGAATATTCCAGAGCAATATCAGTATTTAGAAAATGAATTAGAAGAGAAAATCATTTCCAATTTGCAACAATTTATTATGGAAATGGGCAAAGGATTTGCCTTTATTGGTCGTCAATACCGAATGAGTATCGGCGGAAAGCATTTCCATTTAGACCTGCTTTTTTATCATCGAATACTGAAATGTTTTGTTTTGGTCGATTTGAAAAGAGGCGAAATTGACCACCAAGATATTGGTCAAATGAATTTGTATTTGAATTATTTCAAAAAAGAAGAAGCATCAGAAGGGGATAATGAACCCATTGGAATTATTTTGGGAGCACACAAAAATCATATTTTAGTAGAATATGCTACTGATAGTATTACCAATAAAGTGTTATTGAGTAAATATCAGTTGTATTTGCCCGACAAAAAAACACTTCAAAACCAATTGGACAAATTATTGGAAGATAATTTAGATTCATAGAAACGACAAATTTTGTAGCAACACAACACATTTTACTGGAAAATTTAAAAATATGGAAATACAAGGAGGTAATAATTATTTACAGGCGGTACAGCAAATAAAAACGGCAATTTTACGAAGTCGTTACGAAGCTGCTGCGCTTGCGAATAAAGAATTACTCAAATTGTATTTTGGAATTGGTCAATATGTATCGTTTCACAGCCGAAACAAAAATTGGGGAAAAGGAGCTATCGACAGTATTTCGAGTTTGTTGCAACAAGAGCTTCACGGTTTGAGAGGTTTTTCGGCTACGAATATTAGAAATATGCGTATTTTCTATGAAGAATGGGTATTTTTGCAACCTTTTTTGATAGACGAAAAAGAACCTCTTTTTCAATTTTCGGAGGAAGAATTAAATCGGCAGTTGCCGTCTGCTGAATTGAATAGTATAATTCGTCAGTTACCAACTGACGATTTGAATGATGGATTTCTAATTCATCAGTTGCCAACTGCTGAATTAAATAATACGTTCTTAATTCATCAGTTACCAACTGATGAATTACAAAATGAGTTTTTAGGTCTTTTTCTAAAGAATGGATTTACGCATCATATTGCAATATTGAATAATACCGAAAACATTGAAGAACGAATTTTTTATATCCAAAAAACGGCCACTGAGTTTTGGAATAACACGACTTTAAAACATCATTTAAAGTCGAATTTATACCAACGACAAGGAAAATTGACTCATAATTTTCAAACCACTTTGTCTGAAAATAGTTTTAGACAAAAAGCATTGATGGCTTTTAAAGACGAAATGCTTTTGGATTTCATCAATATTGAAGATGCCGATGAAGAACCAGACGAACGTGTTTTGGAAAACGCCATTGTGCAGAACATCAAAAAATTCATAATGGCTTTGGGAACTGAATATAGTTTTATCGGAAATCAACACCGATTGATTATCGAGGACGAAGAGTATTTTATAGATTTGTTGTTTTTTAACAGAAAAATTCAAAGTTTGGTCGCTATCGAATTGAAGAAAGGAAAGTTCAAGGCGGAATATGTGGGGAAAATGAACTTGTATCTTTCGGCATTGGACGAAATGGTCAAACAGCCACACGAGAATCCCTCTATTGGAATTATTCTTTGCAAAGAAAAAAACAATAAAATAGTAGAATTTGCATTCAGGGACACCTCAAAACCAATGGGAGTGGTAACCTACAAAACCTACAATGATTTGCCAGAAGCTTATAAAAATATTCTGCCAGATACGGAAGCGTTGAAAGGATTGTTATAAATAAATGAACTAGTTCCATAGGAACGACACATTTTGTAGCAACGGAATTTATTCCGTTGGATGAAAATGTCAATTTCATCGGAATTTATTCCGTTGTTGTAAATAAATAAAATAAAAAAATGGCAGAAGCAGAAAAAAGAAGAAACCTTGTATTATCGGGATTAGAACCCTTAATCATTACGCCTGAAAGCGTATTTGTGAACGTTGGGGAAAGAACTAATGTTACAGGTTCGAGAAAATTTCTTCGATTAATCAAGGAAGAGAAATACGATGAAGCACTAAGCATTGCTAAAGAGCAAGTGGAAGGTGGCGCACAAATCATCGATATTAATATGGATGAAGGAATGCTAGATGGCGAATATGCAATGACGAAATTCCTGAATTTAATCGCTGCCGAACCCGATATTTCGCGTGTGCCGATAATGATTGACAGCTCGAAATGGGATATTATCGAAGCCGGCTTGAAAGTTGTGCAAGGGAAATGTGTTGTAAACTCGATTTCGTTGAAAGAAGGCGAAGAAGCTTTTATCCATCACGCCAAATTAATCAAACGCTACGGAGCTGCAGTTATCGTAATGGCTTTTGACGAAGTGGGTCAAGCAGATAATTACGAACGAAGAATAGAAATTTGCCAACGTTCATACAATATTTTAGTCAACAAAGTAAACTTTCCTCCTCAGGATATTATTTTCGATTTGAATATTTTTCCAGTAGCAACAGGAATGGAAGAACACCGCTTGAATGCTTTGGATTTCTTCAGGGGAACCAAATGGGTTCGGGAAAGTTTGCCGCACGCACACATCAGTGGTGGTGTGAGTAACGTTTCGTTTTCGTTTAGAGGAAATGACACCGTTCGTGAAGCAATGCACTCGGTTTTCTTGTACCACGCCATCAAAAACGGAATGACGATGGGAATTGTAAATCCCGAAATGCTTTCTATTTATGACGAAATCCCAAAAGATTTGTTGGAACACGTAGAAGATGTAATTCTAAATCGTCGCGATGATGCTACCGAAAGACTATTGGACTTTGCCGAAAATGTAAAAGATTCCGACTCCCCTCTCCTTCGGAGAGGGGCTGGGGGTGAGGCCGAATGGCGTTTAGGAACAGTTCAAGAAAGAATTACCCATTCACTTGTAAAAGGGGTGGATGCTTTTATAGAACTAGATGTTGAAGAAGCAAGATTAGCCGCCACAAAACCGATTGAAGTAATCGAAATCAACTTAATGACAGGAATGAATGTCGTGGGCGATTTGTTTGGTTCGGGGAAAATGTTTTTGCCGCAAGTGGTAAAATCGGCGAGGGTTATGAAAAAAGCTGTGGCGTACCTTTTACCGTACATCGAAGCTTCTAAACAAGTTGGTGACAAGCAAGGGAATGGTAAAATATTAATGGCAACCGTAAAAGGCGACGTGCACGATATTGGAAAAAATATTGTATCGGTAGTTTTGGCGTGTAACAATTACGAAATCATTGACCTTGGAGTTATGGTTCCTCCCGAAAAAATCATTGCAGCAGCTATCGAACACAATGTAGATATTATTGGTTTGAGCGGATTAATTACGCCATCTTTGGACGAAATGGTGTATCTCGCTAAGGAATTAGACAAAAGAGGAATGAAAATCCCCGTAATGATTGGTGGAGCAACGACTTCTCGGGCACATACTGCTGTGAAAATTGCACCTCAATATAGAGAGACAGTAATTCACGTAAACGATGCTTCGAGAGCGGTTACGGTAGCAGGAAATTTGTTAGACCATAATAAAGATCAATATACAAGCGATATTCGAGCCGATTATGATGCTTTTAGAGAATCGTTTTTGAATCGTTCACGTGACAAGAATTTCTTGAGTATTGAAGACGCTCGTAAAAATAAATTGCAATTGGATTGGGCAAATTTCACTCCTGTAAAGCCCAATTTTATTGGAACAAAAGTTATCGAAGTAGATTTGGATGTTTTGGTTCCTTATATCGATTGGACGCCGTTTTTTAGAACTTGGGAATTGTTCGGAAAATATCCTGCGATTCTAACGGATGAGGTTGTGGGCGAACAAGCAACTTCTGTTTTTGCCGATGCACAAGAAATGCTTGCTGTGATTTTGAAAGAAAAGAAATTGCAAGCCAAAGGAATTTATGGAATTTTCCCTGCTAATACAATAAATGACGACGACATTGAGGTTCAGCAAACCATAAACAATAAACAACACTCGAGCGAAAGCGAACAGGCGAAGCAAAACATAAACTTTTTAACCTTACGTCAACAAGCTCAAAAAACAAAAGGTGCTCCAAACATCGCTTTGGCGGACTTTATCGCTCCAAAAGATAACGGAGTAACCGATTATATGGGTGCATTTTGTGTGACCACCGGATTTGGAGTTGACGAATGGGCGGCGGAATTCGAAGCGGCTTTAGACGATTATAATTCGATTATGGTTAAAGCTTTGGCTGACCGTTTTGCCGAAGCCTTCGCCGAATATTTACACGAAAAAGTACGTAAAGAAATTTGGGGTTATTCGAAAGATGAAACTTTGAGTGCCGAACAAATGATTGCCGAGGAGTACAAAGGAATTCGTCCCGCACCAGGTTATCCGGCTTGTCCCGACCATTTAGAAAAACCAACGATATGGAAATTGCTCGATGTAGAGAATAAAATTGGAGTAACTTTGACCGAAAGTATGGCAATGTGGCCCGCTTCTTCGGTTTCGGGGTATTATTTTGGAAATCCAGAAAGCAAATATTTTGGACTCGGAAAAATCAAAGAAGATCAAGTGATTGATTATGCCAAACGTAGAAGTATTTCGACCGATAAGGCAATGAAATGGTTGAGCCCGAATATAGCAGATTAAAAAAGTTTATGGTTTGAGTATTCCAAATTTTAGATTTCAAAGGATATAAAAGCCGCCATAATTTGTAGGCTTAAACCTGTTTTTAAGTCCTCAAGATTCTATAAACTTTAAATATCCCTGTTTTCAAGACAAATTAATTATCCCAATAATTTTAATTCAAAAAAAACCATTTTTTTATTTTATCCGAATAATTTGACATAAATTTGAAAAAAAAACAGATGAAAAAATTACTATTATTTTTGTGCTTATCTTTTGTTACTTTTGGTTACAGCCAAGAAGAAAACCAAATTAATTTTCCAAAAAACGAGATTAAAGGGAACGCCTTGTTTTTGGTTGCAGGTGCTTTAGAAGTTACTTATGAAAAATTACTTAATGAAGAATCTGGTCTTGGGGTTTCATTATTTGTTTCTTATGACGAAAACATAAATACTAAATTTAGTCTAACTCCATATTATCGATTTTATTTTGGGAAAAAACCTGCAGCTGGATTTTTTGTGGAGGGTTTTGGAATGTTAAATTCCTATACACAAGAGACTTATTATTATGCTTATGAAGATTTTCCTCCATATAACACATTAGAAACCGTGATAAAAGATAATACAACTGATTTTGCACTAGGGTTTGGAATTGGGTCAAAATGGGTAACAAAAAAAGGATTCTTATTTGAAATAAACGGTGGTATGGGGCGAAATTTATTCAATAGCAGTGAAACCGATTATGAAATAGTTGGTCGAGGCGGAATTACGCTTGGCTACAGATTTTAAAAATATAAAGAAAGGCTTCTCGATTCGAGAAGCCTTTTACAATTAAACGATTAAGCAGTTAACCGATTAACCTTTTATTTACATTTTCATCAACCAATTTTTCATCGAAACTTCATTTTCAATTATTGATTTCAAATCTGCGATTTTAACACGGTCTTGTTTCATTGAATCTCTGTGACGAATAGTCACGGTTTGGTCTTCGATAGTTTGATGATCAACAGTGATACAAAAAGGGGTTCCTAGTGCATCTTGTCTTCGATAACGTCGTCCTACTGCATCTTTCTCGTCATAAGCTACATTGAAATCCCATCGTAAATCTTCGATAATTTTATGTGCAATTTCGGGTAAACCGTCTTTTTTCACTAAGGGTAAAATAGCTGCTTTTGTTGGTGCTAAGACTGATGGCAATTGCAAAACTGTTCTTGTGGAACCGTCTTCCAACGTTTCTTCTTTTAATGAAGTAGCGAAAACAGCCAAGAACATTCTGTCTAATCCTACTGAAGTTTCTACCACAAAAGGCGTATAATTGGCATTGGTTTCTGCATCAAAATATTGTAGTTTTCTGCCTGAATATTGTTCGTGTGCTTTCAAATCAAAATCGGTTCGGGAGTGAATTCCCTCCAATTCTTTGAATCCAAATGGAAAATCGAACTCAATATCGGCTGCTGCATTGGCATAATGTGCTAGTTTTTCGTGGTCGTGAAAACGGTATTTTGCTGCGCCTAAACCTAATGACAAATGCCATTTCAAACGGGCTGTTTTCCAATGTTCGTACCATTGCATTTCTTCGCCTGGTTTCACAAAAAACTGCATTTCCATTTGTTCAAATTCACGCATTCGGAAGATGAATTGTCGGGCAACGATTTCGTTTCTAAAAGCTTTTCCGGTTTGAGCAATTCCGAATGGAATTTTCATTCGACCCGATTTTTGCACATTCAAAAAATTGACAAAAATACCTTGAGCGGTTTCGGGACGCAAGTATAAATCCATTGCGGTATCGGCAGAAGCGCCTAATTTGGTGCCAAACATCAGGTTGAATTGACGCACTTCGGTCCAATTTCTGGAACCTGTTTCTGGACAAGCAATTTCTAGTTCTTCGATTAAAGCTTTTACATCTTCTAAATCGCCAGCACCCAAAGAGCGTCCCATTCTTTCGAGAATTTCTCTTTCTTTCGCCAAATATTCAACTACTCTTGCGTTGGTTGTGATGAATTCTTGTTCGTTGAAAGCCTCTCCAAAACGAGCTTTTGCTTTTTCGATTTCCTTTTTAGCTTTGAGATTGAGCTTTTCGGCATAATCTTCAATCAAAACATCGGCTCTGTATCTTCTTTTGGAATCTTTGTTGTCAATCAATGGATCGTTGAAAGCGTCAACATGGCCTGAAGCTTTCCAAGTCGTGGGATGCATCAAGATGGCGGCATCGAGTCCAACGATGTTATCGTTCATTTGAATCATCGCTTTCCACCAATATTCGCGGATGTTCTTTTTTAATTCTACTCCGTTTTGTGCATAATCATATACTGCACTTAAACCATCGTAAATTTCGCTTGACGGAAAAATAAATCCGTATTCTTTTGCGTGCGAAATTACATTTTTGAATAAATCTTCTTGTTTTGCCATAATGATGCAAAAATATAAAAACTGAACTTAAAAAAAAGGATATTTTGATTGTTTTGTAAAACATTCGTTTTAGAAAAAGGACTGATAGAATGCTCAATTCTAAAGTTTATTGTCTTGAATTGATAGAGAATGTGTTTAGTTTAATTTATTTACACTAAAATCTTATTTCTCTCCATCCCATTCTGCATAAAATTGCGAAAGAAAACCCTCCATATATCGGTGTCTTTCTTGGGCAATTTGCTTTCCAGTTTCGGTATTCATTTTGGCCTTCAAGAGCAATAATTTTTCATAAAAATGATTGATGGTTGGTGCTTCACTTTTTTTATATTCTTCTTTGCTCATCCCAAATTTTGGGTCAATATTCGGGTTGAATATAGTTCTGTTTTTAAACCCTCCATAATTGAAAGCCCTAGCAATGCCAATGGCTCCAATAGCATCCAATCGGTCGGCATCTTGCACAATATCCAATTCGATGGAAGAAAATGTCTTTTTGGCATTTCCACCTTTAAAAGAAATGTTTTCGATGATGTTGATGACGTGTTGAATCGAGGCTTCGTCAACCTTTTCACTTTCCAAAAAGTCTTTGGCTATTTTTGGACCAATGGTTTCGTCGCCGTTATTAAATTTACTATCAGCAATATCATGAAGCAAGGCGGCTAATTTGACAACCGTACTATCACAAACTTCCCCATCGGTTATTTGCAAAGCGTTTTTATAAACCCTTTCTATATGAAACCAGTCGTGTCCACCTTCGGCATTTTCTAGCTTTGCCTTAACAAAAAGTATGGTTTTATTGACTATCTCTGAGTAATTCATATTTGAAAAAGGTAAAAAATCTAAAGAATTTAAAGAATCGAAAAAAGCAAAAAAATCTAAAAAATCTAAAAAATCTGTAATCTGTAATCTGTAATCTGCAATCTGCAATCTAAAATCTGCAATCTAAAATCTTAATACTGCAATCTAAAATCTAAAGTCTAGCCGGTTCTACCCATTTGAATTGAAATGACTCTTGTGGAATAACTAATCGTTCTGAAATTCTGGCCATTCTGGCGGGTAATTTCATCAAATAATCTCGGGCTTTTTCGGCTTCGTCAGTCAAACTTCCTATTTTATCTATTTCCCATTTCTCTATTAGTTTTTGCATAATGTCCACATAATCATTGGCTGTGTAAACCCCAATTCTTTGCGCAGAATCAGAGAAATGCTCGAAAGCAGAACTGATTTTTTGTCCTGATTCTCTCAAGAAATGGGCAGGCATCACGATTTTGGCTTTCATCATATATTGAAAAGCAAGCATCATTTCGCTTGGATCAATCTTGAAAATCTGATTCACAAATTCGCTGTAAGCCAAGTGATGACGCATTTCGTCGCCAGCGACCATTTTGCACATTTTGGCTAATTTGGTGTCGCCATAACTTTTGGCCAATTGCGACACTCGGTTGTGCGAAACATAAGTTGCCAATTCTTGAAAACTGGTGTAAACAAAATTTTTATAAGGATCTCTTCCAGTGCCAATGTCGAAACCGTCGTTAATTAAATGTTGCGTTGTCATTTCAATTTCTTTCATATTCACACGCCCCGATAAATAGAGGTATTTATTCAACAAATCGCCGTGACGATTTTCTTCTCCTGTCCATTGGCGAACCCATTTGGACCAGCCGTTTCTTCCTTCGTTATCTACACCTTCTACTTCCATGAGCCAGTTTTCGTAAGTGGGCAAAGCTTCTTCGGTAATCATATCGCCTACCATGGCTACCCAAAAATCATAAGGCAAATCTTTGGAGATTTCTCTCAATTCTTTTACTTCTTCTATGAAATTATCACTTTCTGAATTGGGCAAAAAGTCCGATGGTTGCCAAATTTTTTCCACAGGAATTAAATATTGGTCAACATAATCGCCGACTTTTTTCTCTAGAAGTTGCATTACTTCTAATCGAATGTTTTTTATAGACATCTGTTGGTATGGATTTATTAATTTTTGAATTTTTGAAAAAGGGCGAAGGTAAGACAAATTTAAATTTTTATCCCTTGAACTATTGTGTTTTCTGTTTTTTCCATTATTTCGGTAAAATCATTGTCTTTTACTGCTATTGCTTCGTGAATAGTAAAAGTAATATAATTTCCCAAACCATAAGGAAAAGCACCATATTTAAAAAATTTCCAAGAATTATTGATGCTTATTGGCACAACATAAGCCGAAGGGGCATATTTACACAATATTTTTAATCCGCTTTGTGCAAATTCCTTAGGTTTTCCTGTTTTGCTTCGAGTGCCTTCTGGGAAAATTACGGCGGAACGTTTGTGTTTTTCGATGTATTCAGACAAACCTTTAATAATCGGAATGGCTTGTTTTGGGTCTTTCCTATCAATAAGCACAGAACCTCCGTGTCTTAAATTGTAGGAAACACTTGGAACTCCTTTCCCCAACTCGACTTTACTGACAAATTTGGGATGAAATTTTCGCAAAAACCAAATCAATCCAATAATATCATACATTCCTTGATGATTGGCTACAAAAATAATGGGAACGCCCGTTGGGATTTTCTCTCTTCCTTCGATTTTGAAAGTATTAAACAAAACGTGTCCGATTCGCAACAAGAAAAAATTCAGATAATCTACACTTTTTTTGTGGGCTTTATAGCCAAAAATATTGAAACAAACCCACTGAATGGGGTGGAAAATAACTAAGGTCAAAAGGAATAACAAAATGGCAATAAAGGATATTGGATAGGATATGATTTTTTGCATTTGGAAATTTTTTTTGCAAAAATAAGGAATATATTGAGGAATGTTGTATAAAAAATGTTCTTGTAACATTTTGTTTTGTTTGTACTTTAAAATTCAGTCATCAACAGAAAGTTTAGGTTTTTTTTTCTTCTACCATCTCAATACTAAGACACGATGTTGGCAGAAATACGCCCAGAATACTTAAAAATTTAATTAACGGAAAAGCTAAAGTTTAAATTCGATTAAATTAAAATAAATTGTAAATTTGAACTGAATAAAATCAAAAGTAAAATGGGACAATTGATAAACATATCGGAAATTAAAAATCTATATCCAGATGAATGGGTTTTACTTGGAAATCCAAATATGGACGAGAGCAAACTTGATGTAATATCAGGAATTCCATTATTTCACAGTAAAGACAAAAAAGAAGTTTGTTATATTGGCAGAGACAAAACATCTAATTTTGACAAAATAACATTGATTTATACGGGAACATTTAGACCAACTCGAAAAATCACAGGTATTTTTAATAGAATCACAAAATAATGATTTATAAGTTCAAAAGAGAACCCGAAAGTGGATTAATACTCGTAAATATTGAAATTGACAAAAAGTATGAGTTGAAAATGATTCTTGACACTGGAGCAACTAATACAACAATAGATAGTAACGCATTATATTTACTTGGTTATGATTTAAAAGACAATATTGGAACTGTAGAAATAGAAACCGCTAACGGAATTATAGAAACTGAAGTTTTTGAAATTGATAGTTTCTCATCATTAGGAATAGAAAAAGAGAAATTTGAAATTCAAGTTTACGATTTTATTGCACACGGAATTTTTTCTGATTATAATGGACTTCTTGGACTTGATTTTTTAGAAGGAACTAATTTTTGTATAGACACGAATGGAAATACAATTTCAGTAGTATAATAACAAGTTAGTGCAAACGCTTTTAAAATTTTTTCCACAAATTCCACAAAAATTCGTGTTCATTCGTGACTCGAGTCCCGATCATTATCGGGACGAACAGGCGAAGCAAATTCGTGGCAAAAAAAATACCCACACAGTTAGGGGTAGAACCAAAATATAATCAAAATTCTCCCTTTATTTCTTTAAGTTTTATAAGCATGATAGAAAAAATCAACCTCAACAACATTCTGTTTCTTGATATCGAAACTGTTCCAGAAGTAGAAGATTTCAATTCTTTGGATGATGAAATGAAAGCACTTTGGGAACACAAAACCCAATACCAACGCAAAGAAGAACAAACAGCGGAAGATTTTTATGAACGAGCTGGAATCTGGGCCGAGTTTGGAAAAATTGTCTGTATTTCTGTGGGATATTTTACTATTAAAGGAGACATTAGAAATTTCAGGGTAACCTCATTTTTTGGAGAAGAAAAGAAAATACTTCACGATTTCATCAACCTTTTGAACAATCATTTCAACCAACCGCAGCACGTTTTGTGCGGTCATAATGCCAAGGAATTTGATATTCCGTTTATCGCTCGACGAATGATTATTAATAACATTGCCATCCCGAACAAACTGAATCTTTTTGGCAAAAAACCTTGGGAAATTCCACATTTAGACACTTTAGAATTGTGGAAATTTGGCGATTACAAACATTACACTTCCTTGAAATTAATGTGCAAAGTCCTCGGAATCCCTTCTCCAAAAGGAGATATAGACGGCAGTCAGGTAGGTCACGTTTTTTATGTGGACAAAGATATTGACCGGATTGTAACCTATTGTGAGAAAGACACGATTGCTGTGGCACAGATTTTTCTTCGATTGCGAAGGGAAGATTTGTTGGTTGAAGAGGAAATTATTCACGTTTAAACAATTGCAATATCAAAATTCAATATCAATTACAATTAAAAAAAGTCCTCAATTTTTGATTTTGATTGACTTTTGAAAATCAAGAAGGGTTGTTTTTAATATTTAT
>Ga0316612_1000255_pt1 | contig 19152 bp, 16 predicted proteins | sample MIS2016226_MG_FD_207676 | JGI IMG/M metagenome (GOLD analysis project Ga0316612, IMG submission 207676) | Microbial mat bacterial communities from Middle Island sinkhole, Lake Huron, Michigan, United States - MIS.2016.226 | ecosystem: Environmental > Aquatic > Freshwater > Lake > Sediment... | reverse complement strand
AATTAATATAAATTTTCAGATTTTACTCATTTTCAATTACGGTAATAAGTATTTTATCAATTCTATTTCCATCCATATCTACAATTTCAAAAGTAAAATTATTCCAATGTAATTTTTCTCCTGTTTCGGGTATTTTATTTAGTTCATTCATTATAAAACCGCCGATGGTGTTGTAATTTCCATCATTATGTTCTTCTTCATCTAAGTCAAAATAATGCAAAAATTCATAGAAAGGGTATTGCCCATCTATCAACCAAGTATGGTCGTCTCTTTCAATTATTTGATATTCATCTTGGTTATATTCAGACATATCACCAATTAATGCATCTAAAACATCGTCCATTGTAAGCATGCCTTCTAATGAGCCATATTCATCAATTACTACTGCGTAATGAAATTTATTTTGCTTGAATTTTTCCATTAATTGGTAGGCCATGGTAGTTTCAGGCACAAAAATGGGTTGTTTTAAATAGTCGTTCAATACAAATTTTTTCTTTTTAAAATCTATCGGGAAAATATCTTTTATTGAAATTACTCCTATTATTTTATCTAATTCTTTTTCGCAAACGGGATATACTGAATGTATTTCTTCATTCGCTTTTTCTTTAATTGTTTCCAAAGTATCATCTACATCAAACCAAACAATATCATTTCGATGTGTCATAAGTTCGCTAACTTTTCTGTCTCCTAAAGCAAAAACTCTGTTTACAATACTTTGTTCAATCTCTTCTATTTCACCACTTTCTGTGCTTTCAGAAATCATGGCTTTAATTTCTTCTTCACTTACTGAACTGTCTTTACTTGCTTTAAGTCTGAAAATTTTAAAGAAAAAATCAGACACTACGGTTATTAAAAATACAAAAGGTTTGGTAATAAAGCTGATGAATATAATGGGTTTAGCTACTAAAATGGCTATTTTTTCGGGATACATCAATCCTAATTTTTTTGGAATAAGTTCTCCAAAAACTATCGTTATAAAAGTAATAATTAAAATGATGACTATATGAGAAATTTGTATAGCATAGGCACTAAGAATGGGTACTGAAGCAATTAGTTTTTCAACATTTTCAGTTAAGGGTCCTTCACCAAATGTACCAATTAAAATGGTAATTAAGGTAATTCCAATCTGAACAGCTGAAAAGAAAATATTTGGATTATTTGATAAATTTAATGCATCTTTTGCATTAGAATTTCCTTTTTTAATTGAATTTTCTAATTTGAATTTTCTTGCTGAAACTAAGGCTAACTCACTCATTACAAAGAAACCATTGAGTACAATCAAGAAAATAATAATGACGACTTCCATATTTTAAATTAAGAATTAAAAATTAATAATTATAGTTTTCAAGTTATAATTGTTAATTATTTTTATGACAAAAATAGTATTTTTTTTAATATAATTTACATTCTTTCAACAGTTTCAATACCTAAAAGTTGTAAAGCATTATAAATAGTATTTGAAGTAAGCTTGGTTATGGCCAATCTGTTCTTTTTTATTGGTTCATTTTCGGCTTGTAGTATAGAATGATTTTGATAAAATGAATTAAATAATTTCACCAAATCATAGGTATAGTTGGCTATTAATGAAGGGTTTAAAGTGTTGGAAGCTTTTTTGATACATTCGTTGAAATTCGCTATATGAATTACTATTTCTTTTTCATTTTTATTTAATTCTTCATTTGGAGAAATATAAAATTCGGTACTATTGGATTTTCTGAAAATCGACTGAATTCTAGCATACGTGTATAAAATAAATGGCCCTGTATTTCCATTAAAATCGATACTATCATTCGGGTCGAATAAAATTCTTTTTTTTGCATCAACTTTTAAAATATAATACTTTAAAGCTGCCATTCCTATCTTTGAATATAATTCATTTTTTTGTTCATCTGAAAATTCATCTAATTTCCCTAATTCTTCTGCTTTTTGTTTTGCGGTTGCTTTCATTTCTAGCATTAATTCATCTGCATCTACTACTGTTCCTTCTCTAGATTTCATTTTTCCTTGTGGCAAATCTACCATTCCATAGGATAAATGATACATATTTGATGACCAATTATATCCCAATTTTTTCATTATTTCAAACAAAACTTGGAAATGGTAATCTTGCTCGTTTCCTACGGTATATATTAATTCTGAAATGCCATAATCTTTGAATCTTTCCGCTGCAGTTCCTAAATCTTGTGTTATGTAAACAGAAGTTCCATCACTTCGTTGCACTATTTTTTCATCTAATCCTACATCGGTTAAATCGCACCAAATAGAAGAGTCCTCTTTTTGGTAAAATACACCCTTTTCCAATCCTGTTTGTATGATGTCTTTTCCTAATTTATAGGTATTGCTTTCGTATTGAATGATATCAAAATCTACACCTAAATTTTTATAAGTTTCATCAAATCCTGCATATACCCAAGAATTCATTCTGTTCCATAAGGCTAAAGTTTCCGCATCTCCTTCTTCCCATTTTAAAAGCATTTCTTGTGCTTTTAATAAAATAGGAGCTTGCTTTTTTGCGTCATCTTTTGACATTCCTGTTGATTCTAATACTTTTATTTCTTTTTGATATTCTTGATCAAATTTTACATAATAATTTCCAATCAATTTATCGCCTTTTAATCCTGTATTTTCAGGGGTTTCGTTGTTCCCATATAATTTATATGAAATCATGGATTTGCAAATATGAATGCCTCTGTCGTTTATAATCTGAGATTTAAGTACTTTATAGCCTTCTGCCTCTTTTATTTTAGCAATTGAAAATCCCAAAACATTATTTCGAACATGCCCTAAATGTAAAGGTTTGTTGGTATTTGGTGATGAATATTCCACCATGATTTTTGATTTGGTGTTTTGCTCATATCCAAATTTGGTATTTAAGTAATTTTCATCTAAGAAATCATAAAAAATTTTGTTGGAAAGAGATAAATTTAAAAAACCCTTAACCACATTAAAAGCTGTAATACTATTTTTATTTTCAAGTAACTCATTTCCAATTTGATTAGCAATTAATTCAGGATTTCCTTTTAATTCTTTGATTAATGGGAAAATGACCAAAGTATAATCGCCTTCAAACTCTTTTCTAGTTTGTTGAATTTCAAGAGTTTCTATTTTAATATTGAAAATTTTTTCTATTGCAGCCTTACAAATAGTTTCAATTATAGTTTTTGGATTCATTTCGATTTATATATAAAAAAACTTTGTGAATTTTTCTTCCATATTGAAATTATTATATAAACTTCATAAAGGAAACAAAAATTCACAAAGGATATTTAATTGTTTGTGAAAATAATTAATTTAATACTGTATTTTTTTCTTCTACTTTTACTCTCCAGCCAAATGGGTCTTCGCTTCTTCCAGATTGTATTAATAATAATTCTTGTTTCAATTTTGCTGCAAAACTATCTTTTTCATCTATTGCGGGTAATTGTAAACTTTCATTTTCGTATCCTACTTCAGAAAAGCGATTTACAATAACTGCTGTTCCTACACCAAACATTTCTTTCAATGAGCCATCTTTATGTGCCTTGTAAACATCATTTTTGTTTATTTTTTCTTCTTTTACTTCAATTCCATTTTTTCTTGCTAATTCTATAATTGAATTTCTTGTAACACCGTTCAAAATAGTATCTGAAACTGGTGGTGTAATTAAAGTATCATTTATTCTAACCATTACATTCATGGTTCCGGATTCTTCAAAATAGGTATGTGTTATGCTGTCTGTCCAAATTATTTGATCATATCCTTGATCTCTTGCTAAACTTGTTGGGTAAAAGGAAGCAGCATAATTTCCTGCCGCTTTTGTATATCCAACACCTCCATTTGCTGCACGAGTATAATGATCAGCAATTTTTACTTTTAAAGGATTACTATAATAGTTATTAGCCACTGTTGCTAATATCGCAAAAATATATTCTTCAGATATTCTAGCCAATAGCATTTCTTCTGATGCAAATAAAACAGGGCGTAAATACAAAGATTTTCCTAATTCAGAAGGTATCCATTCTCTTTCTAAATCAACAAAAGTTTGAAGACCATCCATGAAAACATCTTTAGGAATTTCTGGCATCGCCAATCTTTTCGCTGAAATATTTATGCGTTCAAAATTTTTATCAGGACGGAATAAAAAGACTTCATCATTTTCATTTTTAAACGCTTTCATACCTTCGAAACAAGCCTGCCCATAATTTACAGCCATGGTTGCAGGGCTTAAACCTATATCTGTCCCAAAAGGCATAATTTCAGGTTCTTCCCATTTTCCGTTTTTATATCTGCATATTAGCATGTGATCGGTAAAAGTACTCCCAAATGATACATTATTAACATCAATAGTGTGTAATTTTGATTTTAAAACTTTATTAATCTTCATCTTATAAAATTATATTGCAAATATAAAAAATTTTAACAGAATTCATTTATATTATCAAACTATGTAAAATAATTATACTTACACGCAACTCTTTATTATTTTATTTCGTCTTTTAATAAAACAGACTATGAAAAAAGTATGTTAATATTAGTAATTTTAAATTGTTTAAAAACGCACTGTTTGTAATTTTTTTGTATTGGTTTATTAGTTTTACGTTTGAAAAACTTATCTCGACTTCTTGAGGTAAGTTTTTTTTTTGAGTTTAAATTTAATTACAAAGTGTTTCTTACTAACCTGAGTTTGATTTTTAATTATTTTAAATTCAATAGTTTACGTGTAGAAAATGTTCCTTTAGGAACTTAATATCTATAAAGATCTAAAAACACCTAACATTGTCCCATAGGGACAAAATATATCATAAATTCATATTTTAATATTTAGTCCCATCGGGACTAAATATTGATTATTGTATATTTTTATAGATATTAAGTTCCTATTGGAACAATTTTTATTAATCGAACTCAGATTACTAAGATTTTTTTAAATAAATTTTATAAATAACAATATTTCAATTTAAAATCCGTTAGAAAGAACATGAAAAAAACAATAATTTTATTAGTATTATTTTGTACAATCTCAACATCCTTTTCACAAGCATTTGAAGGTATAGGTGATAGAAAGTTGCAAGGAGGATTAAATGTATATGGTTACGGAAGTGGTTTGGTAGGAACTTTTGATTATGGGATTACAAAATTCATTTCTTTAGGTGCAGGTGCTGAATTTTATTTTAACAACAACGATAATGATAATTTTTTTATCTTCGGTAGAGGTAATTTTCATTTGGGAGAACTTTTAAATTTACCCAGAGAAATGGATTTATATCCCGGAATTAATTTGGGAGTACACGGAGATAGTTTTGGTTTGGGAGCACACTTAGGTTATCGATATTTCTTTACGGATAATTTGGGTGCTTTTGTTGAAATTGGGAGTCATGGAAGTTTAGGTATCAGTTATAGTTTCTAGCAAATATTTTTTTCAATGGGTATTTTTTTAATATACACAAAAGCACATATTACTTTTATCACGGGAAATCTTGTTACTTTTTTCTAAATTCTTAATTCATTTTATTACATTTGCAATTCAAAAAAAATAATTGTAAAAATAGTGTAATGATTGACGTTTCTCAAACATTTGAACAGAAAGATACTCGCAGTGGTTTCGGTGCCGGTTTAGCGGAATTAGGAAGAACAAATCCGAATGTAGTTGCCTTATGTGCAGACTTGATAGGTTCTTTAAAAATGGAAGAATTTATAAAAGAATGTCCAGAAAGATTCTATCAAATAGGAATTGCAGAAGCCAATATGATAGGTATTGCAGCCGGTTTAACAATAGGTGGGAAAATTCCATTTACAGGTACTTTTGCCAATTTTTCTACGGGGAGAGTCTATGATCAAATTCGCCAGTCGGTAGCGTATTCCGATAAAAATGTAAAAATTTGTGCCTCTCATGCGGGTCTTACTTTAGGGGAAGATGGTGCAACACACCAAATTTTAGAAGATATCGGTTTGATGAAAATGCTACCTGGAATGACTGTAATCAATACTTGCGATTACAATCAAACAAAAGCAGCAACCATTGCTGTTGCAGCACATCATGGTCCTGTTTATTTGCGTTTTGGAAGACCCGTTGTTTCTAATTTCACACCTTCAGATCAAAAATTTGAAATAGGAAAAGGAATTTTAATGAAAGAAGGAAAAGATGTAACTATTGTTGCAACAGGACATTTGGTTTGGGAAAGTTTAGTTGCTGCAACGGAATTAGAAAAACAAGGAATTTCTGCGGAAGTAATTAATATTCATACGATTAAACCATTAGACGAAGAAATTATACTACATTCTGTACAGAAAACAAACAAAATTGTAACTTGTGAAGAACACAATAAATACGGTGGGTTAGGCGAAAGTGTTGCCAGATTATTAACTTCAAAATATCCTGTAAGACAAGAATTTGTAGCAGTAAACGATTCATTCGGTGAAAGCGGTACACCTGATCAATTAATGGCAAAATATGGTTTGAAGTCTGATAATATTATTGAGAAAGTGAAAATTTTATTGACACAATAATATCAAATGACCGAACTCGAATTTACCATAAAACAATCCCCAAAAGCTGAACTTCATTTGCATATTGAAGGCAGTTTTGAACCCGAATTAATGTTTGCCATCGCGCAACGAAATAAAGTTGAAATTCCTTATAAATCGGTAGAGGAGGTAAAAAAAGCATATAATTTTAATTGTCTCCAAGATTTTTTAGATATTTATTATGCTGGGGCAAGTGTTTTGATATACGAACAAGATTTTTATGACCTAACCATGGCATATTTTCAGCATTGCAAAGATGAATATATAGTACATACAGAAATTATGTTCGATCCGCAGACACATACCAAAAGAGGCGTTTCATTTGAAACCGTAATAAAAGGCATACAAAAAGCAAGAGAAGAAGCTGAAACAAAATGGGGAATTTCTTCATTATTGATTATGAGTTATTTACGTCATTTATCTGAAGCAGATGCCTTCGAAACTTTAGCAGAATCTTTACCCTATAAGCATCTAATAAAAGCAGTAGGATTAGATTCATCTGAAAAAGGAAATCCTCCTTCTAAATTTAAAAATGTTTTTGAAGCATCAGCAAAAGAAGGATACGTATTATTGGCGCATGCCGGTGAAGAAGGCCCTTCAGAATATATTTGGGAAGCATTAGATGTTTTGAAAATAATAAGAATAGATCATGGAAATAATTGTTTAACTGACGAAAGATTAATTGCTAGATTGGTTGATGAAAAAATAGCTTTAACTGTTTGTCCTTTATCAAACACAGCCCTTTGTGTAGTAGATAAAATGGAAAATCATCCTTTGAAAAAAATGTTAGATTTAGGTTTAAAAGTTACGATAAATTCTGACGATCCAGCTTATTTCGGAGGCTATTTGAATGAGAATTATTTATCAGTTGCCCATTCATTAGATTTATCGGTAGAAGAAGTAAAAACATTGCTTAAAAATTCATTTCAATACTCATTGTTAGAAGATACAGATAAAGAAAAATATATAAAAATGATTTAACATTTTACATGCTTCATAATTCTTTCATAAAACAGTGTTAATCAAATGTTAAGCACTACTATTGTATAAACTATATATTTATTTTTGCTAAGTGAAAAATATAATATTACTTTTCTTTTTTGTTTCAGCAATAGGTTTTACTCAAGAAATAAACCTTACGGGCGCTATAAGGATTGATACTAAAATGTCTTATATACCCGATGTAATTGTGAAAAATCTAAGAACAAATGAAACTTCTGTAACTAATATATTTGGTAGATTTAAAATTAAAGTACAAAACGGAGATATTTTAGAATTTAATGGAGACAACCTCCATGAAAACAGCGTTAAAATTACAGAATACTCTATCAATCGAAAAAATATCATAATCACTATGATGCCTTATGTAGAAGAATTGAAAGAAGTAGTTGTGTACAACTATAAATTATCTGGAATACTAAAGAAAGATGCCTTTGCTGTTCCTTTTAGAAACAGAACAAAGGAAATAAACGAAGCAATGAGTTTACCAAAATCCTACGGAGATGGAAAACGCGTGTCCTATGCTGTTTACAAACCAACCTTAACTGAGTTTAACAAAATTAATGTGGATGCTATTTTTGATATTTTCTCTGGAAATCGCAAGAAAAGAGAAAGGCTGTATGCTTGGGAGGATCGTGAATCTGAAATTAATTACATTAAAAACTATTTAGGAGAACTATTTTTCACAGTAGAACTTAAAATTCCATCACAATTTATAAGAGAGTTTTTAGAATTCAGTTATGAAACCACTTCAATAAAATATTTTCTAAAAAGTAAAGACTTTTCCAGTATCAACCAATCTTTATATCTGCAAGCTGCCATTTTTAATTCAAGATTAGATAAATCCAATTTTAAATAAAGAAGATTCATTAAAAACGATACCACTTTCATTCCGCACAAAAGACAGCTATATAAATAAACTCGCATTTTAAATAGTTTTGCTAATAAGAAACAAATTCATTTTTTAAGATCATTTTCAATTATATTTGCAAAATAAAAATAATTTGTGCGAAAAAAAATAAATAAAATTGTTGAAAAAATATACATTTCAGCTGCAGGTGCAAAAGGCGTTTCTATAGGAAAAACGGATGATGGAAAAGTAGTGATGGTGAAGAATGCCGTAGTAGGAGATGTGGTAGATATAGAAGTTTATAAATCTAAAAAACGATTTGCTGAAGGGAAAGCCATTCATTTCCATTCCTATTCCCCTTTTAGAGTAGAACCGAAATGCAAACATTTTGGGGTTTGTGGTGGTTGTAAATGGCAGAATTTATCGTATGAAAAACAGTTGGAGATAAAGCAAGAGGAAGTTTTTGGAAATATTAAGAAAATTGCAGGAATTACAGATTTTACAGAAGTTCCCATTTTCCCATCTCAAAGTCAGTATAATTATAGAAATAAAATGGAATTTTCATTTTCAGCCAATCGATGGTTAACAGAAGATGAAATAAAAAACGGAACTGAAATTCCTAATAAAAATGCCTTAGGATTCCATATTCCAGGTATGTGGAGCAAAGTGTTGGATTTAGATGAATGTTTTCTTCAACAAGAACCCTCTAATGCAATTCGGTTAGAAATTAAGAAATTTGCCATAGAAAATGCTATTTCTTTTTTCAATTTGGTGGAGCAAAATGGTGAATTAAGAACCCTAATGTTGCGTTGTAATTCACAAAATGAATGGATGCTTTTACTTCAATTTTATGAAGATCATCCGGTAAATCGAAATAAAATTTTGCAGCATATTCAAAAAAAATTCCCTGAAATAAAATCATTACTTTTTGCCATTAATCCAAAACCTAATGATAGTGTATATGATTTAGAAATTCAAAAATTTGCTGGAGATGATTATTTAATTGAAAAAATACAAGATTTAGAATTTAAAATAGGGGCCAAATCATTTTTCCAAACCAACTACGAGCAGGCGATAGAATTGTATAGAATAACAAAAGAATTTGCTGCTATACAGGAAGATGAAATTGTATATGATTTATACACAGGTACCGGAACTATAGCACAGTATATTGCCAAAAATGCTAAAAAAGTGATAGGCATAGAATCGGTTCAAGAAGCGATAGATGCAGCAAAAGAACATTCAACAATAAATAAAATCGATAATGTATCATTTTTTTGTGGCGATATGAAAGATATTTTCACGCAGGATTTTATAACTGAAAATGGGAACGCAGACGTTGTAATAACTGACCCACCAAGAGATGGAATGCATAAAAATGTAGTGGATACTATTTTGAAATTAAGTCCTAATCGAATTGTTTATGTAAGCTGTAATTCTGCAACACAAGCCAGAGATATTGAGATTTTAAAACAGAAATATAATCTAATAAAAGTACAAGCTGTAGATATGTTCCCGCAGACTTTTCATGTAGAAAGTGTAGCATTATTAGAGATAATACCAAATAGATTAATAAAATAGGCTAAAGATGCGAAGTAATTTTTTAGAAAAAATTTTCAAAAAAAATCTTTGCATAGCAGAGCTACGGAAATACTTTTTTTGGAATAATTTTAGCAAAAAAGAACGAGTTTATTGGACTATTTTGTATATCTGTTTGGTATAAAATAAAAAAAAAAAGGTCGTTTTATAAAAACGACCTTCAAACCAAAACCACAAAAAAATGAGAATTTATTTAACCAAAAAAGTTAAATACAGTTTTTTCATGAAACACATTATTCAAAATTAATGCCAAAAAACAAAATGGACTGTTAAAAGGAAGAACGAACACCAATATGAATTTTAGAATCATTAAAATTGAAATTGGATTCAGGCAATTTACCCATAGCATATTGCAGGCTAAACAAGCCAAATTTTGACATAAAACCTATACCAAATCCAATACCTAAAAAGTTTTGATTCGTTCGCAATACTTTATTTTCTATTATTGCATAATCTGTAAAAGCATTCAAATAAAATTCTTCAGAAGGTGCATATTTGTATTCAATAGTTCCTTTTAAATAGCTACTTGCTGCTATAGACTGCTCATTAAACCCACGAAGAGAATATACACCACCAATTCTACTTAACTCATTGGAGACTAAGCTATCTGAAAGCAAAGTTAGCCCGTCCAATTTTAATTGTAGATAATGTTTTTCTTTGAATGCGAAAGTTTTAAGAGCAGTTGCCTGTATAAAATATTGTTTTTCAGTTGAAATATTTTTAATTAAAGAAGAAAGATAAGTTGTTTGAATATAAAATTCATTTTCATTTCCAATAATTCTTTTTTGTAAAGGTTTTATATATTCGTAATTAATTCCTAATCCTGTTTTTTTATAATCAAAACCATCTGTATTTATCGTATCTATAAAATTTGAATTTTCATAAATACCATTAATGCCTAATTTCTGAAAATTTGAAAGCCGATAATAAATATTTTGGTATAGTTTAAATCTGATAAAAGTACTGTCTTGCTTATAAATATTTACTTGTGATTTTGACCCAATTTTTGTTTTAAAAAGATAAGGAATCTCAAAACCAATAGTTAGATTTTGGGAAGTTTCAGGAGTTGAAAACCAATTTAAAGTAATTTTTTCGAAAGAATTAAAAATATTTCCCAATTCTAAATTTACATTTCCTGTAACAGAAAATTTTGAATTTTTATCATTTCCAAAACCTACAATTCCATCAAAACTACTCGATTTGTTTTTTTGTAAATACAAATATATCTTTGTAGAATCCTTTGTGAATAATACTTGTGGCGGTTTTGTTTCAATTAAATAAGGTTGTGTTTTTATAAAATTAGAAATAGACCGTAATTTATCATCAGTGTATAATGTTTGTAGGAACTGACTGTTTAAAACAGATTTTAATCCTTTCGGAATACTTGTAAATCCTTGAATTTCAAACTTATTTATGGTTCTTTTATTACCTAATTCTACACTAATATGATATTTTAAATTCTTTTTTTTGAATTGAACAGTATTAAAAGAATAGCCTTTTTTCTGATAAAATTCATTAACAACTTGTAAAATTGAATCAAGATTTTTAATCTCAATTTCTGGTTTTTTAATAACATTCATAGCAAGAGAATCCAGCGATACCAAATGTTTTGCATAAAACTTACCTCTTGAAATGTAATAATTTTTTGAAATATTAAATTCTTTTATTGAATCAATTTTTAATGTATAATACCCAATTAGGCTTAAAGAATCTAATGTTTTTATTAATTGATTTTCAGAAATGTATTTTTTACTCTCCACTTCTTTTTCCCAAATTGTATATTCTTTTATCTGAGATTGTAGCTGAAAATGCAAAACAAAAACTAAACATAGTACGAATAAAAATTTCATTAAGTATATAACTTCCAATTAGCAAATATAGTATAAATTCAAATTTCAAATTTAAATTACTAATTTTGAAAAAAATTCATTAAAAATGATTAAACAGTTCTTTTCAATTGTATTTATCTTTATTATAATTACTATGACTGCACAAACTACAACATCAAAACCTTCTATTATAACTATTCCTATTGAAATTCCACTGCTTGAGATTGAAAAATTAATCAATAAGTCAGTTGACGGATTGATATTTGAAGATAATTATTATACTGATAATAAAAATGATAATTTCAAATCCAAAGTATGGAAAAATGGGAATATAACACTTGCTGAAAAATCTTCTACTGAAATACAAATTTCAGTTCCATTAAAAATTTGGGCTGAAAAGGGATATTCTGTATTAGGTTTAACTACTTATAAATCAACTGAATTTACCGTAATTATGAAATTTTCAAGTACTTTAGAATTATTAAAAAATTGGAAATTAAAATCTAAAACACAATCCAATGGTTTCAGTTGGATTGAAAAACCTTCATTAAATTTTGGGATTGTAAAAATCCCCATTTCATCTTTTGTAGAAAAATCCTTATTAGAAAATCAAACTAAATTTTCAATAAAAATTGATGAACAGATACAAAATAAATTCAACCTTAGTGAAAATTTAATAGCAGTTTGGAATATTTTTTCTAGCTCAGCACAAGTATCAGTAGAATACAATACTTGGTTGCAAATAGTGCCGCAAAAAATAAATGCAACGGCAGTTAAAATAGAAAAAAATACAATTAAAACCCAATTAGGTGTAGAAGTTTTTACCAAGACATTTACCAATGAAAAACCTTTAGATGCTTTAAAAATTAGTTCATTACCCGATGCTGAAATTTTAAAAAGTACTTCCAATACATTCAATATAAATACAGAATCATTCATTCCCTATGCCTATGCTACCCAATTGGCTGAAAATCAATTTAAAAACAAAGAATTTGATTTTCAAAATAAAAAATATAAAGTAAAAGTAGATTCTATAAAAGTGTATGGTGATACTAATAGAATGGTGATAGAAACAGCTATCAGTGGTGATACAAAAGGAACTTTAGTAGTAAAAGGAATACCCTATTATAATTCTATTCTTAAAAAAATAATGATGAAAGATACACAAGTAAAATACAAAACAACAAATGTATTACACAAAGCAGCAAGTTGGATTTACAAAGGAAAATTGATTGATTTAATTGAGAAAGATTACGGAATACCCACACAAGAAATGGAAAAAATAACACTAAAAAACCTCACAGAATCATTCAATAAAGAATATATAAAAGGAGTGAAATTGTCAGGTAAAATTTTCGAAATCTCACCTAATTCTATTGTAATTCAAGCCAATCATTTGGTAGTAAATACTTTTATTCAGGCTCAATTAAAGTTGATCGTAGATGGCTTTTTTTAGTATCCAATAAAACTATTTATTTTAGTCAAAATAATAATATATTTGTAACATAAAATTATAAAAATGGATGTTAAAGAATTAATCAAAGAAAAGAAAGGAACATTAATAGACGTTCGAGAACCAATGGAATTAATGCTTGATGGAAAAATTGACGATGCCATAAACATTCCTCTGGGTGAAATAGAAGAAAGAATAGAAGAAATACAATTATTTGAAAAACCATTAATTTTATTTTGTAGGTCAGGAAATAGATCAGGGAAAGCAATTGAATTGCTGTCCAGCAAAGGATTTGATCACTTATACAACGGCATGGGATATGCAGATGTTAAAGCAATTTTAGATTAAAAGAAAATTTTTAATTCTCAACTTTTAGTATATAAATAAAAATGTTATATATTTGCACCTCAATTACATAATAATCATTAAATAATATTGGAATGTATCTAACAACAGAAAAGAAACAAGAAATTTTTGCAGATAATGGAAAATCTGCTACAGACACAGGAAGTGCAGAAGGACAAGTAGCATTATTTACCTTCAGAATCAATCACTTAACACAACACTTAAAAAAGAATCATAAAGATTATAATACTGAAAGATCTTTGGTGCGTTTGGTAGGAAAAAGAAAAGCATTATTAGATTATCTTAAGAAAAATGATATCGAAAGATACAGAGCAATTATTGCTAAATTAGGAATCAGAAAATAATAAATTTTTAAAATTTTCACAAAAGGCAATTTAATGATTGCCTTTTTTGGTATAAAATATTTAAATATTTTGCACACATATGATGCAGAATAAATCTATTTACATATATTTTTTGATTGATATATTATTCAATTTCTAAATTATTACATTGTTATGGAAATTCAAATCATTCAAAATAAAATCCATGAAATCCGTGACCAAAAGGTAATGCTGGACTATGATTTAGCGGAATTGTATGAAGTGGAAACACGTAGACTAAAAGAATCTGTTAAACGTAATATTCAAAGATTTCCTATTGATTTTATGTTTGAACTTACCAAAGAAGAATATAATTTTCTAAGGACGCAATTTGCGACCTTAGAAAATGGAAGAGGAAAATACACAAAATATTTACCTTATGCTTTCACAGAGCAAGGTGTAGCAATGTTAAGTGGAATTCTCCGTTCTGAAAAAGCAATTGAAATAAATATAGAGATTATGCGAGCTTTTGTAATGATGCGTAAATATGCATTAACGTATAAAGAAATTACCAAAGAATTACATAAAATTGAAGGTAAGTTTAAAGATGTTTATCAAGCATTGGATTATTTGTTGAAAAAAGATGAAGATGAAATTGAATATAAAAATAGAACCAAAATTGGATATAAAAAATAAAGATTAAATTGCAGAAAATTAAATTAAAGGGTTTTAACTCTTAAAACATAAAAAATTGAAACAAAGCGTTTCAAAGACGACGAATAATAATTAAACAAAAAGACGAATTTATGATTCCACAAGCAATCAAAGAGACGATTATCCTCGAAGACGGTCGAGAAATTACTATTGAAACAGGAAAATTAGCCAAACAGGCTGACGGTTCAGTGGTGGTAAGAATGGGTAACACCATGCTATTAGCAACAGTAGTTGCAAGCAAAGAAGCAAGAGAAGGCGTAGATTTCCTTCCATTAACAGTAGATTACAGAGAAAAATTCTATGCAAGTGGAAGAATTCCAGGTAATTTTTTCCGAAGAGAAGCAAGACCTTCCGATGAAGAAGTTTTAACTATGCGTTTGGTTGATAGAGTTTTAAGACCGCTATTCCCAGATGATTTTCATGCGGAAGTTCAAGTAATGATTGCGCTAATTTCATATGACAAAGAAGTAATGCCAGAGGCCTTGGCTGGTTTAGCCGCTTCTGCAGCTATTGCCATTACAGATATTCCATTTAACGGCCCAATGTCTGAAGCAAGAGTAGTTCGTGTAGATGGAAAATTAAAAATAAATCCAAGTGTAGAAGAATTAAAAGCATCAGATATTGATATTATGGTTGGTGCTACAGCCGATTCTATTGTAATGGTAGAAGGCGAAATGCAAGAAATTTCTGAAAGAGAAATGTTAGATGCCATAGAATTTGCACATATTGAAATCAAAAAACAAATTCAAGTTCAAATTCGATTAGCTGAGAAAGTAGGAAAATCATTTCCAAAAAGAGAATATACACATGAAGTTCATGACGAAGACATTCGTAAAAAAGTATGGAGTGAATGTTACGACAAAGTATATGAAGTAGCCAAAACACCTTCAGCAAAAGAAGAAAGACACGAAAAATTTGCTGCAGTTTTAGAAGAATTTTTAGCCCAATATTCCGAAGAGGAAAAAGAAATAGTAGCTCCTTTTGCCAAAGTATATTACCACGATGTAGAAAAAGAAGCCATGCGACAAATGATTTTAAACGAGCAAATTCGTTTAGATGGACGTGATCCAAAAACCATCAGACCTATTTGGTGCGAAGTAGATTATTTACCCAATTCTCATGGTTCTGCCATCTTCACAAGAGGTGAAACACAATCTCTTACTGCTATAACACTAGGTTCGTCTTTAGATGTAAATCGAGTAGATAATGTAGTTGCCAGAGACGATGAAAGATTCTATTTGCATTATAATTTTCCACCATTTTCTACAGGCGAAGCACGCCCTTTAAGAGGAACTTCCAGAAGAGAAATAGGACACGGAAATTTAGCTCAAAGAGCCTTACAAAACATGATTCCTGCAGATAATCCTTACACAATCCGTATTGTATCTGACGTTTTAGAATCAAACGGTTCTTCATCTATGGCAACAGTTTGTGCAGGAACATTAGCCTTAATGGATGGTGGTATTCAAATCAAGAAACCTATTTCCGGTATCGCAATGGGCTTAATTACCGACACAAAAACTGGAAAATTTACAGTATTATCTGATATATTAGGAGATGAAGACCATTTAGGCGACATGGATTTTAAAGTAACAGGAAGTGCCGACGGAATTACAGCTTGCCAAATGGATATAAAAATTCAAGGTTTAACCATGGACATCATGGAACAAGCTTTAGCTCAAGCCAAAGAAGGAAGATTACATATTTTAGGCGAACTATTAAAAACCTTACCTGAACCCAGAAAAGAATTAAAACCAAACGCTCCGAAATTAATCACAATGTTTGTCTCAAAAGACTTTATTGGAGCAATTATAGGACCTGGAGGAAAAATAATTCAAGAATTACAAAAAGAAACCGACACCGTTATTACAATTGAAGAAATTGGTGAAGAAGGTAAAATAGAAATCTCAGGTGTAGATCAAGCAAATATAGACAGAGCCATCGCAAGAATCAAGCAAATTGCTTTCGTTCCTACCATTGGAGAAGTATATAATGCCGAAGTAAAATCTATAAAACCATTTGGAGCATTTGTTGAAATTGCAAAAGGCGTAGAAGGTTTAGTTCATATTTCTGAAATAGAACACAGACGATTGAATACCGTAGAAGAAGCATTAAGTTTAGGACAGAAAATCGATGTAAAATTTATGGGATACGACGACAAAAAGAAAATGAAATTATCTCGAAAAGTTTTATTACCCAAACCAGAGTAAAATTAATTTTTTAAATTGACAATATTTTATAAAGGCCAAAAGAAATTTTGGTCTTTTTTTATTATTTTTGTGAAAATTATTATGAAATATGACTAAAAAAATTCTTCAACTTTTATTTTTATTTTTCTATATAATTAATTTTTCTCAATCTTATATTCCAATTGATACTGCTGATAGACCAAAACGGGATGTGTTTGTAAAAAATTTTGAATTTGAAAATGAATCTTTCATTAAGAATATAAAAGAGCAATATTCTGGAAAAGAAGGTCGTGAAATCAGAAAAATTTATGAAGAATTTGGTAAAGATTTTATCAAAGAAATAAAAGAAGGGAAATTTATTTTTAAGGATGATATTATTAAGAAAGTACAAGAAATTATTCAAAATTTAAAGCAAAATAATGTTATTATTCCTACAAACATAAAATTATTAATTTCAAAAGATGGAAGTTTAAACGCATTTTGTTTAGCTGATGGAACTTTTGTTATTAATCTTGGCTTGTATTATTGGTTGGAGAATGAAGATCAAATGGCAGGAATTATTGCCCATGAATTGGCTCATAGAATATTAAATCATTCTTTAAAAGCTATTGAAAATCAAGTTAGATTAGAAAATTCAAAAGGATTTTTACAAAAAGTTGAAGATATAAAAAGTCAAAAATTTAATAAATCTACTACAGCTTTTTCAATATTTAAAAAGATATTTTATGAAAATGGAATAAAATCTAGAAAAGCTGAATATGAAGCCGATTCCTTAGGTTATCTTTTACTAAAAAACACTAAATATAACAAAAGTGAATTCGTAAATGCACTTAGTTTATCTGCAAAGTACGACACTATAAAACCAAAAGGTTTAACTAAAGAAATTTATGCTAAAACCTTTAATTTTCCTAAGCTTCCCTTCAATGAAAAATGGATGGATATGGAAGATTTTTCTTCGTACAACTATAATTTGTATAAAGAAAAATTGGACAAAGATTCCATTTCAACTCACCCAGAAATGGTAGAAAGAATAACAAGATTAAAGAGAATATTTCCCGAATTGAATGCAAAATTTAAAACTGCCGAAGCAGATGAAAATTACAAGAAATTTCAAAAAAATAGCGGAATATGAAATAGTTCCCAATTTATATTTTTCTGAAAATTATGGTGTTGCAGTCTATTTCTGTTTGCATCAAATTCAACATGAAAAAGATGTTTTGTATTATAAATCTTGGTTAGGGAAATGTTTCAAAAAAATATATGAAGCCCGAAAAAATTACACATTAAACCGATACTTAGAAAGGGTAGAACCCAAAGAACACTCCGAAAGTTACCAGCAATTTCTTAGTTTTATGTGGAATTTGAATCTTAATGATTTAAAAGAAATAGCTGAATTTTATAATCAAGCTCAATAATTCAATTTTTCCAAACGAATTTGGTTGTATTTTTCTTTTTCGTTGTATTCCCGTAGTAAAATATAACCTTCTTTTGCAATATATGGTGCAATATAATACTTATCATCTTTAGATGAAATTTGAATTTTCTCTTGTTTAAATTCCCCATTTATCAAAGTATTTATATACAAATTCCAATTCTTTTTATTTGTTTCTTCATCTTTTTGATAATCTCTGTAAAAAAACACAACATCTTTTCTATCATTCAAATATTGCGAAAATAAATAATCCGATTGATCCCAACCTTTGGTTTTATCTTTTTCAAAGGTCTTTACTTCTTTCACATTAAAATCTTTATCTGTAATTAAATAAACCAAATCTGTAGTTTTCATTTTATTATATTGTCCTGCTGGTTTTGTTTTTTCAAAAAGTAATCCACAAGAACCATCTTGAAGTAGATAAAAATCTTTTTGGTATAAGAAATAACCACTTTCTACACCTCCATTTTCGTCAATTTTTGGGATATATGATTTCAAACTTTCGAAAGTAAAATCATTAAATTCATATTCAAATGTTATTTTATTCAATTTGGTTCTAATTAAACCTATATTATTAAAATAATTACTTTTCAAAAAATTTATATTATACAGATAATCGGATTTCACATCTTCAAATCCATCAGTCATAGTATTTTCTAATATATACTTATTCTTTTCGGTAATTAATTTTTCATGTTTTTTCTCACCAGTTTTCATGTCAAAAATCTGTAAAGTAAAAATTTTTGAGTCAGCTTTAGTATCTGTTTTCACCAAAACACTATATAAGTAATCATTTGTAACTTCTAAAATATAAAATTCTTCAAACTTCTTTTTAGTTGATTCTTTATTATATGAAATTCGCCAAAGTTCTTTTTTATCGTTATCAAATCGGATAATATTTGAATTTTGAATAAA